>OIZU01000410.1_pt1 | contig 37279 bp, 34 predicted proteins | sample 1588661 | NCBI WGS metagenome assembly OIZU01 (sample SAMN03283257) | human gut metagenome | biome: human-associated habitat; material: feces | host: Homo sapiens | place: USA | collected 2013 | reverse complement strand
CTTTTTTATCTACCCCTGGTTCAACCAGGGGTTTTGTTAAGCCTAAAGGCAGCAACTAAAAAACGCTCATGATTAAATCACGAGCGTTTTTTGGTTTTATTTATCAGTTTTTCTAGTTGCAAGTATTCCGATTATAATCAATATCAAAATAGGAAATCCAATATAGTTAACAAATGGATTTATAATGGTCGGAAGCAGACTGGCAATAAATCCAATTATTCCACCTGCAACAACACATAGAATAATACCTAGTACTTTATCCCTGAGTCTTTTGAATGTCTTAATAAAAATACATACAAAAGCTAAAATCCAAAACAATAAACCCCCAGAAATAAATTTAAATAGGTTTTCGCTCGAACCGGCATTAGTCTTAAAAACACTGCCTAAACTTCCATCTTTTTGCTTTTCGATTTCCTGTAAAATGCTATGATATTCAGCTTGTAAGATTTCATTGTTCGATATTCTATCGGTATCTAATTCGCTAATTTTGCTTAAAACTTCAACTCTATTATTCACTCTTTGATAATAAAATACGTTAGCGTCAATATAAGGGAATAGCAATAGTATAATGACAAGTAAAACCAACAATGTTATATATAGTTTTGGGTTCTTTAAATTTGTTTTTACAATATCAAAAATTTTTTCAAACATAATTACCCTCCTCTTTTTTATTATACGGGACAACTAGCGCTATATCAAGTATATCAACTCTCATAAAATGTTTTGCTTTTTTGGCGTATTCGGTTTATAATAAGGTCGTAAAGAAAAGCCGTTATGTGATAAATTAAAATGTCACATAACTTAATACGGAGGGTTAAGCTAATGAAAGGACAGGATAACCGAAAATATGCCATCTATTCCAGAAAATCAAAATTCACCGGCAAAGGCGAAAGCATTGAAAACCAAATTGAACTTTGCCGTCAACATATCAAGCTCCACCATGAAAATGTAACGGAAGAGGACATACTCGTTTTTGAGGACGAGGGGTTCTCCGGCGGAAACGTCAACCGTCCGCAGTTTCAGGCCATGATGAAGCAAATCCGGGCAAATCAGATTCAGGCTGTGGTCTGCTACCGCTTAGACCGTATCAGCCGTAATGTGGGAGATTTCGCCAAGCTCAAAGACGAATTCGATTACTACAATGTGGAGTTCACTTCAATTCGTGATGATTTTGACACCACTTCCCCAAGCGGCAGAGCCATGATGATGATGGTTTCTGTCTTTGCACAGTTGGAACGGGAAACTACCGCAGAGCGTATCCGGGATAATATGCATGAGCTTGCCAAGTCTGGACGTTGGTTAGGAGGCACAACACCGACTGGATATAAAAGCACACAGATTGTGGGAAGCGTTACAGTGGACGGAAAAGAGCGAAAAGCCTATAAGTTGGACATCATCAAAGAAGAAGCGGAGATTATCAAGCTGATTTACTCAAAATTTATAGAAACCAATTCGCTTACCAAAACAGACACTTACTTGTTGCAGAACAATATCACCACAAAAAACGGGAAGAATTTTACCCGGTTTTCCATTCGCTCCATTCTGCAAAATCCGGTTTATATGATAGCCGACCAAAACGCATGGGAGTATTTCGACAGCTTAGGCGTGGAGATTTACGCTGAACAATCGGAATTTGACGGAAAGCATGGCATCATGGCCTACAACAAAACCATTCAAAAATCCGGCAAGTCCAACCAAATGCGGGATATGGACGAGTGGATTGTTGCCGTGGGAAAACACAAGGGCTTGATTGCCGGAGCCGATTGGGTAAAAGTACAGGAACTGCTTAATCAAAATCGTTCCAAGTCCTACCGCAAGCCCAAAAGCAATGTGGCGTTACTCTCAGGTCTGCTGTACTGCGGCAACTGCGGGAGCTTTATGCGTCCGAAGCTCAGCCAGAGAACAAACGCACAGGGAGAGAAAATTTACAGCTATCTTTGTGAAACAAAAGAGCGCAGTCGTTGTAAGCTCTGCAACAGCAAAAATCCCAACGGCAACGAACTTGACAAGATGATATGCGAACAAATAAAGCTGATTTCTGAAGATAGCTCCGACTTTATTAGAAATTTAGAGAGCGTGCAAAGAAAGCTGGAGGGCAACCGAGAAGAATACGACCAACAGCTAAACGCTCTCAAAAAGGAATTGCAGGAGAACGAACAGCAGATTGCCAATCTGGTGGAAACCCTTGCAAAGACGCCAAACACACCGGCATTTGATTACATCACCCAGCAGATTAACACCCTCCATGAGAAAAACGAGAAAATCAAGAACAGAATTAGCGAGTTGGAATCCCTGACGAAAAACCATCTCTATTCCAGTGAAGAATTTGACAGGACGAAAGAACTGCTGAAATCCTTTGGGCAGTCTTTCGATACCATGGGTGTGGAACAGAAGCGCATGGCGCTTCGAGCATTCATTCGCCGGATTGTCTGGGACGGGAAAAACGTCCATGTGGTGCTGTTTGGCGACACGGAATCGGAGATTGACTATACCGATTTGGCAGAAGAAAACCCAGAGCCGCTAAGAGCGGATAGCGAATGAAATCCTAATGCATTTCCGGAGCCAGCGAAAATCCGCGCAGGATGTTTCCATGAGTGATCCGATCGATATCGACAGCGAAGGCAATCCCCTGACGCTTTCCGATATCATCTATACAAATGATACCATCGCCGACGATCTGGATATCAAGCTCAAAAGCGAGCAGCTGCGGCGGTATATCGGCGAACTGAAAGATCCGCGGGAACGCATGATCATTATCCTGCGCTACGGCCTAATGGACGACAGGCCGCTGACGCAGCGCGAGGTGGCGAAGAAGCTGAACATTTCAAGGTCGTATGTATCGCAGCGCGGTTACTGTAAACGACGGCGTGGAAGCATTGATGGACAAGGGTTTCTTGGAAGCTGATTTTTGAGAGATCGCAGCGCGCTTATTGTAAGTGCAGGTAAAATACACAAAATAAAGAGCGGTTGTTTGTTGAATGTGACAGAAATCGGGACAAGCGAAATTGAGGCCAGAGCAATCCGGAAACGGGAGTCTCTGACTTTCTTGTATCCAAATTTAAATCCTGCGAAAACCAAGAGGCTGCCTCGAGAAAGTTCGCTGCTTATCCTATTTGTGTTAAGGGCTTAAGCACGAGATAATCTTTGAAATTGACTGAATGAAAGAGGGCGTTTAAGGTTTCAAATATTTTTGTGAATCCTGCTCTCCTATCAGGCAAGCAATAATTAAAAAATTGGAAAACCATTTGGAGTAATGCCGCCAACGAATCGTAACTAATCAAACATAGAAGCAGAAATATCCGTATTTGCAATAGATTCTCTTCATGAGATAAGGTAACCTACTACGATCACCTGAGAAAGTGTTTGGCTTCAGGGTAGCGCGGATACATCCTCCCTTGTTTTTTTATAATCGACGACCAAATCGAGATCAACAAAAAGTGTGCCGCATGCTGGGTCGGCTACATTGTGGGCGGCCATACAAAGGACTGGTGGTGATCTCGGGGCCTCCCGGAACAACACTACTTTCATAATCTATGTAGTAAAATGAATTTTTTTTATTTTTTCAAGTACTTCATAATCTATTTTAAGATTGTTTTTACCGAATCCTAATTCTATGTCAGGCTTGTTTGCACCATGAAAGTCACTGCCGCCTGTTATCATCAGATGATACTGATTTGCTAGTTCAACTAATTGCAACTGCATATCAGCATTAAAATCACTGTGGAAGCACTCAAGGCCATTTAACCCGAATTCCTTCAACTCACGAACTAGTTCACCCAGTTTTTTATAATTATTCTCGGTAACAAAAGGATGCGCTAAAATCGAAATACCACCCGCCTGTTTTATTAAGCTAATAATTTCTTTGGGAGAAGAAGGTGTCTCTTTTATAAAATTTCGGTTATTAAAATATAATAAATAGATATCGCGAATATTTTCAGCTATACCTTGATTAACTAGTTCTAACGCAATATATTCTAATTTGATTCTGCCATATTTATGCTTTATTTCATCAAGGTCAATGTCAATACCTATTTTTTTTAGATTACGGACAAGCATCAACAGCCATTTATATTTCTGCATTCTAAGTGTTTTAATCCCGTCATTGAAGGAAGCGGAATGAATGTCGATATAATACCCTAATATATGCAGTGGTTTAGGATATGTTGCGGTCATTTCTATGCCTGGAATTATTTCAATTGCACTATTCGCATATTTCATTGCCTCAGTAACACCATTAATGGTGTTATGATCTGTTATTGATATTGCTTTCAAACCAATTTCTAAAGAACGCTCCAATATCTCAGATGGGGTCAGTGTTCCATCTGAATATGTTGTATGTATATGCATATCTATATAACTGTTCATATAATCACCAATTGTGGGTTTTAATTGCCGCGTATTCTGACTTTCTCCACAGACGTAGGCTCGCAGACGATCCAATGAGCTGGTGCAGACATAACCTACAGCGCTTCCCCAAAATCATGCATCGCTTAAAGAAAGGTCTAGATGATTCGCTGGCTGTTTCGACTGACTTTCCCAAAGCTAGCTAGGTGCTCGGAAAATTGCGCAGAAATTTGGTAGGGATTTGTTCCAATTCAGACTCCTATGATGCTGGCAACCACCTATCTTCAGGAGCACACTGAGAACTTTATCTGAGGCCTACGCAGTTAAGCATTTAGCGGAGTTTTATTCAAGAAAAATATAATCGCTATTTGCTTGCCGTTCCACACAATCTGTTTAGTAAACTGCTAAAAACTGCTTTTCAGCCGATCAATATCAGGAAGCCTGGACAAGATCAAGCCATAATATCGGGAATCCCGCACACCTTGCGAATCCAGTTCATGAAAAGTGACGCGATCAAATTGCAAAAAAGAGAGAGAGCCGCGTAAAAAATCCCAGTAATATTTGATGTCTTGGCTTTTATGATACTTCTCATAAAAATAAATAATATTTTTTTTGATGCTTGCCAGCATCTCTTTGTTATTTTTAGTATGGTTCACATGATAGTTTGGCTGAGATAAATTGCAAAACAAAAATAACCCATTTTGGGATAAACGATATGCTAACTCTATATCTTCATATCCCCAGCCGCTAAAATTTTCATCAAACGCACCCAATTGGAGAAGAACGTCTTTGGGCATAGAAAAATTACCAGATGTCCCACAAGCCCAATGGTTACTCTTTTCCCTTTGATCAAACACGATATTCTTTGTACATTGATCGTATGCATCTACACTAGTATTCATTAATCTATCTTTTGTTATAATTGATACTGGTTCTCTTTGATTAAAGAGTTCTTTTTGCAGATCCAGCATATGATTTGCACCCAATACAATACAATCACGATTCGTCAGATGACAATCCATATGATATTTTAAGCATTCTGGATTAATTAAAATATCGTCATCATTGAATAATACGATATCGCCCTCGGCCGCTTCTAGGCCTGTATTTCTCGCCTTGGGCCGACCTGAATGCATTATTTTAATATATTTCAAGTCAAAAGAATAATAATTTTTCAGATAGTCAGCTTCCAAATCTTCGCCGCCATCATTGCAAACAATAACTTCAAAATAGGGAAAAGTTTGAAATGCAGTATGATAACTTTGTAAAGTAAGCCTTAAATGTTGCAGTTTATTGTAGGTACAAATTATAATACTGAATTTCATAATTTTGCTCATTCTCCATCAATAATAATATAGTCATAATTGACTTTCTTGATCGCCCCAACTTTTTTAAACACAATATTTCCCCAAACAAAAAGATTGTCATAGTATACTTTGTCCCGATCGGTTGCATCACAAAACATTTTTGTTGTTCTGGAACACTTTTGTAATAGCTCTATATGATAGCATTCACTGGAACAAGATTGACAATTGCATACAGATTCAGGACTAAAATCGTAAAATTTTGCGTGGAAGCAAACTCGCGCTACCGATAAAATCCTGCTATTTTCATAACAAGTAACGTTGATATGATGATCATGATAAAAAGTGAGTGCATTTGGATCAATTGCATTGACTTCAATTTCCTTAATTTTGTATTTCTCTAAAATCCCTAACTTTGATTTGTGAATAAAACTGCTCAAAGCCATTTCTTTCGATCTTTGTTCTGCTTCCAGGATCTTTGTATGCCACGGACAATCTGTAATAGATCTTGTAATAATCCTGCCCAACACCGGAATAATCTGTTGCTTCTCAATAAGCGGCCAGCATTTATATAACAATCCCCAATCATTAAAGGTCACCTTACTACCTTGCGGCAACATCTTGATTACCTGATAAATACATTGCATATACTGATTGGGTACGATAGGAGTCAAATATCTTATTTTGATCCCCAACTGGCTGGCAAAAGAAATATTCTCAACCACTTCAGAACTAATTGCCTGCAAGGCACATCCTTCGTTTCCTAAAACAATATGATCTAGACGGGTGTTTACAAGAGCGTCCTGATCCATGTGCAGCATGAAATATTCTCTTGTCATATACAAACTACCCCTAAATAAAATATTTTAAATATGGACTATTTAAATATTTGCATCTCCCTTTTTGACACCAAATTCTTTGCCAATACTCTGGAATCAACAGGCCGACGTCATCAGATTTGGATTTCAAAACGGATTGAAAAAGCTCGACCACCTTAGCACTTCGTTTATAATCCCTGTCCCGTCCAACTATTTTAATAGCCTTCACACCCATACGGTCTAAATCTTTTAAAACACATAGCGAACAGCCCATTTCTGAATCGAAAAGCGTTCCCTCTCGGACAAACTCTCCGGATTTTATCTTATAATAAGACTTACAAGCGATGCCCTGATCAAAATCGTCCGCAATGCCTTCTCCTAGCTCATGCAGAAAGTTACAAGCGCCGTTAAAGAACGAACAGCCCAGATATCCCGGAACTTCTATCTCCATGATATTGGATTGTACCGCAGCAGCGATCTCCTGATAGGACACTTGATAAGACAGAGTCGTCCTTTCGACTCCAAAAGATTTCAGAAAGAGCAGCTGGTTTGTATTGACTGTTCTAAAGTAAAGGCTGGCATGAACTGGAGTTCGATATCCTTTTTCATGATAAGCGTACAATAGACCAATATCTCCAATAACGATCGAATCCACGCCACATTCCATCCCTCTCTCTAAATAATGAAAAAAAGAGCGCTCTAAATCATTTCCTTCATACTCTGAGAAAAAGGGAGTGTTTCCTAAAAAATTGATTTTGACACCGCGATCATGAGCGAACGCAACAATGTTTTTTAATTCGTCAAAGGATGGAAGCACTTTTAATTGATGATAGGACCATTTCCCACGCCCTGTAAAAGAATAGCATTGAAAAATTCCATCATCTGCACCTAAATATAATTCATCCGCTCCACTCTCAATCATTGAAGCAGCTGATTCCATCGTGTTAACAGGAGCTAAAATATTCATATACCTATACCACGTCTTTACTATTGAAGTTTTGATGTGACGAAATTGGATAAAGTATCAATCGAATAAAAATATTTTAGTTGCAGGTCCTCATCCTCAAAACGAATTGAAAACGTTTCTTCCAACATAACGATCAGTTTAATCACATTGAGAGAATCCAGACCAACTGACAACAACTCCTGCTTTTCATCCAAATCCTCTTTATTCAGTAGCTCCAGAAGCATCCTTTTGATTTCCGCACGAATATCATTCATTTATGTATCATCCTTTCATCGTGATTGAGTCAATTGTTTTTCACCATACTATTAAGAAAGGTATCGGGATTCATGACCTCCAATGGGCTTTCTCCCTCACCGGCAGATTGCACTCGATGAATAAATGTTATGCCAACCGATCCAAAGTAAGATTCTTTTTTACGATTGGGCCTTTGTAAAGTCCAGCTCTTCCTACAATCAAAAGTTCGCTGAAATACGATTTCTCTGCCTGCATCGATTCTATATAACCGCAAATCATAAAATCATATTCTTTTACTTTTAAATAGCGTATCGATAAATCTACATATTTTTGAAACTCCCTTCGTGCAAAAATCAAGGTAGTAGAGTATTCTTCCGTATCTAAATAAATAGATAACAAAGAAGAAAGCAGATTGCTTGCCGTTAGCCGAAAAACAAAGGGATTTGAATTCCCTTCCAAAGCCAACCGAGTGAATTGTTTTTGCTTGACAGTTATCCCATCATTGGTTCCTATGATAATTCCAGTTTTATGCTGATGGAACAATTCTGCATTTACGCTTAAATCCAAGAAACATTTTAATAACGCAAGATTGGCTGGATCCGCACTGCGATACTTTTCACAATACCTTGCATAATAGGAAGGGTGCTCCGTGTACAACTGAGCTCTTATGCGCTGATCCAGATCTTCCGTATCGTATAGATCGCACCGATGTGCGATAAGATCATACCTCATAGCTGCCCATACCTCATACATCGATCATTACAATCATTGCTCCATTTATACCAGAGAACCCAATTCCCAAAAAGAGGATATTGAATGGGGGAAAAAACTTTCTCTTTGGGGGGACAAAGTGATGATAAAAAGACAATGTTTCAGCCAGATTTCCCTCTTCAATACCTAACAGACAAAGATGTAATTCTATGACTCCGGTTGCCCCCAGCACATGCTGTTTCTTGATTGAGCACACAGCCTCCTCTGAGAAACCCATGGCGTTTGCGGCAGAAATATAGGCATGATTGACCTCTTGAGTTCCGTTGCAGCTGCACATCACCAGATCAATCCCTTTTTTCTCGATTTTAGAGTTTATCAAAACATCATCAATCGCCCGGCGCAGACCCCTCTGATTTTTTTCAATAGAAGCGATTCCTACAGAATCATTTACCACACTACAAGCTCTTATGGTATATTTCGACCGTTCTCGTCCGCTCAAGAGCAGCATTCCAACTCCAGAGGAAAGGACAATCCCTTTGGAATTTGCAAATGGAATAAGCGTTTCCTCAGGTGATAATAATTGCATAGCATCCAGACCGTCGCTAATGAAATCGCTATTAAAATCATAGCCCACCACAATCACATAGTCATACAGGTTTTCCATTAAGCATAACCAAGCATTTTGGATTGCATCAATTGAACTTACACAAGTGTTTGTAATTATCATATCGCTCATATTCAACATGGGATATATTGAAAGCAGATGGTTCTTTATCATTTGGGGAAGATACCGGTATGCCATTTCTCCATAGGGATAACAATGCGATAACAGCGCTAAACTAGAAGCATAGATTACCATTACCTTCCGGTTTTTTAAACAATATTGCGCAAACCACACATCTAAATTCTCACAAATGAAAGCGGCGCATCCATCAACTTTCAAAGTCCTTTCGATTTTTGCTGCATGTTCAAGCACGGCCACATACATTCTATATTGCCTCCTATTCTACAAACGCAAAGGTAGAAAAGTTCACATCCAGCCAATAAAACTTACTTGGTTTAAGCGTATACCGCTTCCTCCTCTCTATACTTATTTAAAATTTTTGAATTTTTTAGATCGTGGTAAGCGCCTATCTGAACGATACTTCCGTTTTCGATAATCAAGATATTGTCATATTTCTCCAAATTGTGAGGATCGAATTTGTGGCACACATTGATAACAGACGTATGAGCCATATTTAAAATCATATTTTCAATTTTTTGAGAGTTGCATCTGTCTAAAGCAGAGATAACTTCATCCAAAAGAATTCTAATTTCATGCAAATGTTGAAACGCCAGTACTCAAAATCAATTGTCGATATAGATAGTCGAAATCGATATTCTTCCTGAAACAAGCGTATTACTTCTTGCTTTTAAAATTCATCTACTACTTGGATAGCAACCAGAAGAAAAAATTTTTTCATTTTCAAACATTAGTCATCTGTCTTTTCATTGATTCCTTCTATTAATCCAACAAAGTTTGGAACAACTGCATTTCCTGCGCGGTTATCTTTTCTAAAAGGTAAATGATATAGTGAATACTATCTGCACTCGGATGCATATTAAACTTAGCTGCTAGAATAAACAGGGATAAGGAGCTCTCTACAATAGAATTGTATTCGCGCAAAATATTTTTTTGATCTGTAATTTGTAATACTGCGGTTTGAAGCACTTTTTTATGCTCATAGAATATTCGAAAGCTTTTAATAAATAGCCTCGATTTAGGATTTTGAAGCCACTGGGATTCAAATTGTTTTAAATATTTGATAAAGCACCTTATGGCATCCATATCAATATGAATGACAGGCCTATGATAGATTCTGATTTTTCTTGGATGCATATACCTAGAGAGTTCCCTCTTAATCATTGTATCGTTAGGGCTATTCTCCATATAATTAGAACGAATCCACGATAAATGTGTATCTTTTCTCGTGCCGGTAAAATAACTCCACCCAGTATGGGAAAGCGAACGTTGAATATCTTCATATCGGATTTCCTCAACTCCATAAGTGCGAAAGGAGTGCTCTATTCCCGAATAACCAGCACATGTAAAACAAGAGGTAGCATCTGAATACCCGAACAGAAGCCAGTCATGGTAAAAATCATAAGAACGGTATATAGTGGCATTTGGAATGTAATGTTCGTTCAATACAGCTATCACATACTGTCCTTCCCGAATTGCCGCTTTAAAGACATCTACTGTTCTATCTTTCTTCTTTATGTATTGATAGCCAAAACGCTTCCTTTCAAAATAACCGCTTGCAGTAAAATCAAGACTCCCACGAAAGAAAAAGATATGCATAAATTCATTGATCAGCAAATTCTGAATTTCAATCTGGTTTCCGGAGAGTATTCCTAAATAAAAAGAAAGATATGGATATGTTTTAATAAGAGGATCTGGGTCGTAAGGCAATATTACCTCTGACATTTAGGCACCTCGCACCTCACAAATTTATTTTTTGCTTTAAATGGGTTATTTATTAAGCTATTTTCGATCGGAGTAAATATTGAGTTAGTAAATTATTAGGCAATTATATCAATCTATTATTATTTAATATATTATGTAAGTTTGTATCAATTGTAATAAGTTTAGTAAAATATACTGCTGTAATAATATCATTTTGTAATTTTTATGTCAATATTTTTATAAAATATTTGGTTATTATTCCCTTAAAGTCCCATTTAAAGCACTTTTTAAGAAGGGGATTTTATCCACTATTCTTCTACTTAATGTTCTAACTACTATTACTGACACTTTGGCCCGCTTAAACTCTTTCGTAAACAAATTTTTTCCATGAACAACTGCACTCCATTTGTTAGTAGTGTCCAGAGTTATGCGCAAAAAAGTTTGCAAACCCCGGCCAAATGAAGCCAGACATCAATAGGAATGTCTTCTAGAGCTGTTTCTAATGCTTCATGTTCATATATTTTTTGTATTCATGCTGGAAGACCGGCTACATGGCGCAGCCTATCACAGACGAGCATCAGGGCAAAATGGTTCATTCGCACCTCTTTTTCCACACAATAAGATAGGCTCAACTATAGTTCCGCCCCTTAAAATCATCCAGCTATTTCTCCAGCCTAGTCTTCAGCTGCTTTATCGCTGAAGTTAACGCTTTCCGCTCTAGTTCTTCTATACTATCCAGTAGTTTTATAATTTTTTGATTAGGCAAGCTGTTTGCTGTAGCCTTACATCGCATCAGCATAAGAAAAATCTGTTCCAGCTGCTTAAAAATTGTAAGACTTTGACTCATAGTATTACAATCCAAATCTAATTCTTGAAATAGTAATCTGATAATATTTTTATGCTCATAAAGTATCCTATACTTTCTCATAATAACCAATTGTGTATCTCTTGATGTATTTTCAAGCTCCTTTTTTAACTCCGCATAGATAGAAATCCCATATACAAGCATGGGATTATGAAATGCATCTATGCTTTCTGAGTTTAGGTAGCATTGCAATCCATCAATTATTTGAGAAATATCCATTTTTTCGAACTGGAAATCCGATTTAACACAATAGGATACTAATTGAAAAACGTCGTCTTGACCTAATCCGTAAAACCCCTTTTCCAGAGACTCCCATGAAATATCTTGCATAGAATATTGGCCATTCTTGGAATATGCCGCCGTTCGAAATTCTTTTGTAACTGGATCACAGCCATAAATGAGAAGATCATGAGTATAATCATAGTTTCCCGTTGCCTCACGATTTGGAATAAATTTTTCATTCAAAAACAGATATACATATCGCCTTTTCTCGATCCGAGAACATATAAAATCCGTCACGGATATGCCTAACCCCTCAAATTCGTCCCTGTCCAACTCTTCAACATCAAAACACTCCCATAATGTAAAGCTGTCAATATCAAAATAAAGATATTCATTAAAGTAATAGACTGATATAAAATGCTGCATGATCCACGCATTTGAGTTTTTTAAATTAGATTGTAATACTCCAATTGGCTGAGCCAAATTATTATAGGTTTTAATTAATGGGTTTAGATCCAAAGGTAATTGTTTCATTCTTTATTATCTCCTATCAACACACTCGGACTGTAAAGTTCAACAAAAGTTAAAGATCCGCCAGTCCTTCTGATACATTGGTTTCACCATAAATCCAAGTACCTCCCGAAAGGAGATGAGTATTCATGGAGAAATTATACCAATTAAACTGGCCAAAGCGCAATCACAAAACGGACTTTCATTACTACGGAAAAGACCAATACGGACACCAGAAATACCAGTACCAAAAATTATGTCCAAGCTGTTTGGAAAGACGGATTTTAAGCGGATGTGGTATCCGGCCCATGTGATTCTCATGGCCTTGAGCATGTTCTACCTAGGCGAAAATTCCTTCCGCAACATCGCTATCCTGCTCATTCCAGCGCTGCATTTCAACTCTGACAAGTGGCATGTGAAACCTTGGTTAAAATATTAGGTGACAAATTCCACACCTTGCTTATTCTAGAAAGCAGGAATCGCTTTGTCCTCGGTATTCATTTAAACAGTTTACGGGCTTTTTACCATACTGAAGCCCGCAGGCCATTGTGTTTTGCCTACCAGAGCCCGTTAAGACGCTGCATGGGAGCGGCATATCCTGCGTGGAGTGATTACCAACACCTTATTGAGTGCTTCAACAAGCAATTCAAGGCATGGCAGAAATTTTCTTTTTCTCTTTTGCTTTTGCTAACAACCTCATTTCCACGTCCATCCTCTTCTACCACTTCGTCCGCCTCCCCCCCCCCCCCCCCGCCTTGAACGGCCTCACCTTGGCTCAGTGCGCCCCCCCATCATGCTTTCCAAAACTTATCGTTACATAGCGAAATTCACTGATTTTGGGTTCTATTTTTTCATGTTTATCCACAGTGCAGTCTTTTTATTTACTTAAACCATGCTATAAGAAGGCTCCTGATATTTCATGAGTAGATCAGAATGTTTCATTGTTTTGTAGGTACCTGATTCAACTATTCTTCCATCTTCAATAATGATAATTTTGTCATATAAATCCAAATAATTCGAATTAAATTTGTGACAGACATTCAGAACAGTTTTATCGGAAAGGCTTAAAATCATTTTTTCAATCTTCTCAGAATTTACACGATCTAATGCCGATGTAATCTCATCGAGGAGTAACACAGGGGCATTCTGGTATAAGGCACGCGCCAAATTAACACGCATTTTCTCTCCGCCAGATAATTGGTTTACTTCCTCATCAATCAAAGTATCCAATCCATTTGGCAAATTTTTTACTACATCAGTCAGCTGCGTCATCTTAATAATTTTTTCTAGCCTTTCATCATCCCTACTATCCAAAATATCGATATTTTGGCGTAAAGTCCTATTAAACAAATAACTTTTCTGCTGTGCCATTACAATAAATCTTGAAATACGATCGGGCGCAATCTCGCGATAGGAGGTTCCATCCAACAAAATTTCTCCCTGAAATGAGTGATACATATTATTGATTAATTTTAAAAGTGTAGACTTTCCACTTCCACTTGTACCCAAGATAAGACACTTTTCGTTTGCCCGAATTTGCAAATTAATATCATCTAAAATGTATTTTTTATCCTGCTCCTGATATTGAAAACTCAAATTTTTAACTTCCAGCGCTTTTTCAAAAGTAACATCGGCTGCTTTTAAATCCGGGATCCGGTTTCCGGCTATTTCCATAAGCTTTTTATTGATGCTGGAAACGCTCAGGGGCATAATGATATGACTGGCCACATTTTGAATTTGTTGAAAGAAACGGATTGAAAGGTTTAAGATTGCAACAACTGCTCCTACATCTAGTTTCCCTTGAATAGCCATTCCAGCAGAAACTACCATAAGAATCATTGACATTGCCTGCGATAAGCAATAGGAAAACAACCCAGTAATGTTCGTTAGGATATTTAGCCTATTATATGTTTTATAAACTTCGTTATTGCTTTGATGCACTTTTTGCATAAAAACCTTTTCAGCAGCAAATGACTTTATAACATCAAATCCTAAAAAAGTTTCTTTTAACACTCCAGTATATTTGGTTAAACGATTCGAATATTTTTCATTCATTTTATCGATCGGTTTTTTCAAAAGCCCCGGCACAATTGCAAGCAATAGCGTCATCCCCAACATCAAAAGAGCAATTAACTGATTCATAAAATATATAACAAAAAACGTAGAAATAATACTGGTTAGGTCTTCAACCAATAGGAAAATACTGGTAAAATACTTCGTTTCAATAATATTAACATCATTAGTAAGTGCCGATAAATATTCTGCACTATCTTTTTTAGAGAAATCCTCTGAATCAAAATGAATTAAATTGTCAAAATATTTCATTCTAAAAAGTTTTATACATTTATTTTGATAAAATTGAGTGCAAATTTGGTTTATAAAGTAAGTAAGAAAAACCAATAAACAAAAAATAGCCGAACGCAATACAAGGCTTTTAAATTCATCAAGCGACTTTATTTCAATAGCTGAATTAACAATATCCTGAATGACCAGTGCAAAACCGACCCAAAGTAAGGATGCCAATACTTTTATGATGATCACACATATAAACCGGATTTTATCAAACAGCAAAAACTTTCTCATATCAACCACGCCTCCATCATTTGTTTACAATGCTTTTACATCTTAAACATTTCCATCATCCTGTAATGCCTCGATTCGTTTTTACATATCTTCCTTTTGCTCATTGGTCACTCCAATTAAGTGCGCCATACCCAACGCCTTTTCTGCTGACCAATTTTTCACGAGATATAACTGCGGATGTTTCGATGCACATGTTTAATAATTTTTACTACATTATAATAATGTTTGCTTCCTATTTTTCGCTCTCAAACAATGATAAAATCATAATATTTAGAGATTTAGAAGCTCGCTTTCGCAGTAATATACATCTAAATAACTGAACTTTATTAGAATGATCTCTTATTGCCGTTTCGGATAAAATAAAAGGGGTTGCTTTTCGCAAGATCTGTTTAAATCCCTATATATCCATATGAAATTATAGTCTAATGGTAAAAACTCTTTATTTGGACTTTGTTCCCCCTACTGATAGCGTTTTATTTTTTGATAGGAGGAAATAGAAATATTATTATTCTGAAAAATCTATCGAAGCCGTATCATTTCATTGGCCTCCAATTTTTAAATCCCGGACTATTTTGACCAAATGATTCATTGAACAACCCGGATGGGTAAAAAGATAAGGTTCAAGTGCCATATGAGGAATAGCTTTGAGGACATCATATATTTCTACAATGATAGAGTCTCCTAATGTATGTACCGTTTTATAAAACAAATTTTAGATGGGAGAACATCCATCGACAGCAGGCCCTGGCAGATTGACTGTTCATTTCAATAAAATTTATTGCTGCCGCACAAAAAACAATCTTTTCGATAGTAGAATTAATACTATAAAAATCTTGAATCCCTTATCACAGATGCATTTTAAATGTCAGAAATGATCAAACAAATATTTCTGAATTTCTCCATCCAAAACCTTCTGCATTTGCCCATAATCCTTTTTGGTGTTTAACCGGTCTAATAAAAAATCTATATTTAAATCTTTATATATTTGTTGAACAATGGATAATACGACATAAAAAGGGGCATCAAGATCTCTTTGATGTAAAAGCAGCAAAAATTCATCCCAATTGATTTGCTCCCTATACTTCTGGATTAAATTGTAAATATCCAAAAGATTAATAATTTTTATACCATCAAAAATATTTTGGCTTTGAGGCTCACAAAGATGCTTATATATATGGAAGCAATTCTGAATAATTTCATACATCGGTTCAAGAGACCAATAGCAAAATTCATTATTATAATTTTCAAGATACTTATGTTGAAAAAACTCATCTATCGTTATCGCATCTTTAAATTGACCACCCCAAAATGCTGAAAAATTAACATCAATATCAATTACATTCGCGTATGAATAATATGGCTCTGCTTTTTTTAAAAAATCTGGAATTTGATGATAGAACATTTTCCCTTCTAAAATTTCCGTCCGTGATACTTGTGTCAGAATCTGAGTCTTTTTTTCAATTCTTCCCTCCGTATAACCTATTTCAGAAACAATATGTTCAAATTTATTTAAATCATTTTTACGAATCAGAACATCCAGATCACTAAAATCACGCACATGGAACCGAAAGGTTGAATACAATTTATTTTGCAGATTTAAGCCCTTAATCAACACATAATCCAGCTTATATGCTGCAAATGCCTGCGTTAACTCTTTCGCTGCTTTCACATGAATATCCCGTCTAAGACAAGACGCGGTGTAAAGGTCCGCGAAATACTCTAAAAATGGATATTTGTTATCCAATCCATACTCTATTAAATTATTTAAAAAAAGATTACCGATCCCATTAATAAAAGCCTGCGAAAGCACATAATCACACTGAACTTCTGTTAACAATCGTCTTACTTTCTGTACTTCACTCTGACTTAAATTATTTTTCGCCATGTACAGTAATAATTGCTGCTCTCGTTCATGCATAATTTCACCATCCGTCATAATTACCAGAATTTTTGGGGGTTCCTGAGGGTGACAAAACGCTCTATTGAATGATTCTTCTCATAAAAATGGATCAAAATGATTTCCTCAGTCAATACTTTAAATTTCTCTTCTCTTTACTTCCTTTTACGGATAAAATAGAAAAATACATTTGTACAACCGACATCATATGATCAAACCCACCAAATTCTGTCCCATCACCAGAACTTAAATGTCTTGTATCCTCCCAGACTTCCTCAATATGGAGACCTGCTTCAATCAAATCACCAAAAATTTCAATAAAAGAATGCCTGAATTCCCCTGTTTCAATCCCATTCTCCATATTTTCAAAACCACGTTCGTCTTTTCGAATGGGCCCACATATATAGGGGGTAGATATACGATATCCGATTCCATCCCAACCGTCTTTATCATTTTCAAAGGTTATAGGATAGGTCGCAGGATTAACATGTCCCACTAGATAAAGCCCCCTATGCTTTAAAATACGATATACTTCACTATAGACCTCAATGGGTCTAGGTACAAAACAAATCGATACGGGCTGATAAACAAAGTCAAAGCTTTCCTCAGAAAATTGCCCTAAATCTCTCATATCACCATGAAATAAATTTATAGGATATCCATAGAATTCTGCCGCTTTTTTGTCGCATTCCAATTGTTTTTCTGATAAATCCAATACAGTAACATTGCCTCCAAGCAATCCAAAAAGAACGGATTGCTGGCCTCCACCAGACGCAAGGCAAAGAATTTTTTTGCCTTCTATACTTCCATAAATTTTTCTATTTATTTTTGCCATCTTACTGTCGTAGGGCACAGTAACTACGGGATTGTGAAAACCAGCCACCCGCCCTTGTTTCACCATTTCAAGTTTCTCCTCATTTATATCAAGCCACATTTGAGTATATTGATCCCCTGAAAGCACATTATCGTTCCAAAATTGTTGATTTCTTTTTGCCAATTCGTCAAAACACATATAATCACTCCTTAGTTAATTTTGATTAGATTCATTCCTGTGGGCTACGAGCAAAAAATCTTTGCTTATCGCATATTCCAACTATATAAAACATTTTCTATATATTGTATCTGCTCTTCATTTAACTCCGGAGAAATTGACATCCACGCGGTCCTTTGGGTGAGTTCCTCAGTATAGAAACAGCATTCACACTGGTACTCTTTCTCTAAGCTATATGGTGCATTACTGCTGTGCCAGCCCTTTTTATTGATAAATGTATTAAATGAGGTTAAGGTCTTATCACAATACAACTCGATTGGCAAACCATCGCCAGAAGTATAGGCAATAAAATCCGCGCAGCTTTCTATCTCATCAAATAGAAAACACAAACTAACAGGGACAGGCTTTGCCCGTTCAGGCGTATTACGCAATTTTAGTCTACTGCCTTTCAATCCTTGTGTAAGCCTTTTATACAAATAACGCTGCCGGTCTATAATGGTGTCTATTTTCTTTAGCTGTTCCAAAGCAATAGCACTTTGCAATTCTGTAATTTTATAATTTTCACCAAAACTGCATTCTGGGCGATCCCAAACCGGATAGCCAGCATTAATCCGCATTCCTCCATTATCGTGATATCTTCTCGCTCGTTCAAAACCCTGTGCCGATTTACAGGTAAAAATGCCACCCTCTCCACAGGTAATTATTTTATTTGCCTGAAGACTAAACGCCGCTGAATCTCCGATAGTACCAACCATATTTTTATCATATTGTGCTGCAAATGCTTGCGCACAGTCTTCAATGATTTTAAGATCATATTCCTGAGCAATCGAAACAATCGAGTCCATATCGCAGGGTACTCCCTGGATATGAATCGCCATGACAGCTTTTGTTCTAGACGTTATTTTATTCTTTATTCTCTTAGGATCAATATTCATAGATTCATCAATGTCAACAAAAACTGGAATCGCTCCACAACTAAGGACGGCAGCCGCAGAAGCAATAAATGTAAAAGGTGACATAATCACTTCGTCTCCGGGGCCAATGTCTAGAGCAACACAGCATAATTTTAGAGCCGCAGCACCAGAGGAACAGGCTAAAACATGATCTACTTTCAAAAATTGCTTGACTGCTTCCTCAAATTTGTCTGTTTTATGCAACAACTGCAAACCATCGTAACGAAAAAGTGATTTTGACCGGATGACCTGAAGTGCAGCTTCTTGTTCCTCTCGTCCAATATAGTGCGATCCAATAAAAGAATCTGTTGGTATGGGCTTCATATTAACACCCTCTCTTTAATTATATCCACCGTATTCCCGATTCCGTTTGTACCAATCTCCCGGCAAAATTCACTCCTATTGGTAAGAAACTCACGTTCGGTTGGATTGAAAAGGTAATTATTCATTTTTCTCAAGATCTTTGCATGTGTTTCTTCATGGGATAGAAATAACTTAACATTCTTAAGCACTTGTCTTACCCCAAACTCTTCCGGAGCATATTGTTCAACAGGGACATACCAAGAAAAATCATTCCAGTTAATCGAATGATACCCTAAACTCAGGCTTCGATAGAATTCGGCCTGCCAAAACTGACTGTAATTCACCGGAGGCAAAAATAGAATTTCCTGACTAAGAGTCAGGCTTTCAAAAAAATTCCCCAATCCTGGTGACAGCATAATATATTTAGATTCATGCAGTTCATCTAGATATTGCTCATTTGCAAGTGATTGAAAACTTAGCCGATCGATTTGAAAACATCCGGAAAGATATTGCATCAACTTTCCTCCCCCACAGACCAGCATACGATCAATATGAGATGTCTTCCACGCCTGTATAATAAGTTGTATCAACGTATAGTACATGGTATTTACGCAATCAGACTCCATTAGAAAGGATTCCGCACCGCCCAAATTGACTATTAACTGATCCTTTTCTCCAACGTGAGTCCTCTGAGGAGGAAAATTCCGAAGTGGGCTCACAACACGATAGTTTTTTATTTTATTTCCTATTCTTTCAATATTTTTTGTAACGTCGAGTGATTGCGCAATAAAATAAGTATCCACCTTACATAATTCTGGTGGAATTTTATCCCACATCCAAAAAAGATTATCAATATAAAAAACAATTTTGGCGTGTTCAACACCCCATATGGCACCTTCTGTATTTTCTGAAGAAAGAATATAATCAAACCGCTCTAACAAATGATTTTGTTGTTCCAATCTTTCCCTCAAATAAGTCGCGCAAACTACGAATTCATCAAAACAACTTGCTAACGCTGCTTGTTCTAAAGCCACCCCAGAGCCTAAAAAACAATAGTAACCTCCAATCTCTTTTTTTAGCTGATTAATGACCTGAATTGCCGTAATGACAGGACCATATCCAAAGGCCTCTGCCGTAACAAGGAATTTAATCATTTTTTACCTCTAAGCTTTTATAATATTTTGATTAAAATAGCAATTTACATAGTCGCAGTTAAATTTACATTCAGTACAGGAGTGAAACAACACATCTCGAATTTGTTCCATTTTAAAACCAGACCAGATATCCGGAAAAGTCGCAGAACATAAGTTACCGCAGCAATAAAAATCCGGATCCCGATGGATCGTACAATCACATGGATACACCCCGCCTGTGGGGCAGTCAATATAGGCTGAGTATTGAGGAAAACTGCATGAATAATTTTCTTTGTGATCTAAGCCAGGGTCAAAAAGCGGATATAAAAAATCGATTCCTTTTTCTTGCATAAGTGCAAAAAAATCAGAAGCCTTTTCGAAAAAGCATTCCATTTGGTTAGGCTCTATGCTTAACTCCGGGCAATCCTTAATAAAAATAGGATTGATATAATCATACGGTAAACGGTCTTTGAGCTGGATCATTCCCTCAAAGTCTGCAATATTTTTTCTGTTTAATACATGATTTATCACTATCTTTGTATCCGGCAAAACTGCCTTCAGTGCCGCAATGTTACTAACCGCCTTTTCCCATAATCCCTGTACATGCCTGAAAGCATCATGCAATTCTGGCATATGGCTATCCAGAGATAAAAACAGATGATTTATACGATATTGAGGCAATTTCTGAATGGATTCTTTCGTGAAGCCTAGACCATTTGTTGTCAGTGCTATTTTCATACCCAAATCGGAGATTTGCTGAAAATAATCAAATATCCTTGGTTCAGTCAGCGGTTCACCGCCACCCATAAAATGTATATATTTTGTTCCCATTTGGTTTAATTCATTAATAATGGAAGGAACATCCAGAATGCCTAATTTCCGCTTTTCTGCATGGACATTACAAAATATACAATTTGCATTACATATATTACTTAATGATATATAAATATAAAAAGGTGTGTACGACATGGTTTTGATATCATCAATACTCTCTTTTAATAATTTTATATACATTGTTTAAGTCCTCAATCATTTTGAAAATTCTTGCTTCGCAACGCTGCCCCAATCTAACTGAATCACTCTATCCTGTCCATCCTCATCCGAAAAATCAACTTCTATCTGGTATAATGCTTGAAAACAGTCCCGCACAATGCCAGCAAGGTATCCGAAGGAAAACTGCAGGTAATTTCGGAACAAATCGTACATTTTCTGATCCCAAAAGTAATTCCCAACCTCTTGAAAGATCATAGAGTAGGGCTTATCTTTAATTTTTGCTATTTTCTTAAAAGATTGGCATATCCTATCATCAGCTTGAAAAAGATAAATTCCCAAGTTGATTTTTTTTACTTCATTCATGTCTTCAAAAGAAAAAGTATCATGATAAAGAACTTCGTAAGGCGGATATGGGTTAACGTGCATATGATATTGATCTATATTTTCTTCTAAAGTAGTTCCAGGTAAAACTTTTAAAGGCTGGGTAAAAATAATGCCATCCATTGCAATAACATAATCAACAGACCGCATATAGCCTTCTAATGTATCTCCGGGAAGGCCATAGATCAAGTCCACGTGAATACGAACATTTTTAGAAAAATATTTCCGAATCAGCTGCATATTTCTCTCAAAGATTTGTTTTTGAAAGTCTCGATGGACGATTTCCAAAGCTTCCTTTGTTAATGTCTGTAATCCCATAGCAACGAATCGAATTGATTTTATTTTACTTAGTTCTTGAATAAATTCTTCCGATAACGTCTCATTTCTCAATTCAAATCCAAATTCTATATTGTAGATATTATTTTCAACAATGTATTTAATAATTTTTATACTGCGTTCCTGATTTTCATTAAAACATGGATCTGTAAACCAAATGTATTTTAATTTGGAATGCAATAGCACATCCAACTCTTTTTTTACATATTCCAAAGGATATTCTCGAATAACATGGCTTCCTTTATGGTGAAAGCAGTAATCGCATCTATATTGACAGCCTCTTTTAGTCTCAAATGAATAGAGACTTTCACCCAGTAAATCCATATCTATCAATCCTGATGAGAACAGCGGAGGAATTTGTTCCAAACATTCTAACTGGAGTTCTTCATTCTCTACAATTTCTCCATTTTTACGATAGACTAAATTATTGACACGGGAGATTTGCTTCTCTAATCCAATACAATATTCCATCATCTTGAGAAACGCCAATTCTCCTTCTCCCTTTAGAATGAAATCAATTTGATCATTATCATGCAACAACGTTTTACAATGGGCGGAAACCTCCGGGCCCCCCAAAAATATTTGTTTATCTGCATATATTGATTTCATCACCTTAGTAAGCTCTAAAACCTGAATTATATTCCAACAATAACATGAGAATCCATATATATCACTTTGATCATCGAGTATCGTTCTCATTATCACATCCAGGCCGTTGGATTGGGCCGGAATCAGCAAATCGAAAAAGTGAATTTTGATATCAACATGTTTTTTTACTTCTAAATTTTGATAAGCGAATGATTGCAGCAAATACAGATTTGTACTGTGCGCACCTCCGGGATTTAGGCCTACCAGCGATACGGATATTTTTCTGTCTGGCATAAATTATCTACCATCCTTTCCCGGATAATCGTCTAAAAAACCTTTCTTATTTTTAATTTCCTTTAAATCCTCCAAGGTATCCCTGTTAAAAGGGCGATAACGACCTTTATATGATGACAAGTCGTGATCTATCACTTCACAAACAGTTTCAATGGTACGATCCAAATGAACCTTTTTATGAGCATAAGAAATATAAGAATTATCATAAGAATAAAACAGAACCCCACGCTGTGCCATGCCTGCATAAAACCTTTGTTCCAAATTAAAGTCCCGTGTCCAAAATCGAAAACTCCCTCCTGCGAACAGTGGATATATTTCAATGCCATTTTTTTGAAAAACATTCGTAAGATTCTCAACTAGATAGTTGCCACTCCGTTCAATTTCATAAAGAACATTCCCACTCTCCATTAATTGCAGGGTGGTTAATGCGGCGACATACGGAATCGTTTCTATTTCATATGTACCGGCCGTGTGCAAGCGGCTACTAAGACTCATAATTTCTTTTTTACCTGTCACTGCTGAAATAGCATATCCGTTTGCCATGGCCTTACTAAATGTGGATAGATCAGGCCTAATATTGTACAGCGTCTGAAATCCCCCCAAAGCTACTCGGAATCCACTTTTCACTTCGTCCAATATCAGTAATATATGATTTGCTTTACAAATCTCATGAATTTCTTGGTAATATTTTTGAGAAAAATATCCTACTTCCGGCGTAATTATCAATGCAGCGCATTGTCCTGCATGATTATCTAGAAAATTTTCCAATTTGTTCAGAGAATAACCGAAGTCAAAAAAAGAATCGAAAGTGCTTTTGGGGATTCCCAAACCCTGATTCGACCAATCGTGCCACCCATGATAACCGCTACTAACAATAATGTCTTTTCCTGTGTAGGCCCTTGCCAACCGGACCGCAGCGGCAGTTGCACAAGATCCCGTTTTATAAAACAGAATTTGTTCCGCACTAGGGAGATATGACTTTATTTTTAACGCAAGCTGCGTATGAAGCGGACTGCCCATGGGAAATATATTTCCTTGTTCAATTTGATGAATTACCGCATGATCCACCTCTGCATTTGCATAACCGAGAATATAAGGCCCTTTGCCCATCACATAATCAATATACTCGTTGCCATCTACATCCCAAATATAAGGGCCATAACCACGAACAAAATAGCCAGGATATTCACCAATTTTATTAATTTTATGCATGCCCTTTATACCTTCAGGTATAATTTCTTTGGCTTTCTTTAACTCGTTCAGAGAATGCGTGAATTTCATACAGGATCACCGGCCTTTTCAATCAACTTTAACAATTGAGATAAACTATTTTCTATTGATAAATTGGACGTATCCAGCAGAATCCCAACATTGTTATTCTCCCGTCTAAGAATTTCATTCAATTCTTTGACGCGCCCCTCATCCATAATATCGGCATCAGCTCTGCTTTTATTTCGAATAATATTCTCTTTTAAGCTACAGGTAATACATATGGCAATCACTTCGGGATCCATTTTCTGGATCGTGTGCACCACCTCTTGTAAAACAGACTCTTCTTCATATACGTAATCAATTATAATGTTCATAAACCCATAGTTTAAAAAATTACTCGTTAGAGCGACTATATTTTGATTCGTAACTTCTATGTGCTCTTTGTTAATTTTAGAATCCACGATAAAGTTATGCACCTCATCGCCAATAATATGAACGCTGTTTACCAACTGTTTTGCCAGTTGCTTAGATAGCGTTGTTTTGCCAACACCACAAGGTCCGTTTAAGATAATTACCATTGTTTATTTTCCTCACCATAATCATTATAGACACACCGTAAAGAGGAAAAATCAATAGAAAATTTCCATTACAAAATACGTTCTAGACTTCTCCTCATCCATTCTAGCGGAAACTTTGCGGGCAACAAATAGCCTTCACTTTGTTGAGCTAAAAGAGATATCAATTCAACTTGCTTGCTTAGTCTTGCTGCCTTAACCTCCGCTGGCTCCATCATATCTGTTTCTACATCGACGAGACAATGCTGAAGCAGCTTGCTCTTCAATGTTTTCTCCGATAAAAGCACACATTCCCGGATGTTTCCGTCTGTAGACAGAAAAACGATCGCATCTGGTTTTTCTGTGACACTCCGGTAGTCTATTTGAGAAATACGTAAGAACTCCAAAGGGGAAATCCCAACTTTATCCCCGAAACGTTTAGTAAAGTCCTGCTTTTCATGAGCAATATAGTCAAATATGTGATCGCATATAGCGTTAGGGGGAAATAATATACGATCCCTCAAATTAAATTTAAGCGAAGCAATAGAACCCCAACAGTAAACTTTTTCATATTCATCCTGCCACACAAGCGTCTGATCTCCAGAAACATATACTGCGTTAGCATATAACATCATATAATAGCTAAATACACTCTTCCCAGCACCTTTTTCTCCCAGCAAAAGTACCGTTTTATTATTTTTTTGAAAGCAAGCAGCATGTAATAAAGCCGCACGGGTACATTCTGCACGTCTCATGATCATTCTCCGGACGCCACAATAAATATCCTGCGTAAAAAAACGATCCTCTATTTGCCCTTCATTAAAATGCCATCTTTGCATGGAAGGCCAATGTGTCAGTGTGACAGAACCGGAAGTCTCTTTGATGAAAGAAATCTCACCGTTCTGATAAAGAGATACTTTCTCCATAAGTAGATCGGGTATTCGGCAATTAAGAAGATATATACACCATCCTTCGGCACAGGCACTATTGGGAATTTCTCCCGGAAACAATACTTTCTCCATGTGAGGAGTCAAGAATTCCAAAAGAGTTTTAATCAGTAAAGTAGGATGGGAATAAAACGAGAATCGTCCAATCGGATGAATACAAGTAAAAATATGGACACAAGTTGTAGCTTTTTCAACAGCATACTGGTATAACTCCACCAGTTTTTGATTTTTACTATACATAATGATATAGATCCTCTAAATTTAAATCATTTCTGTTGCTTGACCAGTGTAAATTAAAATAGATCGTTTGTTCAGAACCAAAAGATTGATAAAATTTTTCGACACCAGGCAAAACGGACCCCTCAAAATCCAAGCGATTTAAATGTAAATATTCTTTACAGTATCTCATCGCTTCTAAATACAACATCGTCGGTACTCCGCTGGACCGAGCGGAACTGTCGTAATAAGCCAATGTCGTATAAGCACGATTATTATCCCAGATCAAAAATAATCCACCAATAGCTTTTTCCTGTGCATCCAATGCAATCAAGCATTTTCCACACCCTTGACTCATAGCCTCACATATAATTTTTTTACCTTTTTTGATCATATCAGAGCTGTTTACCCAAAAATAGGCTTTTTTGCAATCAAAATTCCCATCTGCTTGATCTTCAACTATTACGTGCACGCCTTTGTTTCGTGCGGTTTTTAAACATTTTCGCCGTGAAGAGGAAAAACGAGTTTGGATAATAGTACTTATACTATCCTCTAAACTCATTATATATGTATATCTTACTTCAGGGAAAAACCCACTTTGGATATACGGAACCATATCAGTAATATCATGGCAAACAGAAAAGTGAACCGAATTAAAATTTTGTAATAGAATCCGTATGCATTCCTCTGTAATTTGACGATAAAGAAGCATGGCCTGTTGTTCTCGGTTACAACTTTTCCCGATATAATCTTGATCAAATACTATGCCACTGTATGGAACGGATATCGTGCTTTGGTATAATTCCCCTTTATCCAAATCACCTAACACAGGCATTCCTGCTACTAATTTATCATTATCATAGATTTCTATTACCTGTTGAACTCCCAATAATTTTAAATACCATGATTTATGAAATATAGTTCCCCCCCGACTATTCCATACTAACTGATCCCACCGGTTACATTCCAATTTTGATAGATAACCTACCAGCAATCTTTTCATAACTTCTATTCTCCTGCAAGAACTTTACGCTGCCGTTTTGCATAGTCCAATAAATAAAGTCTTTCACCCTCAACGGTGAATTCACAATAGCAGTTTTCGCCGTACAGGTACTCTAAATAATCAAACATGCCTCTTAATTCAAAATATATTCGGCTGTTTATATCTTTAAGGGAAAGCAAATCCATCTCATTTTCCCCCCAACATCCATGGGAGACTCCCACCCCTTGTTGGCATGAGAGAAATACGCCACGAAAACGAGTCTCTTTTGTAATGGGACCCGGAAGATTACAACATATCCCATTTCCAGAGTTTATATTCAAGCAACCGAAAACCATTCTTTGAATTATGATACCGCAAACAAGTCCCTGTTTTGTACGACTTACTTTTTGTAACTCCACATACATGTGCTTCAGCCAAAACAGAATCTCGTCTACAACGGAAGAAAAAGTAATCTCTTTATCAGACACATGCAAATATGTTATGCGTTCAGAATAGTTTTTAAATAATGTGCGGCGGAAAGCTTCGATATTTTCATATTGATAGGGATATTGTTCCAGTTCGCTGATTGAAAACGATTTTAAGCCCACATTTAATAAACTATATGGTGTTCGAGGCCCATTCTGCGCCTGCTTTGACTCACAGCGTATGGAAACCAGCGGCAGCAACTGCTGCTCCTCTAAGCTATGGACAAACTGTGCAATTGCTCTCTCAGCCGTTTCGGATATTTTACAATGTGTTAAGAAAAAATCATATTCTTCCTGATCTAAATAAATCGCATCCGGTATAGGCAAATTATGGTTAGCGAGCCTCATGATTCCAATAGCTTTTTTCGTCATAATAGAACGATCTACCGTCTGACCTGCCGCTAATTTTATAACTGACATTGAACACCCTTCTTTCGTCAGTAATCGCTTAAATTATACTTATTCAGATGTTTTTAGCTTATATCTATGCTTTAAAATCGGAGTTGGGCAGGAACACGTATCAAAAGGGCAAATAGATATTTTATTCCTGTTTTTAAATGTCCGATTGCGCATATTGCCTAGATACATATCCGGTCGTTTTGCATAATAACCATCCCAACAGGTCCATGCATCTAGTTCAGGGGTTAATATAAAATAAGAATCACCTGCCCGACATGGGAGATTCTTATGACAAATCAATTTTTCATCCGTACCGAGAAACATCTGGATTGCTCTCTTCTCTTCTGTTGTATACGTGTGATATTTTCCAAGTTGATCAACTAATAAATCTGTATAAAAAATGAGGCCTTTGTCCTCAAACATCTTTTTGATTTCGCCTAGTTGCTCAATACGGTCAACCCCGTGAGTAATCACATTGTGTACTTGTATTTTTGCATAGGGAGGCAAGACAGATGAAATCTCTAAACATTTGATTAAAAAAGCATGAGGATCTGTATATTCCAAATGAAGAGAAGCACCAAATGTATAGATTCGTCCGTTAGTGGCTTCAATAAATTGGCAATAATCCTGAGTGTCAGCAGAAAGATTCGTACACAGGCTCACCCAGTGACCATAGCCTGTAATAGATTTTGAGAGCCTGATTGCCAAATCGCAATTGCTAAAAATCTCTCCGCCTGCAATTTTTATCTCATATTTTTCTCCTAAGTTTTCATGAATACAGGCAACTGTTTCTTCAATTTGAGTTGGATAGGTCCTCTTATAAGAAAGCTGTAAACAATAGGTGCATCGGTAATTACAGCTCTCCAGCACTTTCCAGGATACGTTGCGCCAAGGCAGATCACGTGGCGGCATAAAAACCATCTCCTATGAATTGTTCCATTGATATACCCGCTGCAAAACTTGGCAGGATATTTGTATATCTTGCTCCGTAATAACCTCATTTGTCCTGAAATATAAATATTGGTTTTCTAATGTTCTCCAATTTATATATCTCTCACCTTGTTCGTCAATTAAATCCTGACGGCCTATCTCCTTGTAGTAGCGATTCAAAAAGTTCACCTTATATGGTGGAACCGGTACGGCAGTCTGGATAGTATGAATCCCCAATTGATCTAAATAGCATATTACATGTCGACGTATCAAATTAAAAAGATCCGGACAAGAATTGCCTAAATTCAGCACTAATCTATGATAAACATTATTTCTTCCAGATAAAAAACGATGATCATCTAATATATCTCCACAGCCCCTTAAGAAATTCTGATACAGTTCTGCTTTTTTTACCTTTAACTCTAAAAGTTCATCCATTTTAAACAGCTTATAATATATAGAGAGAGTATCCACATTGCTTAACAATGTATGGATTCCCAAATATCGATCATCTGGATATCCTGAAACCCCCGACCTGCAAACAAAAAGAAGTTTTTCTTTCATCTCTTCAATATGCGTATTAACACTGCCACCAATACCGGCACAAATTGGCTTTCCCTTTCCAAAAGAAAAAATCGAAAAATCACCTATTGAACCAACAGGTATACCATTATAAACAGTACCAGATGATTGCGCACAATCTTCTATCACATAGATTCTTTGCTTTCGGCTTGCTACAACAGGTTGTAACCAACTAAAATCGCATGCCATGCCATAAGGATGATAGGCAATAATTGCTTTTGTATGCGGCGTAATGTCTTGAATCAGCTTATGTTTTGCAAAACTTAAATGCTCATCTACATCCACCAGCACAGGCACTGCTCTTAACTGGAGAATTGTATTTATAACGCATTGGCAAATTGAAACGGGGAGTATAACCTCATCTTGCGGATGTATATTAATCGCTAATAAAACACAAAGTAAGGCATCACTTCCGCTAGCAGTCAAAATAGCGTCTTTCTGCCCTAACTTATTCTCAAGAAGGATCTGAACACTGTTCATTAATTCCTGGGAACAACGATCCTGATAAACGTCAAACAAATCAGAATGTTCTTCCATGAGTTCAGCGGCCATCTTTATAAAATGATCGTTTTCGTACTGCGCCACTTCTCGCATCCCCCGCTATTCTAAACAACTAATTTTCGAAAATAATTAAAAAACATTGGCAGTATATTGCTCAATCCATTCTCTTTTCTTACCGCTTGCATATTGAGATACCGCCCACGTTGGATAATCCGTAGGTAAGAAGCAAAACTGATCTACACCCAATTCCTCCGCAAGCCGCAATGCAACTTGGATTTCATCATCAGAATCGTTCCAATTAAACAAAATGTATCTCCAAATAATTTTTGGACTAGCACTTCCGATTCGCCTTTTTAATTCAATTAACTTCTCCATGTTGGAATATGCTTCGACAAAACTGCCACCAATTCTGTATTTTCTATAACTTTCCTCACACGTTCCATCTATGGAGAACATCACAGTATCAATTCCAGAATCCAGCAACGCTCTACGTCTTCTTTCTGAAGAAAGGCTTAAACCATTTGTTGAAGTAAAAACTTCAACATCTGGAACCGCTTGTTTGATCCGTGTGATAAATGAAAAAGCCTTTTCATGAAGAAGCGGTTCGCCATGATTATAAAAACCAATCTTTTTAAGTTCTGGTATCGAACCAAGTTGCTCTAAGATACTATCTACTAAAGCATCTGGCATTATAACCTGTGATCTTGAATCGAGGATCTCCCTACGTTCACAACCAGGACATTGCAGCATGCAATCGCTATTATATTCAATGATAAGCTTCCGAGGCCCTGCCAAAGGCCTTATTAACTCTTGTGTTTCACACAAATAAGAACAGACATTACACAGCTTCGACGCATTCCCTGCATCCCAATCAAATTGACGAAGGCATTCATATGCCTGACCATTCCAAATTTCCATAAAACTGCTATCATTCATATTTCCGAGAGGAACATCTTTGCATTTATCAAAGCAGCTGCATACAACGGTTCCGTCTGATAAAATAGCCGCTTGTTTTCCGTATGCTGCTAAACATACTTTACTTTTCTCTATTTTCATATTTTTATCATCTCGTTTATATCTGATAGACAGTGCGCACTAAATCCCTTGTTGATATACCCTCCAACAAATCCATTTCCAAAACCAAGGTCTCTCCATTACGAAGCCCATTGAAAAATTTTGTAAGGAACGCAGAATTCTTTTGCGCATCTATGTGATAAAGCGCTGAGTGCAGATCATCGTTAAAATCATTCCAGTGAAAATGAACACAAGACAAAAACGGTTTCAACTCTATATATCCCTGCAATATATGTTTCCTAGTTTCCGGGTTCAGTAAGGCATGCCCTACATCCAGCACTGCACCTGCTCTTTTCTGCGACATACTCCTTAGTATATAGCTCAGTTCCTCTGTACAATCACCCAAATAGCATCGGCCATATGCCTCTGATTTACGCGGCATATTCTCCAAGCCAACCTTCACGTCACAACCTTTCGTTCGTGACAACAACTCCTCTAAAGTTTCCGCCGCACGGTTTAGAAAAGGTTCTTTTCTAATAATACGATTTCTAAAATGGCAGCGCCCAATATGAAATGTTATCCACTGTGCTCCCAAAGAGTCCGCAGCTTTTACTTCAGCTTCCAGAATATCCAGCAATGTAGAGCGAATTCGTTTGACCTCTTCGCCGAAATCGACCGCTTCGATTCCATGCACTGAAACAGTTAGTTGATACTGCTGCAACAAATCCCTTATCTTTTGCTGAAAGACTGGATTAAAAACCAGACTGTCCTCCTCCACATCATCAATTCGCAATTCCACATGGTCAAAACCATTTTGCCCGGCTAGCTGAATATTTTTTTCCCACAAAGTAATTTTTCTCGATATCGTACCGAATTTAATATTTGGATTTCGCATATTTTTTACCATTCTTTTATCCCACACCGATTCGGACAATTCTCACATGCCAATTCCAAGTCCGTATGATAGTTTTGATCCAGTATTAATTTCCTTGATTCTTGGTATTTTATTGAGTTCCATATAGAAAGGAAGCCGTTTTGAAACGCATTTCCCATGCTATACTTTTTTTCCTTTACAATACAGCATGGATAAACGTCTCCATTCCAATCGATCGAAGGCCTCATCCATAGATCCTGACAACGCAAAATTCCTTGTTTTCTCTGATGTTTCTTCTCAAATGAGGAAAAATATTTTCGCATTGCCGTAGCAGAAGGCTGCCAATCCTCACTGCTGACTTCTTTTACATTAGACTGTCGCAATGGCTTGATTTTGAAGGCCATCCCTCTCTCTTCCGCTAGCTCTTTCGCCATTTCGACTTCATGCTCATTATACTTCGTTAATATGATTTGCCAGACCAATTCGGGCTTATCAGTTCCTAGCTTTTTCTTTTCAGCATTTATGTTCTCTATGTTAGCCATCACCGTTGCCCAATCACCGTTTCTGCGATATTTTAAATAGGTTTCTTCCGTTGCGCCATCAATCCCCACAGTTATTTTATGAATGCCAGATGCAACTATATTTTTTGCAAAATCAGGATCTTTATGGCATAAATTAGAGCTAGCTGTAGTCCGAATTCCATTTTGTGTTGCAAGTAAAAGAATTTTAAAAAGTTCCTTATTTAAAAATGGTTCTCCCCAATTAGAAAATGTGATTGTCCCATTAAATCCGGAAAGCTCACATAAAAGAGCTTTAAAATGATCAAATGAAAGATATCCCTTTTCACCCATATCCATTTGTAAGCCGGTTGGACATTTGACACAGCGAAGCTGGCAATACTTGCTTGATTCTATTCCAAGCCGTTGAGGAATCTGTGCAATAACGCCTAGATACATTGTATTGACCCCCCTCTTCATGCACTAGTTATTACTGACTTGACGAATTCGTTGGCATTGCAATTTTGCCAGTTCAAAATGACGCTGATAAAACGAGGAACAATCAACAGCTTCTCCCTTTTCTTCTTTCCTTATTAGTTCAATCAACTCAATATAGGATTCGGCAATATATTCCCCTGTTTCTGCTGAAAGCTCATCTAATAATTTTTCTAACTCCTTGTTTTTGTGTTCTTTTTTATTTTTTTGAACCATAACATCAAGTATATAAATTTCATTAATAACCGTATTGTAGTCATTTAATACTGGTTGAATTTTTTCCCAAAAAAGCTCCATAGAGGGATTAAAAAAAATAAACGATCCTAAATCCCACCACTTTTGCTTTCTATAGTTTTTTGAATTCTCCAATATTTTAAGAACTTCGGAGCCGCAATATACTTCTAAAACGGAAGTCAACTGAAACGGATACAGTTCATTATGCAGCCGTAAAAAATTGATATTTTTTATGACGTCATCTAAAGTCATGACAGGAACGAAAAAGATAAAGCAAACTTCTACTTTTATCCCTAATCCCTTTAAAACAGACATAGCCTCATTGTTCAACGCAACGGTTGTAGGCTTATGCATCCACTTTAATATAGAATCCGATCCAGACTCAATACCAAGAACTACCTTACTCATGCCCGCTTGCGCCAACTGCTGCATTAGATTTTTATTTATACACTCCCTAGACCGCAAATTTACAACAAAATCCGGTTTATACTCAGAAATCTCACTTAACCTTTTACAAAAAATCTTTCCCCACTCTTCTCCTTTGCGCCCCGGAGCAATAAAGACTGGATCGTTGAATTTTATTCTCGTAACATGAAACTCATGGAAAAGGCTAAGCATTTCTTCTATCACATTCTCTGGTGACCTCTGCCGACGGCACATTCCCATTCTTTTTATTGATTGAGAGGAACAAAAAACACAGTTGCCGATACATCCGCGGCTTGCAATAAGACAGACTCGGCGCCCAAGCTCCAACAACCGTGGAACATCCCTGCGTGCAGGCATATGAATTCGATCAATTTTCTCATTTACTACGAAGTCATATTTATTAATTCTTCCATCTTTCCTAACTGCTACTCCCTTTACTTCCGTCAAATCGCTATTAGATTCCAATGCTTTATAAAGATTAACAATAATTGTTTCGCCTTCGCCTACACTTACTGAATCAATCTCTTTAAATTCGCGCAAAATCCGCTCAACTTCAATGGTCGCGAATACGCCGCCAACTGTTATGTGGTTTTTATATCCACAAGAACGCAACTCATGAATAAACTGCACAACATAAGGAAATGTTTCTTGAACATTCGCGGTTATTCCAACCAATATAGGCGCCTGTTCTAAAATCTGTTGTATAATTTCTTCTTCAGAAATAGAGTATAATTGCCTGTCAACATATTGAACAGGAATTTCAACTGCTTCAAGCGCTGCCGTCAAATATCCAAGTGCTAAACATTCATGCTGAAAACGCAAATCTTCCGTTGAATCTCGAATCAAATTGACTAAAAACACCGACATAACCTGACCTCCCTATAAAGATTATGGCCGAGAGTCGTCTTTATTTATTTATTTTATAAAAAGACCGGTAATAGACCTGGGTATGCTTGAGTAAGACAGACAGGATTTCTTCTTCGCTTTTTGGAACGGTGTCTATAGATACCAAAAGATTTGCTAGTATAGTCCTATCGCCTTCATAGCCATAGCCTGCTTTCTCCATCAAATCGCAATAATAAAATAACTGCGCAATATGTTTTTCATCTTCATCTCTTTTTAATAAACATGCCAATTTTTCACAATCAATATGCTTTAGTAGATTAAGGTTATACTCCCGAAAGATCAGCTTTCGAGGATCATATCCATGGTCTGCCACAAATTTTTCCACAGCGTTATATTCTGGCCTTGCGTCAAAATATGAGTTTTCATACTCCTGAAATCCCCATTGCAATGGAATAGGAATAAAAGAAAACAGGGTAGAACGTATTTCAATAATTTTTTTTTCTAAAATTTTTTGCCCTTGATCACATAGGAAACTTCCAACCCCTCGAGCTCTGTATTCCGGATGGACTACAATTCTGTGAATAGTTATCATCTTTTCGTTAATCATTGCAAAATACGGATGTAGATTAACACGTCTTTGGGATAGGGGAGGAACTAAGAGTTGGATTCCGACTTGCTTCTGGCCTTGAAGCGCAATCAAAATTTCAGCATTCTCTGTTCTGCCGTCAACATCCAAATAATGATATTTTCTAAATTTATTGTAATCCGATAAACTTCCCTTGGATACGATGATATTTTCAAGGTTATTTTTATGAATTTGATGATAGAGTACATCGACATCGTAATCATAGCCCAGTTTAATTATCGTGTCTGGTTGGAAAATGTCAGCAACTTCCTCATTATTACAACAAACGAACAAAATAAAATTATGCTTTCTAACAAACTTAGAGAGTGTAATTGCCAAGGATTTTGCTGTAGTAATATCCAACTTTGAACCAAATTCATCAATGCAGATGATTGGTAACTGATTGTTATCCAATCTTAATGCAAGACGCATTCTAAACTTTTGCCCATCGGAAAGTTGAGAACTTTGGCGCAGGAAAAGATTTCCCTCCCCTAAACCAACAGATGTTAATAAACAAATTGATTCTTTAACATTTTTTCCAACTAAATTAATAATGTAATCGTCCTGTTCATCATTAGGCAGTTTCGGCAAATCCGCTTGGCCATCATCACATTTCAGCTGTTTCTTTATAGACTTCAAAATAGAGGTCTTTCCAGATCCGCTGGGGCCACTAATCACATTAATCTGGCCAATTTTAAAAGAAAACTCTGAAGATACCCTGATCTGGGTTCGATATGGGGCGTCAGAGCCCATATAGCCAAATGTATCTATGATTTTTTGAACACGATCATTTTCTATAATCGGTGAGCGCTTATAACTGATCGCAGGAATGTTAAGTTCTCGTCCAATCGTCTCCTGTAACAAATTCATCACAACCTTCTCCTTACTGGCATATCAGCAGTTAAGCGAGACGTTTTCGCATAATTACGAGCCCTTCCTCTTTGGGACCATGTACATCCGGCAGAGTAGCTACAGGTACAAATCCGTTTTTTCCATAAAAGTGGATCACGCCACTGTCCTTTGCATAGGTTGACATATACAAGCAATAAACGCCCTTTTCTTTGGCGTAATGCTCCGCATGCCTTAACAAAAGGGAAGCATGACCACTCCTTCTGAATTCTTTATATACCCCAATCTCTAAAATCTCTGCCTTTTTTCCGAAATAAGGGATTCCTTTTGGCCCTTGATCAACCAATAGTGCAACTATAGCAATAGGCGTTTCTTTTAAATATATCCCCCAATACTTTGCATTCATCTGAATATACAAACTCATCTTTCGTTTTAGCCAATCCAAATGATCTGTATTATCACAGTCAAAAAGATCACCGCACTCAATCTCCCCAAGTAAAGGATAAAAATCCGGCAGATCTTTTATATTCAAGTCTTTGATGACATTCATGAAATGCTCCTCTCTGCAATCGATATGTGATTCACTTGATATATAATCTGCTCACGAATATGGTGATCAAAAATATTCTGATACCTTACAATTTGAACATCACAAATTGTTTCCAGGCCTAAAATTAAAGGGGAATATGGTTGGTCATCTTTTAAAAATAGTAAAATCCGTTTACCCAATGAGGAGGCCCAACCTAATTCGATATGTACTCCACCGGAAATTGGAGATCCTGGAAAGGAGATTACCAAGTCCGCCCGTTTCATTTCTTCATAATCTGCCGGCGTGCATTCCATTGGCCCCATTAATTCTTTTCCCCATTTCTCTCTATAATGTGCCAAAAATACGCTGTGCCCTAGATGAATCAAATCATTTCTAACATTGTTTAAAAAATTAATGTATTGCGATTTTAAGGTACCAATATTTTTATCACAAAGCTCACTAAATGGGAAAGCCAAAAAAATATGCATCAGTATACCCCTTTCTTAAAGTATATAATTTAATTATATGCTATATGATATATTCTATGTTATACATTATCACCTAAAATGTAGAATGTCAATATTATTTGTAATTTTATTTTACATTTTATTGAATATAAGTAACACAAATGATATAAAAAAATATAAAAGGAGAAAACCCATGAAATAAAATTTACTGCATCGTATTCGTGGTAAATGGGGAAGATCTTTTGTTATAACCGTATTGATCCTTGTGTCTCCAATATTTGCGAATTTAGTTGGAATCCCGGTCGGTCAAAATTAAGTGCCGAATATCCACCCTATCCACATAGACTTAGTAATTTTTTAACTAGGTACACTTTCTGAATTATAATATGTACTTCTTAAAATTCCCCTTGAAAGACGAGTATAAATTCCAACTTTAAAAGAAGCAGCATGTTTATGGGAACTTCTGGTAAATTGTGCAAAATAAAAGGCGGTTGTTAAATTGTGAGAAGCAAAAATGAGGCCGGAGCGACCCGGTAACGGTATCTCTAGCCCTTCTATCCATATCATACTTTTTAATTTAGATAAAAAGAAAACAATATTTTTCTAATAAACGTTATTTCCTATATTTACCGGTATAAAAATTCACATATTTATTTGTTTAGGAACACGATAAGTAAATATTGACATTTTTTCGAGATGAGACTAAAATGGCAATAGAAATGTAGGATAATTCTTTATTATC
>OIZU01000397.1_pt1 | contig 38217 bp, 37 predicted proteins | sample 1588661 | NCBI WGS metagenome assembly OIZU01 (sample SAMN03283257) | human gut metagenome | biome: human-associated habitat; material: feces | host: Homo sapiens | place: USA | collected 2013 | reverse complement strand
AAAAGCGTTTTTCTGTCTTATACAGTGATAAGGCATCCAGACCGAATACTCCGGTTAACGTGATTGTTGGTGCACTCATTATTAAAGAGCTTTTTGATTATTCCGATGATGAGATGGTTGAAAATCTTATGTTGGATTTTCGGATTCAGTACGCACTGCACACAACAAGTTTTGAAGAACAGCCTTTGAGTGACAAAACATTGAGCCGTTTCCGTAAACGGTGTTACGATTACGAAACGCTTCACAACAAGGATCTCTACCACGATTGTGTGAAGGAGTTAAGTACTTCTATTGCAAAACTGATGGGGATCAGCGGTAAAGTCAGACGTATGGATTCCATGATGATCGAATCCAACATCCGCAAACTTAGCTGGATGGAGCTGATATACACCTGTATCGCAAAGCTGGCGATGTACGTGAATAAAATCAATGTCTCTGCTCTGCCTGACGATTGAAAACATTATATTGATCCGAATGACTTTAACAAAGTGATCTATCATCAGCGAAGTACTGATACAGATGAGCGCATGAAGCAGTTCTTAACGGATGCAGATAAACTTCTTGCCTTGTGTGAGTCTGCTTACAATGATTGAACAGAGTATGATCTGTTTGTCAGATGTCTATCGGAACAGACTATTGTTGAAAATGAAAGCCGAAGACTTCGCATGAAAGAAGACGGCGGCATGAAATCAACCATGCTACAGAATCCTCCTGACCCTGAAGCAACTTTCAGGAATAAAGCAGGAAAAGAGCATCGAGGATATGCTGCCAATCTTGAAGAATCTGTTGGAACTAATGGTTCTGTTGTAACAGAGTACCAGTATGAGCAAAACAACCATAGTGACAGTCAATTTATCCAGGAGCACCTTGAGCAAATGGATAAACAGAAAGAACGGACTGTTATAGCCACGGATGGGGCATATAGTGGGATAGAAAACACACAACTTGCAGCTGATAAAAATGTAGAACTGATTACCACAAGTCTGACAGGGAAGCCGGCTCCGGATATCCTTGCGGATTTTGAATTCAACGAAGAGGGAACAAAAGTCCTCCGGTGTACTGCAGGTCATGAACCGAAAAGCTGTTCTTATATGAACCAAAGCAATCAGTGTGCCGTTTCCTTTCGGCATGAGCAGTGTGTCAGCTGTCCATATCGGGATCAATGCAAGCCGAAGATCTTTAAGCAGGTTGCAAAAATAGTAACATCCAAAGCAGCACATGAACGCGCGAAAATCCAACGGAACATGAACAGCGAAGAATTCAAAAATTATGCAAGGCTTCGTAATGGGGTGGAAACTGTTCCATCAAATATACGCAGAAATTACCATTTGGAAAAGATACCTCGTATGAATTTTTCAAGGTGCTATAGAAATAGGAGCAAAGTTCTTTATGGTTTTGACCCCAACATCATATTGATGTGAGACATGCAAATGGAGAAGTGATTGAATCTCATCCATTGAAACCAAGTACAATTACAGGCGAAGGATTCAATGCGAGACCGTCAACAGAAGTGTTAGAGTTTGAAGTAGATGCGACAAATGAAACGGGAATTTATCTGACACTGAGCAGAAATGCAGAAGGAAGCAGCGATGCAAGAGCAACATTTGTACTTGATAATATCCGAGTGACGGAGGTTACTACAGAACCAGAACCATCTGTAGATAAATCAAACTTAGAAGCTTTAGTTGCATATGCAGAAAGCCAAAAAGAAAAGGCAGAATATGAAGATGTTGTGGATGTAGTGAAAGAATTGTTTGAAAAAACACTTGCAGAAGCGAAAACAGTATTAGAAGACACAAAAGCAGAGCAGTCAGAGGTGGATGCTGCTTATGATGCACTTCTTGCCAATGTACACTTGTTAGGATTTACAGGAAATACAGAGGACTTGGAACTTGCATTAGAACTAGTAAAGACAACAAATACAGAAGGGAAAACGCCAGAATCTGTACAGGTATTAAATGATGCAATTGCAAAAGCAGAAGAGATTATTGCGTCAGGAAATATACTTCAAGAAGAAATTGACGCTGCAAGAGAAGCATTACTTGCTGCAATAAACGGATTAGAAGACATTGTTTTGGCAGATAAAACAAAATTAAAAGATTTGTTGGAAAATTCTCAAAAATATGCAGATAGAATTGATCAGTATACAGAGGCAACAGCTGATGCCTTTATGGCAGCAAGAGCTGCGGCACAAAAAGTATATGATACTGTTGAAGCAACACAGGATGAGGTAAATGCGGCATATAATTCACTTCGTCAGGCGATTTTTGAACTGAGAGAGATTCCTGATAAGAGTAAGCTGGAGGATTTGATTAACGAGGCGGAAAAGATTGATATTGACAAGTATACAGATGAGACAGCAGAAGCTTTTACTGCAGCACTGGCAAATGCAAAATCAGTATTTGAAAATAAAAATACTTCTGACGCAGAAGTGGAAGCGGCAGAAAAGATGCTTCGTGCAGCAATTGATGGTTTGCAGGAAAAGAAAGTTGATTCGCAAAAACCGAATGCAGGTCAGGAGGAAAATGATAAAACACCAACAACAGGAGATACAACAGGAGTGTCGGTTGTTGTGTGGATGATAACTGCTTTAGTAATTGTTATTGTAATCAATGCGAAAAAAAAGAAAATTAAATAAAATTTATTTTTGAGTAGGTGGCCTCGATATTGACAGTGCGTTAATATCGAGGCTGTTTCATTTTAAAGAGTTTACAGATTTGATTTTTTTGTCTAATAATTGTTCTTGATGTTTATATACTTTTATCATGTTTTGGGGCGAACCGTTTGAATAATAATTTTTATTTCTCATAAATTCAATCTCCTTGATTGTTTACCTAACGTATTATTATACTATTGTATAACTGAAAAGAAAAGGAACAAAGAAAAAATGGTATTTGATATAAAGCAAAAATTTTGAATTTTATTTGACTACTCTGGAGAGAACGATACTGATAAAATATACGAAAGGAAAATACCATGAAAAAATAATTTATAGAAGATATATCAGAAAAAATTAAAGGCAAAATAAAAGGAGATATTGATAAATTGCAAGAAAAAAATCAAAGATTACCTAAACTAGTGGTCATCTTAGTAGGTAATAACCAAGCAAGTAATGCGTATGTTAAAGGAAAAGTAAGGATTGTGAGGAAGTTGGAATACTCAACACTACTTTGAGATATGATTATATTTCAGAGAATGACCTTTTATCTAAAATACGAGAATTAAATACGGATGATACTGTTGATGGAATACTGGTACAGTTACCACTGCCGGAATATATTGATTAAAAACGTGTGCTTGAAACAATTAGTCCGCTAAAAGATAAAAGATGTGGACGGTTTTCATACGCAAAATGTGGGTAAATTATATATCGGAGATAACACGTTTGTTCCTTGTGCGCCGAAAGGTGCACATTTCGGATAAACGGAGCCCCTTTCCCGCGTCAGCGGTGTAAGAGGCTCGCACCAGCGGTGCGTTATCCGTTTGTTGTTACTTGTTAATAGGTTCCATATCTCTCATGTTCTTACCATTCATCTCCAAACGATAGGCTCCACTAAGCATGCGTGCAAGGCACGCCTCTGCATAAGTATGATCCTGAAACATGTCATACCAGGCAGGTACAGGGAACTGAGAGATTACAAGGATGGATTTATGAGGATCTCTGCTGTCGAATACCTCAAATAAGTTTCGGCACTTATTAACATCCATGTTCATCAATCCAAAATCGTCAACGACAAGAAGATCATAGCCAGCGAACAGATTCAGTTCTTCTTGATAAGTGTCGAGTTTTTCTGCTTTGGACAACTCATTTATCAACTGGCTAGCCTTCATGTACCGGACTGTCTTGAACTGCCGCAAGGCACAAATACAAAGTGCATTGGAACTGGTTTTTCCTGTTATGACAAGATTTTTTCCCTGTTCAATCCATTCACATTTGGAAAGTTCCTCTATGATGCGCACATCCAGCTGTCGTTCCGGATTATAAAGCGTTTCATCCAGATCAGCAGCGGGATATTTCAAGGTTGCCTTTTTGATAAAACGATTCAGTTTCTTGGAATAGCGCAGATTCCATTCAGCATCTACGATACGCTGTATTTTTTCTCTGAATGGAAGAAGTTCTGCATTGGGATCTGCAAACACTTCCTCCAATGCTTCTGCCATACCGGAGAACCGCATACTTTTAAGCTTACTGCAGATTTCGTAGTCCTCTGTGGAAAGTTGGTCTTTATTTATCATCGATACTCCTCCTTCCCTCGTAAGTTACTATGCTCTGGAAGTGAGGATGTAGTCGGTACCGAATGATTGTCCTGCATATTTTTCAGGAGCTTTTTGAAATAAGAATACCTACAGGCATTACTTTCCACGCATGTTTTTGCGATATCTTCCAGCAAAAGTCTGGATTGATTCTTACACATATGAAGAATGCCGTTACAACTATTATAGGCTTGTTCTTCGTGCTGAGGTGTAAGAAGCACGGAATCAATAAGTTTACCCATATATGGACCGATACTCGAGGCCCATCGTCTGTAATAAGCGCCATCTTTAGAATTCACTTCTTTGTAGTATTGATGCTCTGGAGCCATGTGCTCCGGCTTGGTGATGTATTTGGGAAAGTCCTTGTAGGACCTTCTATGGGTACAAATCAGCTTGTTATTCCGGTCGCAGATTCGTACCTCTGCCATTGTAGCCTTAAGAATTGCAGGCTGATTATAATACGTGTACAATACTGAATAATAGTGGTCATCATACAACAGATGGTAATTATTCGGTACACGGGCAAAGTATTTATAATCACACAGCGAGAAGGATTCACCGGCAAGTGGCTTCATCTGTGGTTTGTCATATCGAAGGAAACTTTCCATTTTGGAAAGGGACTGGGAGGTCCTTTTCTCGTTGTTGATGTCCGCTATTTTTTGCCGTACATCACGATTGATATCTTCGATACTGTAGTAAACTTTTTCTTTCAGGTCTTCCAACAGATGTGTCTCCAGAAACTGAACGTACTTCTCCACCGTTGGTTTTCCCTTCGGCTTGCGAGGCGGTGGTGGAAGGATTACTACATCGTAGAAATTCTCTAAGTCCTGATAGACACTATTGATTACCAGTTCATCCTTGGTATGCTTGGTGATTGCAGTTTTTAAGTTGTCTGGTACGAGATATTTAGGCACTGCACCATAGGACTCCAATGCATGAACAGTACCGGCAATGAAGTTGGGCAGTTTTTCATCCTCAAAGGCTTCCGCATAAATAAGGTTGCTTACTCCAACAGTTGTAACAAAAAAATGTACCTTTTTTATTTCACCAGTTGATGAATCCACAAGAATTTCCGGTTGATCACCGACCCAGTCGATGTAAACCTTTTCTCCTGGAATCCGTTCCACGACCATGCTGACAGCTTCCGAGCCGTAATGCTTTTCAACGAAGCGTTTAAAATACAGGCAATACTGTGTATATTGATAACCGGAAGGACAGTCCTTCTTGTATTTTAGCCACAGATAAAAGAGATTTGCTTTGCTTCCTGGCATAATTAGCCGCTCATAGACGGCTTGGTAATCAGGCATAACGGAATCATCTTTTCTGCGGAGGTTTTCGGGTGGAAAGAATAGATGTTCCACTTCCTCTGCCGACATTTGTTTCAGCGTATCAAGATCTTTGCCGGATTCTTTGAAGCGGTTCATGATCAGAGTAATTGTGCTGCAGCCAACTTTGTATCGGCTACGGCAATCATCATAGGATATGCCACGTTGACGCATATCGATGATTCCAAGAATTGTAGTACAGTTTTGCATAATTGTATGTTCCTTTCTCATTTGTTTTTACCACGAGAAAACTATACCACAATAAGTCTCACACCGATATTCCGAGCAGGTACACCGGTGGAACAATGTGCTCACACCGTTTCAAACGAAATATTCACACCGGTCGGGCGAAATTTGCACCGAAAGGAATTATCCGAATTTTAGAAGAAATTGGGTTAGAGAATCCTCAAGGGAAAAAAGCTGTTGTTTTGGGAAGAAGTGAGACAAGCGGATATTGTGGTATCTGCTATGGGGCAAGCAAAGTTAGTGAAAAAAGAATGGTTAAAGCAAGGAACAGTTGTTATTGATGTGGAAATGAACCGAGACAAAAATGGAAAGTTATGTGGAGATGTGGAGTTGAATGATGTAATGGAAAAAGTTTCATATATCACGCCTGTTTCAAAAGGTGATGGATTTGTAACAAGGGCTATGTTATTGGAAAATATCATGCAGGCATATAGTGGCAAAATGAATAAGTAGTCATAGTGGGAATTTATGTGCTGATTCCAACTAATTATTGCTACGTCAAACTGTTTGTTTGGCGTAGCGATAATTGATTTTATAAGAAGCATAATCATTTCAAGATGTGTGAAAGGCTATTTAAAGGAGTGCATCCTGTTTTGAGGGAAGCTCCGTCACTGTAGCCCTCTTCGCGATCTTTCAGTTCCTGAATTAAGACGCTTCTAAGGTATGCAATCCGTTCTTGATATTTGGTATCGTTGATTGCATTATGCTCTTCTCTTGGATCTTTTTCTAGATTAAAATATTGTTCTTCATTTTTTTCACTGTACCATATGTATTTATCTGTTTTAGTTACGATGAACTGAGAAGATAAGCTAGAGTGAAAACTATGTTCGCCGTGGAGAAATTCGCGTTCGTTTTTCTCTTCTCCAAGAATTTCAGGTGCAAGTGAAAAACCATCCACGCTGTCGGGAATTGGAATGCCGGCAAAATCTAAGATTGTAGGCATGATATCCCGTAATTCTGTGAGTGTGTCGCTTCGGAAAGGTGTAATGTTCTGAACATTTTTTCCGACGTGCACAAGTAAAGGAATGTGTGTGCTTCCTTCATAAGGGAGTGCTTTTCGATAGAAGTTATTATCAAAAAGCAATTCTCCGTGGTCTGCCAAAAATAAGACTATAGTATTGTTATAGTCGCCTGTTTCGGCGAGTGCGGTGAGAATGCGCCCAATTTGGTGATCCACATGTGTGATGCATGCATAATATCCGGCCATTGCAAGGCGGCGTGATTCGGAATCATTGCAGCCAAAAATAGAATCTTTTATAAAACCGTACTTTTCGGTGAGGGTAGGGTCTACCCAATCTCCCTGTGCCGGAGCTCGCAGTTCCTTGTCTCTATACAAATCAAAATAGGTTTGTGGCGGATCGAAAGGCTGGTGAGGACGGACAAAAGAAGTCATTAAAAAAAATGGTCTTGTTCTGTCGCGGGTTTGCAAAAAACGGATGCTTTCGTCTGCTGTCCAGTTGGTGGGATGCAATTTTTCGTCATAGATCCAAGGATGCACAATCCAGGAGTTACATTCCGGCCCAGTTGAGGTAATGTCAGCATGTTGTCCGAGCTTGTCTTTTAAGTAATAGAGATAGTCGTCTGTAACCTCTTGATGCTGATGATGCGGAATGTTTTGACTGCGATAATGCCCGAGATATCCATCGTGGAGTTTGAGACCTTGAAAGCCGCAGTGCTTTCTTGCGGGGTGCACATGCATTTTTCCAATACATTCTGTCTGGTAACCGTTTGAGCTGAATTCCTCTGCCATCATATGTTCGTAATTCCAGTCGATTCCATCCTCATAACCGACGCGACCGTGCCCTTCCTGACTCTTCCCGGTAAACAGTGCCACTCTTGCCGGAATACAACTTGGACAGGATGAGTAGGCATTATCAAAAGAAACGCCCTGTGCAGCCAGACTGTCAAGGTAAGGAGTTTTTACATCTGGGTGTCCGGAGTACGATAAACAGTCCCCACGGAATTGATCGCACATAAGAAGTAAAATATTAGGTTGTGTCATAAAAGCATAAATCCTTTCTATAAATATAATAAAAATCTTCTTATTTAATATGATAAAAAGTTTTTGTCGGAAAAGCAATCTTTTTGAGTAATTAATCTAAAAATATGGATGGAAAAGCAATATATATAAAATATAGAGCAAAATTCGTATAGAAAAAATGACGGTAGTGGTGTAAGATAAATATCAAGAAATAAACAGAATGAACAATTAAGGAGGAAATTGTTATGAAAATGAAAAAAGTTGTAGCTATGTTACTTTCAGTGGCTATGGTTGCATCTATGGCAGTTGGTTGCGGAAGCAAAGACGATAGTAAAGATGCAAATGAAGATGGAAAAAAAGTATTAAAGTTTGCTGCTTTTGAAGGTGGTAACGGTACTGAAATTTGGGAAAATATTGAAAAGGCTTTTGAAGAATCTCACGAAGATGTAGACGTTCAGTTAGAGTTATCTTCTGAATTGGACAAGGATCTTACAAAAGATTTCCAGAATGGAGATATTCCGGACGTTGTATACTACAACTTAGGACAAAAAAGCGGTTTCACAGAGACGATGTTAAAAGAGCATGCAATCGCAGATATTTCAGATGTGTTTGATGATGAACTGAAATCCAAGTTGGTTGGTGGCATTACAGAAAATGCTGCAGCTCAGCCATATGGTGACGGAAAAGTTTATCTTGCACCGATTATCTATACACCAACAGGATTATGGTACAACAAAGACATGTTTGGTGAAGGAAAATACACACTTCCAACAACATGGGATGAGTTCTTTGCACTTGGTGAACAGGCAAAAGAAGATGGAATTGCATTATTTACATATCCACAACCAGGTTATTTTGATGCAACAATGTATCAGATGTTAGCTCAGGCTGGTGGAATGGAATTCTACAACAAAGCTGTTAACTATGATGCAAACACATGGACATCAGCAGAAGGAAAACAAGTTATTGATACAATTGCTAAATTGGCTTCACCAGAATATTTATGGTCAGATACAGTTGCAAATGCAAATGCTGACGGTGGATTCAAAATTAATCAGCAGGCAGTAATTGATAATAAGGCATTATTTATGCCAAACGGTAACTGGGTGATTGGAGAGATGGCAAACTCTACTCCGGAAGGATTTAACTGGGGAATGATGGCACCGCCGAAATTTACAGCTGATCAGGAGAATTATATCTACACATTTACAGAGCAAATGTGGGTACCGGCTGAAGCTCCTAACATGGAATTAGCAAAAGAATTTATCAAATTCATGTACTCAGATGAAGTAGTAGATCTTATGTTAGCTAACAAAGTTGAGAATAAAGAAACAGGCGAAAAAGTCGCAACACCGATTGTGTCACCAGTTCTTGGGGCATCTGACAAATTGGAGGATGGTGTTGTTAAAGATACATACACATTAGCATCTTCAGAAGGATATAATGCAGTAGCTGGTACTTGGGCAACAACAAAAGCTATCGATGGCTTTGATATGAAAGGGACAGTATACGGAGCAATTGATGCACTTAACACTGGTGACTTAACAGCAGACGCTTATCAACAACAATTGATTGATGCATGGACAAAATGCTTAGAGAATCTTCAATAATTAAGATAAGACTCAAAGTAAATTTTGAATGTTTATTAAAAGCGGTGAGTTCCAATAACTCACCGCTTTTCTAGGAGAAAGAGGAAGATATATGAACAGAAAAAGCGCAGAAAGAAAATTTATTTTTATTTGTCTTGCTCCAGCAGTTATTTTAGTATCTCTGTTTATTTTTATCCCTACAGTCAATGTATTTAGAATGTCATTGTATCGTATGGGAGGTATTACAAATAAACAAACATTTATTGGATTTGAGAACTTTAAGACATTAATGGGAGACAAGAACTTCTTACAGGCGATGCAGAACTCTATTTTGATTATTGTTCTTGTGACAATCTGCACAATTGTGCTTGCAATTTTATTTGCAACATTATTACAGAGAGGAAACTTTAAGGGAAACAACTTTTTTAGAATTATTTTTTACATTCCTAATATTTTAAGTATAGTTGTTATTGCTGGTATTTTTGGAGCGATTTATAATCCGACTACTGGTTTGTTAAACACATTTTTGAGAGCAATCGGGTTAGATGCCTTGGCGAGAAACTGGATGTCCGAATCTAACATTGTAATCTATTCGGTAATTTTTGCGTTGGTATGGCAGGCAATCGGTTATTATATGGTTATGTATATGGCAAGTATGGCTGCAATTCCACCGGATTATTATGAGGCGGCATCGCTTGATGGTGCAACAGAACTTCAGATGTTCTCTAAGATTACATTCCCGTTGATTTGGAGCAATATCCGTACAACACTTACATTCTACATTATCAGTACAATCAACTTGAGTTTCTTGTTTGTTCAGATTATGTCAGATGGTGGACCGAATGGAAAAACAGAAGTATTCTTGAACTATATGTATAAACAGGCATATGGAAATGGTGCATACGGATACGGAATGGCAATCGGTGTAGTAGTATTTATCTTCTCATTTGTATTATCAGGAATTGTGAATAAAATTACTGACCGTGAAGTATATGAATTTTAGGAAGGGAGAGCGAAAAGATGAAGAAAAAACCAGGAAAAATTATATCTAAAATATTAATCTATGTAGCTCTTTTTGCCTTGGCAGTTTCCATTATTGTGCCAGTTGCATGGGTGTTTATGGCGAGTTTGAAAAAAAATGCAGAATTCATTGGTGGAGATGTAAATCCGTGGGCTTTGCCGAAGACGTTTCATTATCAGAACTTTATCACGGCATTCCAAGATGCAAACATGGGAACTTTCTTTTTGAATTCTGTAATTGTAACAGCAATTGCATTGTTACTGCTGTTGGTGCTTGCACTTCCGGCATCTTATGTACTTGCAAGATTTAATTTTAAAGGAAGAAAATTTTTAAACGGTGCATTTATGGCGGGACTTTTTGTAAACATCAACTACATTGTAGTGCCGATTTTCTTGATGTTAAGTTCTGCAAACAGAGCGTTGGGAGTAGAGTTCTTTTTGAATAACCGTTTTATTTTGGCAGTTATCTATGCGACAAGTGCCCTTCCATTTACGATTTATCTGTTGAGTGGCTACTTTAAGACACTTCCAAAAGGATTTGAGGAAGCCGCTTACATCGATGGATGTGGTCACTTTAAGACGATGACAAAGATTATGATTCCAATGGCAAAACCAAGTATTATTACAGTAATCTTGTTTAACTTCCTGTCATTCTGGAATGAATATATCATTGCTTACACATTGATGGATGGTAATGACACTCTTGCTATGGGACTTAAGAACCTGATGGCAGTAGAGAGAACAGCAACAAACTATGGTATCATGTATGCAGGTCTTGTAATCGTTATGTTGCCAACGTTGATTCTGTACATTTGTGTTCAGAAACGTTTGACAGAGGGTATGACTCTCGGTGGATTGAAAGGTTAGGAGGTAGATGAGATGAATAATGCAGTAAGAAACATTATTATGATTATCGTATTTGTTGTCTGCCTGGCTCTGATCATTATTGGACAAAGAAATATCTCAGTCTCAGGTCTTGTGATGGAACTTGTTGGACTTGTTGGGCTGCTGACTCTTTTGTTCGTATACAACCACAGATATAAATAGAGATTATGATAGAAAGACACCGGATTATGATTGTCCGGTGTCTTTTTGTAACTCTTCATTTTGTCGGTAGGCATTTGGCGACATGCCTGTCTCTTTTCGAAAAACCTGGGAAAAATAGGATTGGGAAGAAAAGCCGATGGAAGCTGCAATTTTGGAGATTGGATAATTGGTTGTAGCAAGTAAATGTTTGGCTTCAACAAGTCTTCGGTTAATCAAATAATTGATTGGAGACACTCCCTTATAGTTTTTAAATGCATGAACAAGATAATATTTGTTCAAATAAGTGAGATCACTCAGCGTCTGAAGTGTAATATCTTCCATAAAATGCTCATCAATATATTGTTCGACAAAACGACATTCTTTTGTAATCTTTTTTGTTGGTGTGAATGACAGCTGTTTCTTTGTTCTTCTAACCAATGTTAATACAAGCGCCTCCAATAAATTTTGGCAGACAGTTTCGAAATACTCTCCTTTATTTTGAATCTCCCGAAGAAGTGTCTTTAAGTAAAAAGAGAATTCTTCTTTATATTCATGAAAATTATGCAGACTGTAATCATAGGTGGTGTCAAGATTCCCATCTTTGAATTTCAGGCCGTTGATTCCAAGTGCGATATACTCAAGTGGTCTGCCTTTGCTGCCCAGCTCTGTATGAGAAACATTTGGGTTGATGATGACGAGGTCATCTTCTTTGACCGGAAATTTTTTATCCTCCACAAGAAAATAGCCACTGCCCTGAACGACATAGAATAATTCTGTAAAATGATGCGTATGGGCAATGCTGTGCCAGTCTGTATCATATCGAGCTTGAGTGATATATAGTAAACGGATATTCAGTTTTTCAAGTTCGGTCTCCTCAAGACCATAACGTCGATTGCTCATATAAATCTTCTCCCTTGTATTTTAGGCGTTTTTAATGATATTATATCTTATAGAATTCTAGAATGCAAAGAAAAAGTGTAAATAATACAAACATAGAGATTAATCAGATAAAGATTTTTAAAGACATTTGTACTAGAATAAAAGATAGAAAAGAAATTGGGGTTTGGAGGTCTTAATCATGAAAAAACCAGTATTAGTAATTATGGCAGCAGGAATGGGAAGCAGATATGGCGGATTAAAACAGATTGATCCGGTGGACGAGCAAGGTCATATCATTATGGATTTCTCAATCTATGATGCAAAAAAAGCGGGATTTGAAAAAGTAGTATTTATCATTAAAAAAGAAAATGAGGCTGATTTTAAAGAGGCTGTCGGAAAACGTATGGAAGAAGTAATGGAAGTATCTTACGTATTCCAGGATTTACATAACTTGCCGGAAGGATATGAAGTGCCTGAAGGACGTGTGAAACCATGGGGAACAGCACATGCAGTATTCAGCTGTATCGATGAGATTGACGGACCTTTCGCGGTAATCAATGCAGATGATTACTATGGAAGAGATGCATTCCAGAAAATTTATGATTATCTGTCAACACACGAAGACGATGATAAATTCCGTTACACAATGGTAGGTTATCAATTAGAAAATACATTGACTGAGAACGGTCATGTGGCACGTGGTGTCTGCACGATGAATGAAGCCGGAGAACTTGTGAGCGTTGTGGAAAGAACACGCATCGAGAAAAAAGGAGACGGAGCAGCGTACACAGAAGATGAGGGAGAGACATGGACAGAACTTCCAAAAGGAAGCATTGTTTCTATGAATATGTGGGGATTCACAGCAAGCATCCTTGAGGAGATTAAGAACGGATTTACAGCATTTTTAGATGAAGGACTTAAGACAAATCCTTTGAAATGTGAATACTTCCTTCCGACAGTTGTAAGTAATCTGCTTGCAGAAGACCGTGCAACAGTGGCAGTTCTGACATCAGCAGACAAATGGTACGGAGTGACATATAAAGAAGATAAACCGGTTGTAGTGAATGCGATTAAAAATATGAAAGAATCAGGTTTGTATCCAGAGAACCTGTGGGGAGAAAAATAATGGGAAGAATTTCAGATAGACAAATAGATGAAGCAATTGCAAATTTTAGATTTGAAGGGACATTGATTGAACAAAGACCATATGGAAACGGACACATCAATGATACATTCCTTTTGACATTTGATATCGGGGAGATGGGAAGACTGCGCGTGATCTTACAGTGCATGAACAAATCCATTTTTACAAAACCGGTAGAACTTATGGAGAATGTTTTAGGAGTGACTTCTTATCTGCGCAAAAAGATTATCGAGAACGGTGGAGATCCGGAAAGAGAGACTTTGAACGTAATTCGCACTGTAGCAAACAGACCATATTTTGTGGATTCACAGGGAGATTACTGGAGAGCATATAAATTCATCGAAGGAGCAACAAGCTATGATCAGGTAGAGACACCGGAAGATTTCTATCAGAGCGCAGTTTCATTTGGTAATTTCCAAAGACTGCTTGCAGACTATCCGGCAGAGACACTTCACGAGACGATTGTAGGCTTCCATGATACAAAAGCAAGATTTGCTACATTCAAGAAAGCGGTAGAAGAAGATGTGTGCGGACGTGCAGCATCTGTACAGAAAGAAATCGATTTTGTACTTGCACATGAAGACGTTGCAAATGTATTCGGAGATATGCTTGCAAATGGAGAACTTCCACTTCGTGTTACTCACAATGACACAAAATTGAATAACATCATGATTGATGACAAGACTGGAAAAGGTATCTGTGTGATTGACTTAGACACTGTTATGCCGGGACTTGCAATGAATGACTTTGGTGATTCTATCCGTTTTGGTGCAAGCACAGCAGCAGAAGACGAGCAGGATCTTTCAAAAGTATCTTGTGATATGGAATTGTTTGATGTGTATGCAAAAGGTTTCATTGAAGGATGCGGCGGCAAATTGACACAGAAAGAAATTGAAATGATGCCGATGGGAGCAAAAGTAATGACATTTGAATGTGGTATGAGATTCCTCACTGACCACCTTCAGGGAGATACATACTTTAAGATCCACAGAGAGAACCATAACCTTGACAGATGTCGTACACAGTTTAAACTTGTAGAAGACATGGAAGCAAAATGGGATACAATGCAGGAAATTATTAAAAAATACAATTCATAACAGAAAAAATGTTTTGAAACAAAATAGTTGTATATATTAGAGCGAAGTATTATAATAAAGGGCGGGAGAAAAACTCTCGTCCTTGTTAACAAGATGATTAGAAGGAGGATACAATTATGACGATTTTAGTAACAGGTGGAGCAGGATATATCGGAAGCCATACATGTATTGAACTGATCAGTGCAGGATATGATGTGGTTGTAGTAGACAATTTATGTAATTCTTGTAAAGAAGCGTTAGACCGTGTGGAAAAGATTGTCGGAAAGACAATTAAGTTCTATGAAGCAGATATTCGTGATGCAGAAGCGATGAAAAATATCTTTGAGAAAGAAGATATTGATGCAGTAATTCATTTTGCAGGATTGAAATCAGTAGGTGAATCTGTAGCAAAACCATTAGAATATTATGATAACAATATTGCAGGAACTTTGGTGCTTTGTGATGCGATGAGAAATGCAGGCGTGAAGAACATTATCTTCAGCTCTTCTGCAACAGTTTATGGAGATCCTGCATTCGTACCGATCACAGAAGAATGCCCAAAAGGACAGTGCACAAATCCATATGGATGGTCAAAATCAATGCTGGAACAGATTTTAACAGATCTTCATACAGCAGATTCAGAATGGAACGTAGTATTACTTCGTTACTTCAATCCAGTTGGAGCACATAAGAGCGGAACAATCGGAGAGAATCCAAAAGGAATCCCAAACAACTTAATGCCATACATCACACAGGTAGCGGTTGGCAAATTGGAATGCCTTGGAGTGTTCGGTGATGATTATGATACACCGGATGGAACAGGGGTACGTGATTACATCCACGTAGTAGACCTTGCACTTGGACACGTAAAAGCTTTGAAGAAAATTGAAGAAAAAGCAGGAGTGAAAGTTTACAATCTTGGAACAGGAAACGGATACTCTGTACTTGATATGGTAAAAGCATTCGGAAAAGCATGCGGAAAAGAGATTCCATATCAGATCAAGGCGAGAAGACCTGGCGATATTGCATCATGTTATGCAGACCCAACAAAAGCGAAAGAAGAACTTGGCTGGGTAGCAGAAAGAGGACTTGATGAGATGTGCGAGGATTCTTGGAGATGGCAGTCAAATAATCCGGAAGGATATGCAGAATAAAATGTGAGACACCACGCGGTTCATTGCGTGGTGTTTTATATTGTGTGCAAGGAATCAGTATCCTGTGTAATAAAAGATGCTTTGTAAGGAGCGCTTTAAAAGTCCTTGCAAGCCAGAGAGTTCAATGATATGATGAAAAAAAGCATTATATTTTCTATTTATTCTAACCGGTTCTAACCGGAATCTAGTACATTTCATATAGCGGATTTTAGAAAAATCCGTCCTTTCAGAAAATTCATGCTTTCAATTCACAAATTTTACAAGCAGGAGTTTTCGAGGAAGGAAATCTCCTGAACAATTTCATAAGAGGAGGTTTTATACGGAAACGTCGGCGACAGACCGATGGTTGCCTACCACTATATTGAAGGTTATCAGCCACAGGCTTACAACCTGACAAAGACCTTGAGCAAGAATGAAGCAGAAAATGTATTTACATTCGTATATGAGCCGGTTCCGGAGGATACGGTGACAACTGAGACAGAAGTGATCACAAGACCGGACGGAACGACAGGAACCGCAGGCGGAAATGCCGGACAAAATGCGGGAACAACAACCGGTGGAAATACAGCAAACGGAGATGCGCAGGGCACAACAGAAGTTCCGGACGAGGATGTTCCACAAAATGTAGTAGATTTGGACGATGAAGATGTGCCTTTGGACAACAAAGATCTGGATCGTCCGGGAAGCACAACAAACCGTATTCCAATCTATGCAACAATCGCAGTGGCAGCAGCAACTGCATTGGCGGCAGCCGGATTTGTATATGTGAAACGATTTAAAAAGAAATAAGACATTCTAAAGGGAGAGACCAGATGAAAAAACCAATTGCAGCGACGGTGTGCAGTGTCGTGGGAACAATTCTTCTGGCGCTTGTCATTGTCGTATGTATTCCGCTGACAGTTCCGCGGATTGCGGGGTATCAGATCTACACAGTGATCAGTGGAAGTATGGAGCCGGTAAGCTATGAGAACTTCCTTGGGAAAGTCACTTTGAGTGTGCCGATGCTTGGCGGAATACTGGCGGCGGTTGTTACTGTTCCGGGAAAAATCGCAGCGGGGAGTATGATTTTGCTGGCGCTGGTGTTACATGTGATTGCCGGGAAACTGAAAGGGAGTTCAAAGGAGCAATAAGATTCAAAACAGGTGAAAATGCTTTGATAAAGAGTATTTTTACCTGTTTTTTTGGTGTATATTTATGCGGTGTGGCAGTAGGAGATAGATAGTGACTCATACAGTGGTTTAAAAAGTGAATAAAAATTGTATAAAATTTTCTGGGAAAACAGTCGACAAAAGTAGAAAAATGTCGTAACATTAAAGAAGCGTATAATATCATACTAGGTAAGATAAGGCATTTTAATAAGATATGACAAAATAAAACAGTTGGAGGATGGTTAGATGAGAGAAGTTTTGGGAAACTTTCAGTGGCGTGTCAGAGCATTTGTTTTGTTATTGCTTGACATTATTGCGATGGGGGTCGCATCGTTCCTTGCACTTTGGGTACAGAGTGAGTTCGTATTTTCAGATATCGGAACAGATGTACTACGGTCGGTATATGGGTATATGCCGTTCAATGTTGTGATTACAGTGGCGATATTTGCACTGTTCCACCTGTATACAAGTCTTTGGAAGTATGCAAGTGTCAATGAGTTGGTGAATGCCGGGCTGGCAGTATTGACAGCCGGGATTTTGAACTGGATTGTTATGTGGATTGCAGGTGTGGGCGCACCAAATAGCTATCCGATTTTATATATTACATTTTTAGAAATTTTAGTTGTCGTGATTCGTTTTTGGTATCGATTTGTGCGTTATATGCGCAATGAATTCCACGCACGCGGCAAGAAAGAGAAGATTGCCAATGTTATGGTAATAGGAGCCGGAGATGCCGGAGCCGCCATTGTAAAAGAGATTGGCCTGAGTAAGAATGTCACAAGAAGAGCATGCTGTATGATTGATGACAATCCTGAAAAGCAGGGGAAATACGTTCAAGGATGCCCGGTTGTTGGCGGACGTGATAAGATTCAAAAAGCAGTAGAGCGTTTCCATATCGACAAGATTATCATCGCGATCCCGAACGCTTCTAAGCAGATGATCCGAGATTTGGTAGAGATTTGTAAAGATACAGGCTGCGATCTTCTGATCCTTCCGGGAATTTATCAGATGATCGACGGAGAGGTCAGCGTGTCACAGTTAAGAGAAGTGAATATTGAGGATTTGCTCGGAAGAGAGCCGATTCAGACGAATTTAGATGAGATTCTTGGATATGTTCAGGGAAAAGTTGTCATGGTAACCGGTGGAGGAGGTTCTATCGGTAGTGAGTTATGCCGTCAGCTGGCATCACACGATGTAAAACGGCTGATCATCGTGGATATCTATGAGAATGGCGCATATGATATACAGCAGGAATTACAGCGGAAATATCCAAATCTCGACTTAGTTGTGCTGATTGCCTCTGTCAGAAGCTCTCATCGTATCAATGAGATTATGGAAAAATACCGTCCAAACGTAATCTACCATGCAGCAGCGCATAAGCATGTGCCGCTTATGGAAAGCAGCCCGAATGAGGCGATCAAGAATAATGTCGTCGGTACATATTATCTGGCAACTGCAGCCGGAACCTTCGGAGCAGACAGATTCGTACTGATTTCCACAGATAAAGCGGTGAACCCGACAAGTATTATGGGAGCATCTAAGCGTATCTGTGAGATGATCGTACAGACATTGAACCATAAGTATGACACAGAGTTCGTGGCAGTACGTTTCGGAAACGTACTTGGAAGCAACGGAAGTGTGATTCCGTTGTTCAAAAAGCAGATTGCAGCCGGGGGACCGGTTACGGTTACACATCCGGATATCATACGTTACTTTATGACGATTCCGGAAGCGGTATCGCTTGTACTGCAGGCCGGAGCTTACGCAAAAGGCGGGGAGATCTTTGTGCTTGATATGGGAGAACCGGTTAAGATTGCAGATCTTGCAAAGAATTTGATTCGTTTGTCAGGATACAAAGTCGGAGAAGATATTGAGATTAAATACACAGGACTTCGTCCGGGTGAGAAGTTGTATGAAGAACTTCTGATGGATGAAGAAGGAATGCAGGATACAGCGAATAAGCTGATTCATATCGGAAAACCAATTGAATTCGATGAGACGGAATTTTTAAGACAGTTGAGATCTTTACAGATTGCGGCGGATAACAACAGTGATAACATCCGACAGCTCGTAAAAGAAATCGTTCCTGCATATGTGATTAAAGAGCATAAAGAACCGGAAGCAAAGAGAATTTTCTTATCTTCCCCAACAATTCGTGGATTGGAACAGGAATTTGTAAAACAGGCATTTGATACAAACTGGGTAGCTCCGCTTGGACCGAATGTCAATGAATTTGAAAAAGAGCTTGCTCAGTATGTACATGGCGGATATGCAGCGGCAGTCAGCGCTGGAACAGCGGCAATCCATCTTGCGTTGAAGCTTGCAGGTGTCAGAGCAGGTGAGAACGTATTCGTATCTTCTCTTACATTCTCAGCAACATGTAATCCGATTTGCTATGAGAATGCAGTGCCGATTTTTATCGATTCCGAGGAAGATACTTGGAATATGGATCCGGAAGCACTGCGTATAGCGTTTAAAAAATATCCGGATACGAGAGTTGTCGTGATTGTGCATTTATATGGAACTCCGGCGAAAATGGATGAGCTTATGAAAATCTGTGAAGAGAACAATGCAATCTTGATTGAGGATGCAGCAGAAAGTTTGGGCGCAACATATCACGGACAGCAGACCGGTACTTTTGGTAAATTTGGTATTTACTCATTCAACGGTAATAAGATTATCACAACATCCGGAGGCGGTATGCTTGTGTCACCAGATCAGAAAGCGATTGAAAAGGCAAAATTCCTTGCAACACAGGCGAGAGAGCAGGAAGTGTTCTATCAGCATAAAGAGATTGGTTACAACTACCGTATGTCGAATGTTACAGCTGGTATTGGTAGAGGACAGCTTCATTATTTAGATGAGAATATTTCATTGAAGAGAAATATCTATGAGACATATGAAGATGCATTCAAAGATATTCCGGAAATTACAATGAATCCAATTCCGGAAGATTGTGAAGCAAACTACTGGCTGTCAGCAATGACACTTTCTAAAGACAGCAAGGTAACACCGATGAATATCATCAACGCATTGAGTGATGAGAATATCGAGAGCCGTCCAATTTGGAAACCAATGCATATGCAGCCGGTATATGAGAATTGCGATTTTATCACAACGAAAGAAGACGGAACAAGTGTTGCAGAAGATATCTTCAACAGGGGACTTTGTCTACCGAGTGATATTAAGAATACGAGAGCAGATATGGAACGTATTATCAAAGTAGTGAGAGGGTTATTTCAGAAATAGAGTAAGGGTGAGCGAGTAGTGTATAAAAAATATGTCAAGCGATGGATGGATTTTTTATTGTCTTTGCTGGCGATTACAGTTCTATCTCCTATCATAGCGGTTGTGGCAGTACTGGTGCGGGTGAAACTTGGAAGTCCGGTGCTGTTTAAGCAGCCGCGTCCGGGGAAGGACGAAAAGATATTTAATATGTATAAATTTCGTACGATGACAGACGAGCGTGATGAGAATGGAGAACTGCTTCCGGATGAAGTGAGACTTACAAAATTCGGAAAATTTTTGCGCTCTACAAGCTTAGATGAGTTGCCGGAACTGTTTAATATCTTAAAAGGTGATATGAGCATTATCGGACCACGTCCACTTCTTGTAGAATATCTTCCGAGATATAATGCAGAGCAGAAACGTCGCCATGAAGTGCGTCCGGGACTCAGCGGGCTTGCTCAGGCAAATGGAAGAAATGCAATCAGCTGGGAGCAAAAATTCAAATACGATGTAGAGTATGTGGATCATGTGACATTTTTGGGTGATTGGAAGATTATCTTTCAGACGATTTGGAATGTGTTGAAACGAGATGGAATTAGTTCGGATACTGCTGTGACGATGGAGAAATTTATGGGAACAGAGGAAAGTGTGGAGTCAAAACATGTCTAAAAAGTTAGTGATTATAGGTGCCAGCGGACATGGAAAAGTAATCGCGGACATCGCTTTAAGAAATGGATATGAGATTGTTGGTTTTTTAGATGATAATGATACGATTAAAGAAATAGGTGGTTTTCCACTTCTTGGATCGGTGTCGGATGCTGCGAAATTCGCATCAGAATGTGAGTTCTTTATCGCAATCGGAAATAATCATATCCGTGAAATGATTGCGGAAAAGTATGCAGTGAACTGGGCGACGTTGATTCATCCGACAGCAGTAATCGGAAGAGATGTAGAAATCAAGGCGGGAACGGTTGTGATGGCGAATGCAGTCATCAACCCGTCAGCTCGTATTGGAATGCATTGTATCTTAAATACGGGCGCTGTGATTGAACATGATAATTTCTTAGATGATTATGTACATGTGTCGCCGAATGCAGCACTTGCAGGAACGGTTCATGCGGGAAAACGTGTGCATGTGGGAGTCGGCGCTTGTGTGAAGAATAATGTAACAATTACTGACGATGTAACAATCGGTGCAGGAGCAGCTTTGGTAAAAGATATTACAGAAGCCGGAGTGTATGTGGGAGTGCCGGCAAGGAGAATGAGATAGATGAAGAAGATTTGTTATGTGGTTACAGTTCCAATTACAATTAGGGCGTTTTTCGTTCCACAATTGCAATATTTAGCAGAACATGGATTTGAAGTACACGTTATTTGTTCAGAGGATGATGAACTTCAAGAGTTGTTGGGGGAGAAAATAAAATATATACCATTGAACATGCCAAGGGGGATTAGTGTTGGTGGTACGATTAAAGCTATCAAACAACTGACTCGAATATTTAAGAAAGAAAAATATGATTTAGTACAGTATTCAACACCGAATGCGGCATTTAATGCATCTATTGCAAGTAAAATCAGCAAAACTAAAATTCGTAATTATCATTTGATGGGACTCCGGTATGAGGGCGATCAAGGTATTAAAAGAACTGTTCTTAAGGCAATGGAAAAGATTTCTTGTAAATTATCTACGCACATAGAATGCGTAAGCAATTCGAATATGGAAATTGCATTAAGAGACAATATATTTCCACGAAGCAAGGCAACTATTGTTTGGAATGGAAGTACAGGGGGAGTTGACTTAGAACGGTTTGATTATAGAAAAAGAGAATTATGGAGAACAGAATTAAGAGAAAAATTCGGATATAAATCTACAGATTTTATTTATGGATTTATAGGGAGAATTACTAAAGATAAAGGCATTAATGAGTTGCTAGAAGCTTTTTTTAAGATAAACGATGGTTCTAAATTGTTTTTAATTGGGAATATTGAGGATGAGAAAAAACTTGATAAGAAATTATGGAATAGAGCGACAGCTAATTCAGATATATTAATTCATGAAGCGGTATCTGATATAGAAAAATATTATGCATTGATAGATGTGCTTGTTCTTCCGAGCTATCGAGAGGGATTTGGAAATGTTGTAATTGAATCTGGAGCAGTTGGAACACCTGCAATTATTACAGATATTCCGGGACCGATAGATACCATAATTAGTGGAGAAACAGCATTAAGTGTTTCGCCTCAAAATGCAAAGGAACTTGAATGTTCGATGAGAAAAATACAAGTTTTAGATTATAGTAACATGGGAGTTAAAGCGATTAAGTTTGTTTCTAGTCATTTTGAATGTGGAGAATTGAATAAAAGAATTTTGGAAAGAAAAAATAAACTATGTGAGTTGGGGGAAAAATGAGAAAAATTGCGATTGTAAATAGAACAAATTTGAAAAACTATGGATCAGTATTGCAGGTGTATGCGTTATGTGAGAGCATAAAAAACTTAGGGTATGATTCCGAAATAATTTGGGAAGCAGGGAATGTATCGAAGAATTATGATTTGCGTATTAGGAAGATAATATCTACAGGTGTTAAGTTATTGACACATCCAAGATTAATATCATCTACATTTTCTAATGTAAAGTATGTTCAGCAACATGCTATCTCTGAAAAAACAATTGAAATGTTTGATAGATTTGTGGATTTATTTGTTAAAAGAAAATTTTATCCAGTAAAAAAAATGAAAAAAAACCAAGTGGGGGAAATATACGATAAATTTGTTTGTGGGAGTGATCAAGTATGGTGTACAACAACAACTTATGTTGACCCTTTGATGTATTTGAGATTTGTGCCGAAAGAAAAGAGAATAGCATACGCTCCAAGTTTAGGAAGAAACTATATTCCAAGTTATAATGCTAGACAAATAAGAAAATATGTTAATGAAATTCCTTATGTTTCTGTTAGGGAATATACAGGTAAAAAGCTGATTAGGGATTTAACAGGAAGAGATGTTCCAGTTGTAGTTGATCCTACCTTTTTATTACATAAATTAAAATGGGATGAAGTGAAAATAGAACCATCTATTAATCAGGAATATTTTTTGTGTTATTTTTTGTCTATGCCAACTCAACAAACACAGGAGAAGATATTAAAATATATTGAACAAACAGGAAAAATTGTCGTTGCACTTAACAGTAAATTAGAATTTATTGAGAAGAAAGTTCAAGTTATATATCCAGATTGTGGACCACAGGAATTTATTGGTTATGTATCTAAGGCAAATTGTGTTTTGACTGATTCATATCATGGTATGCTTTTTTCTATTATTTATCAAAGACAATTTTGGTCTATTGAAAGAGAATATGGAGAGTTTGACCAATCGTCTAGACAGCTTTCTGTATTGAAAATGTTAAATTTAGAAGACAGATATTTAAAGAGCAAGGATTTGATTTCAGAAATAGAAATAGACTATACTGTGGCAATGAATAAACTGCAGTGTGAAATAGAAAAATCAATACAATACATTCAAATTGCTTTAGAAAAATAAAGATAATTACCTATGTAAAAGGAGCTAGGAAGTGGGAATGTCAAGAATTAAAAATGTATGGAAATCAGATGAAAAAACAAATTTAGAAACCAGAAATAAATGTTCAGGTTGTGGAGCTTGTGAAAATAGCTGTCCCAAGCAAGCAATTTCAATGAAATATGATAATGAAGGTTTTTTGTATCCTAAAATTGATGAAAATAGATGTATAGATTGCGAAAAATGTATAAAAGTTTGTCCTATGAGCTTATATCCTGAATCTAAAGATTATTTAAAAACTTATGCTGGGTATTCAAATAAGGCTGAGATTATTGATAACTGTGCTTCCGGTGGAATATGCACAGCAATCTCTGAGTACATTATTAATCAAGGTGGAATTGTTTTTGGAGTGAAATATACGGATGATTTTATAAAAGCAGAATATTCGAAAGCGGAAACAAGTGATGAGTTGAAGTGTTTTATGACATCTAAGTATGTTCAAAGTACTAAAAAGAATATTTATAGTTCAATAAAGGAAGAAATCAGAAAAAATAGATTAGTAGCATTTATAGGTTGTCCATGTGATGTTGCGGCATTGCATTTGTATTTGGGAAGAGATTACGAGAATCTATTTACTTGCGAATTAGTATGTATGGGAGTTACTAGCTATAAAGTTGCAGAAGAGTATATTACACAAAAAGAGAAAAAATGGGGGACATTAACAGGGTTTAACTCTAAGGGGAAAAAATATGGATGGTTTGTGCCTTGCTTGGAGGAAACCTACAGCAAAGGGAAAAAAATATCAAAGAGTTTTTTTGGAACTTATTACGGATTTGCATTTACAAAATTTCAAAGACCATCTTGTTCCCAATGTCCTTATCGTGGGAAAATAGGATATGCAGATATTAGAATGGGCGATTTTTGGGGAATAAAAAAAACAGATGAGTTTTGGAATGAAAAAGGTGTATCTAGCATATTTGTGCGAACTCAAAAAGGGTTTCAATTATTAGAATACATAAAAGATGAGTTTTCACTGTATGAGGTGAATTATGAAAAGGCTGCAGTGAACAATAATATGGATTTGAGTAAAAACTATAACGAAAAACAATTGGAAGCAAGACAAATGTTTTCTGACGTGTTTCTTACCAAAGGGCTTGTGGCAGCATGTAGAAAATATGCGACAAAAGAATTTTGGATTAAATATTATGTACCACTTATATTTGCAAATACGTTAAAACATTTAAGACATTTACTAACAGATAAAAAAACTAAATAGAGGAAAAATAATTAGATGTTATATAAGTTTTGTATGGAGAAAGTAGGCATATAATGATAAAAAATCAAAGATTGCTTTTTAGCGTTGTTGTTCCGATTTTTAATGTAGAAATGTTTTTAGAAGAATGTATAAAGAGTGTTTTAAAGCAAACTTATACAGAGTTTGAATTGATTTTAGTTGATGATGGTTCAACAGATGAATCATCGTCAATATGTGATAGATATGAAAAAGAAGATGAACGAATCAAAGTAATTCATAAGTCTAATCAAGGTTTAGTGAGTGCGCGAAAGGCAGGAATTGCTATTGCAAAAGGGGAATATGCAGTGTGTTTAGATAGTGACGATTGGTTGCAAAAAGATCATCTTTTGAATTTATCTAGAATTATCAGAAAATTTTCGCCGGATATTATCTGTTTTAATCATACTGAAGTAGAGGAAAAGACACAGACAGTCCGTACAATTCCTTTCAGAAAGGGATTATACTTAAAGAAAGATATAGTAAATGAAATATATCCCTGTCTGATTCGTACAATAAAGGGAACTGCTTTTCCTCCAACTATTTGGGCTAAAGTGTACAAAATGGAACTTTATAGAGAAGAACAAATAGAAGTGGATAATCGAATAAAAATCGGAGAGGATGCAGCATGTACTATTCCATGTATTATTAATGCAAATAGTATGTTTATACTTGATAAAAGTCTATATTATTATCGAAGAAATAATATATCTATGACAAAGAACAAGAAGCCGTTTTCATGGGATACACCAGAACTAATTGAAATACATCTTAGGAAAAGAGTAAAAATAAATGAAGCAAATTTGCAGGAACAAATTAGTAGGCGGACAGTTCATGCATTAATTAATGTGGTAAAAACTCAGTTTTATCGAGATGAAAAATATAGGAGAATAAAAGAAGAAATAAAAAAAGAAATTACCCGTCCTATATATTGGCATGCATTGCAAGAGAGTCGTTTTAAAACAGGAAGTTTTATTTCGATTTGTAGATTTTTTCTTGTGCATAATATTTATTTTCCATTTTATGTTTTATCAAAGATAAGATAACGAGAGGAATGATCATACATATATGAACGAAGAATTAAGAAAAATAATTTTAGAAGATAAAGAATATTACTATGGAAAAGGTTTGAAAAGAGTATATAGAATAATAACCCATAATCCGTTATATCAGAGGGGAAGATATATAATAGTTGCTCGAAAAGCAGGATATTATTCATTGAATTCTGATTCTATAATTCATAAACTTTTATGTTTCCACTACACTAGAAAGAAAAATATACTTGGTGAAAAATTAGGAATAGAGCTTGGACCAAGCGTGTTTGGTAGAAGAATAAAAATTTATCATAACAATATTGTAGTAAATGGTGGAGCAATTATAGGTGATGATTGTGAATTATATGGAGATAATTGTATTGGAAATAAAGGTTCTAGTTCAGCATCATTAGAGGCTCCGATTTTAGGAAATGGAGTTTCGCTTGGTGTAGGTGCGAAAGTGATAGGTAAAATTAAAATTGCAGATAATGTTAAGGTTAGTAGTTGTTCTCTTGTCAATAAAAATATTGATGAAAAAGGAAGTTTATATGGAGGGGTACCGGCAAAATTAATAAAAAATTGTAATAGATAGAGAAAGGAGCAAGATAGATGGGACAATTATCTGTAATAGGAAGTATAGCATTATACATTAGTTGTTTTGGTCTTGCAGGAGTATTGAGTAAAACAAATATAAAAAGTAAATTTATTAAACTTTTTTTAGTTATTGTTCCACCTGTTATATTAGCGACATTTAGATATAATGTTGGTTATGATTACGGAAGTTATATTGAAGGATATAATAATTCGTTTCAGACAACATATGAATCTATTATTGCAAGTTATAAAGTGGGAGATCCAATAGCATATTACTTAATTACTAAATTTGCAACGACATTTAACTCTGAAAGAATATATTTGATGATTTTAGCACTATTTTCATTGATTCCTGCTGTTTTTTATATATTGAGAGAATGGAAGGATAAAAATATTCGACCGATGATTATATTTATTTATATGTTTAGTCCATTTATCTTTTCCTTTTCTGCGTGTAAGCAAGGTATTGCTTTGAGCATTTTGATGTTTTCTCTTAAGTATGTATATGATAGAAAATTATTGAAATTCACCATATGTGTGGTTATTGCGTGCTTATTTCATTCAACAGCATTGGTTTTTTTTCCGGTTTATTTTTTCTTAAATAGAAGAGGAAATTTAAGTACAATAAAAAAAGTTTTGATTATTGTTGTTTGTTTAATTATTATCATGAATTTGCAATTGATTTTAGGAAGTGCTTTGGATGGAAGATATGAAATTTATGCTACAAACATCGTGGAAGGGAAAAATAGAACATTTTGGTTATATAGTTTGCTAACAATTATTTTTTTACTTTTTGAAAAAAAGTTCATTGAACTTGATAAAAGGAATGAATTGCTTATCATGATGATGGTAATTGGTGTGCTTTGTCAGTATCTTGGATTTTCTAATGCGTTTACAAAAAGGATAGGAGAGTACTTTTTGATGGCACAGGTATTTCTAATTCCACAATGCATATATCTGTTTACGAAAGACAGTAGAAGGATATTAAAAGGATTTATAGTCATATATGTTGTTGCAATTTTTTTGATATCAACTCCAATAGCTGCAAGTGGAATGGGGTTTGTGCCGTATCAGTTTAAAATTTGGTAAAGGGTAGTTCTTATGAAAAAAGTATGTATTTTACAAAATAGTTTAAATTATGGGGGGACAGATACCTTTGTAATTAATTTATGTGAGGGATTGGTAAAAGATGGGTATTCGGTGACGGTTGTGCTTTCTATGGATAAAGATGTTATAGGGGCAAGATTACATGATTTACAAGCTACAGGTGCTCAACTTGTTTGGACGTGTTCACTTAATAATACAAAAGCAAAAATAAGACATTTATCACTGTTATATAAAGAATTAAAAAAAACAAAGTATGATGTTTTTCAAACGAATATTGATTTATTTAATGGACCCAATATGTTTATTGCTTGGCTAGCAGGAGTTCCGATTCGTGAGTGTCATTCTCATAATTCACAGCAAGGTAAGGAACTCCGATCTGGCAGAAAATTGAGCGTTAGATTGTACCAAGGAATAATGAGATGGCTTTGTTGGAAGTTCTCGAATCGACGCTGTGGATGCTCGGAGGATGCGTTGGAATTTCTTTTTGGGAATAAGTGGAAAAATGATTCGAGAGTTCGAGTTATCCCGAATGGAATTGACTTATCTGTATATCAGGACAAATTTAATAGAAATAATAAAAAGAACGAGCTGAAGTTGACAAATACATATAACATATGTACAGTAGGGCGCATTTCTTATCAGAAAAACCCAGAGTATTTGCTAGAAGTATTTTATGAATTGTCTCAAATCAGAGGGGATGTTGATTTGATATGGTGTGGGACGGGAGAGTTGGAAGAACTTATTAGGAAAAAGGTAAGTAAGCTGAATTTAGATAAGAGAGTTCATTTGCTCGGAGCGAGGAGTGATATTGCAGAAATACTTAAATGCTCAGATGCATTTTTGCTTCCTAGCCGATTCGAAGGTTTAGGAATTGTTTTAATTGAAGCTCAAGCAGCAAATTTGCCGTGTGTTATGTCAGATGTTGTTCCAAAAGAAGTTGATTGTGGATTGTGTTTATCACTCTCGTTAGAGAAAACACCACAATATTGGGCGAGTCAGATTTGTAAAGTACTTGATGGAAAACTTTCCTTTGAAATAAATCAGAATAAATTGAATGAATATAGTATTGACAATATGGTAAAAACGATGGAGGAGGTGTTTAAATAATGGAAAATAGAAAGAGAATCGTTTTTGTGAATTTACATTCAGATTGGATGTTATTAAAAACAGCATCTGTATATATTTTTAAATATTCAGCGGCCGTTAAACATGGTTATCTGATGAAATATCTTTTACAGCATCCAGAGTATGAAATTTGTAATTATATCAACGATAGAGGATTTTCATGGATAAGGAATGATAATACTATTTTAATGAAGATCTTTAATTTGTTTCGGTTTATGGAAAACCGAAAAACTATGAAAGTAAATGAAATCAATTCAGACAAAATTACTATTCTAAAGCATGCGTCAGAGATACGTGAAGATGATTTGGTAATTTTGTATAATATCTGTGCAGATAATTATAGAGGAATGGAAAATGTACATGCATTTAAGGCATTGAGTATGCTTCATTTCCATGGAACAGCAAATGAAAGCAATATAATAAACAAAGCAGACGTGAGTTGTCTTTTGGGAGAAGTGGATTTATTGAAAAATTGTGAATTGTATCGTAGATATTATCATGTGGATAAACCATGGGTGACTCATCCTTTTGTGTATGCTGAGCGTTTTCAGAACAAAGTTCCTTTTAGTGAAAGAAAAAATATGGCATTTGCTACGGGAACAATTACATATAAACTGCATAAGGAGTTTTTAAATACTTATGGTGATTCTTGTGATCAGCCAACTAGAAAGCAAATCAAAGATAATCCAGAGTTTTTTAAGGATACTATTTATTGTACAAGTAGTGATTATCTTGAAGATGATGCAGGAAAAAAAATAAATGATACAGATTTTTTCTTAACCAAATTGTATAAGAAATTTTATAATAGAACTCATGTTGGAAAGCAAAAAAAGTATTATTCGTTTGATATGGTCGAGTCATTCAATAGTTATAAGATGTGTATTGTTGGAGAGGAAATTTTGGGTATCCCAGGCATTGGATTTGTAGAAGGTATGGCTTGTGGTTGTGCGTATATTGGACAAGATATTCCGGCATATCGTGATTGGGGACTGATTCCCGGAATCCACTATATTACTTATGATGGCACAAAAGAAGACTTAAGACGAGTCATTGAGTATTATCAGATGGAAGAACATCAAGAGGAGCTTGAAAAAATTGCAAAGACGGGCTGTGAATATGTCAGAACACATTTTAATGGAGAAGCTGCTGCTGAGAATTTGCTAAATAAGTTAGAAGAAAAACAAAGAGAGTGGATAAGGAAGAGGAAAATATAAAGTGTGACAATTATATCACTTATACTAATAAGAAGGTCTGCGTGCTTGGTTTTTTTGTATATTGAAAACAGTGTGAAAAGTAATAATAAAAATTATATTAGAAAATAGGAAAGGTTTGGGAGGTAGAATATGAAAAAAAAGTTGCATTTGATAATGCCGATGGGAGGAGCAGGTTCAAGGTTTTTTAAAGATGGTTTTGTTATGCCTAAGCCTTTGATTGAAATTAATGGAAAGCCATTTTTCTATTGGGCAACAAGATCTTTGGAAAAATATATAAATATTGCTGATTTGACGTTTGTTGTTTTGAATGAGCATATTACAGAATTTAAGATTGATGAAAATATTAAGAAATACTTTCCGAAGGCAAAAATTGTAAGTGTTGATTTTGAAGATGTAAAATCGGGTCCTGTTATGACTTGTTTAGCAGGTATAAGCAATATACATGATGAACAGCCGATTTTATTTAATGATTGTGATCATATGTTTCGGTGTGATGCATTTAACCGAGATGCGAATGAAGGAAATTGGGAATTTGAGGGGGGATTGCTGACTTTTGAATCAAGAGAACCACAATTTAGTTACATTCAATATGATGGCAAAAAGATTGTTGGAACTGTAGAAAAAAAAGTGGTTAGTCATGATGCAATTTGCGGAGCATATGTGGTTAGAAGTGCACAGATGTTTCGCGATATGGCTGAAGAGTATTTGAGACATTGTGATTATAGTGAATTTTTTGTGAGTGGAATTTATAATGTTATGTGTGAAAAAGGATATGAAGTAAAGAATTATACTGTTGATTTTCATGTACCATTTGGTACACCAACAGAATATGAAAGTGCACAAAACTCCGAGTATTTTGATGAGTTATTATAAACTTATGGTAATTGTGAATTGCTGGAGGAGGAGACAAAAATGAATTGTTATAATTTAGGAGGACATTCAGGTTGTCAGATACATTTGATTGAAGATGATGATGGAAATGTATTTGTACGTAAGGTTTCTAAAGATGATGAGTATAATAAGCGTTTAGAGATTCAATGTGAAAAGCAGGCAGCTTTTAAGAGCAGGTTTATTAAGGCACCTACTGTATATAAACAAGGATATACGGAAGAAGGATTATTTTATTTTGATATGGAATATATTCAAGGAATGACACTTGCTGAGTATATTAAAACAATGGAAATTGGAAAGGTTAAAGGGCTTGTTGAATCATTAGTTCTTAGTTTGGTACCAGAACAGAAGGAATTGGTAACAGAAGAAGAAAAACAGATGGTTACGGATATTTTTTCTAATAAAATATCTGAATTAAAGAGGTGTCTTGTAAATAAAGATGAACCTGTGATTAATAAAGCATTGTATTTTTTAGAGAATCATGATTGGAGTATTATGAAACCTTCTTTGTGTCACGGAGATATGACGTTGGAAAATATAATTATAAAAAATGATTGTTTATATTATATTGATTTTTTGGATTCTTTTTATGATTCGTGGTTCTTGGATGTCGGAACTTTGTTACAAGATGTACAAGTTATGTGGTCTTATCGATTTCAAAATGAAGTTAGCATGAATACGGTATTGCGTTTAATTGTATTTAGAGATTTGTTGTTAGATGAAATTAATAAAATTGAACCTTCTTATGTAATTGAAATTTATTATGCATTGTTACAAAAGTTGATAAGAATTTTTCCTTATACTACGGATGAGCAAACGTATCAATTTTTGATACAGAAGACAGAAGTGGTTCTTAAAAAAATTTTTCAATTAGAAAATGAGAGGGGGCAATGCTAAAATGAGTACATTAATTATCCCGTGTTTGGGAAGAAAAATCATGAATGGTATTCCTCAATATCTAAATCATCATCCAAATGGTGAGTTATTATTAGAACGTAGTTTGCGAGGTGTTTATTCTTCAGGATATGAAAAGGTTATTATAGTATTGTATTCGAAAGATGTGAAGATGTACCATGCGGATCGAGTGATTAAAGATGAATTAAAAGAGTATCCAATTGAAATTCTATGTTTAGATGAGATGACATCCGGACCAGCAGAAACAATTTATCGAGCTATAAAGACAAAAAAATTATCAGGCACTGTGGTGATTAAGGATGCGGATAATTATTTACGTACAGAAGAATTACCGAAGGGAAATTTTGTCGCAGGTTTAGATTTGAATACTTGGGAAAGAGATATGCATAATTTGCGTAACAAAAGTTTTTTGATTGTTAATGAACAAGGAAATTTATTAGATATCATTGAGAAAAAGATTCGTTCAGAAGTGATTTGTTTAGGACTATATGGTTTTAAAAGAGCGGAAGATTTTATAAAAGCATATGAAAAGCTAAATGATGCTAGTTATCCTATTTCAAGCTTATATGTTAGCCATATTATTTCATATTTAATAGGATATTCAGGTAAGGTATTTCGTTATGTAAAATCTCTAGAATATGAGAATTGGGGAGATGAGAGATTATGGAGTGATTTGCAAAGAGATTATGCGTTGTACTTCATTAACCTCGATACTATTCTGGGCAATCAGGGAACTTTAACTGAATCATGTAAAGAAAAATTGATGCAGTTACAAAATAGAGGGGCTACATTTGTAGGATATACTGTTGAGAATGAGGAATATAAACAACTAGCGTTAAAAGTACTTCAAGAGGCTGGGCTTAAATTCTTGAAAGTTATTTATGGATGTCCATTTTCAGAAAAAAAATATTTGATTAATTCTGAGAGAGATTTGGAAAGGAAGGTCATTGAATTATAAATGGAGAAAAGTAGAGAACAGAAATTGAGTAGGAATACAACATTAGATTGTATGAGACTAGTATTTGCTATTTCGATAGTTGCATTACATACAAATCCTTTTATTGAATACAAAGGTCTTATCAGTTCTTTCTTTTCTTATAACAGGTTACATATTGTAAAAAAATAAATTGGTTGAAGGAATTCTTTATAAAAAAGCAGAAGTACTATTGGGGCGTTTATTTATCTTTTATTTGATAGAAGTAGTTCTGCTGCAAGTATTGGATTGAAAAACAAGTACAACATTATGTATTATGACATATCCAGTTGTAGTTTTAGTATTTATTTGTGCGCTAAAACATCCTAAGGTAGTAGATACGATTAAAGGCAACTATATGTGTCATATAGCGTCATTTGTGTATTTTTCGCATATTATGTTTAGTACGGTTTTGGATTTATATGGTTTTTCTGAAACAAAGGTATTTTTTATAACGATTATGTGCTCGGTATTTATAGGGATAGGAATAGTAAAATGTAACAATAGAGTTTTAAAGAAATTATTATGAAAGGTATGAGATGAAGGTAATAATTGTTGATTTAGATGGAACGTTGTTTGATACAAAAGATATAAATTATTATGCTTATAAGGAAGCAATGGCGTCTTATGGGTATGACTTAGACTATAGATATTACTGTGACTTTTGCAATGGACGACATTACATGGATTTTTTGCCACAGATTACCACAATGAATAAAAAAATTTTAGAAAAAATACATTATGCAAAGAAAGTGGCATATAAAAAATATCTTGATAAGGCAGTATTAAATGTGGGCTTGGTTGATATTGTTAGATTGTTAAGAGGAGAGTATAAGACAGCTCTTGTTACAACTGCATCAAAGAAAAACTGTTATGATATTCTTGAGAAATTTAATCTTGTAGAATTGTTTGATCTGATTTTAACTCACGATGATATTACAAGAACAAAACCTAATCCAGAAGGATTTTTAATGGCAATGAAATATTTTGATGCAAAACCAAACGAGACGATTATTTTTGAAGATTCCGACGTTGGTGTGGAAGCAGCAGAAAAAAGTGGCGCTTACTATTACAAAACATTTCGGTTTAATTAGGGGGAAAGAGAATGGATAAGAAAGCAACTCAGATGATAAAGGGTGTGGCAATTTTGATTATGTTAGCACATCATTTTATTGTAATTCCATTTTCAGAAATACCATACCTTTTAACTTTATTTGGGCATGCGTGCAAAATATGTGTTGCTATTTATGCTGTGTTATCGGGCTATGGGTATTTCTTTGCTAGACAGAAAACAATCAAATATGGATTAAAGAAAATATGGGGATTATTGCAAATTTATTGGGTTTCATTATTTACTCTTTTTATTCCAGCAGCTATCATGGGGGGGGTGGAAAATTACTCCTTGGAATTTGATAGTCCAAATGTTTGGGTTGTTACCTAATTTGAATTGGTTTGCATGGTATGTGTATTTTTATATTTTTTGTATGTTGATAATGCCATTAATTTGTAAGGCTAAAGTGTTTCGATTTAAACCTAAGTTTAATTTTGTGATTTTATTGGTTGTTCCGTATGTTCTTGGAATTGCTTTACGTATTTTGCCAATTTATGAAACTAATACACTTATAAAGGACTTAGCTAGTTGTTTTTTATATTTTTCGTGTTTCCTAGTTGGTTATTGGATGGCAGAGAATAAAGTTATTGAAAAATCGAAGGATTTAAAAGGAGCACACAATCCACTTTTAAATGTGTTAGGAATAGTTGGGGTGTTTGTGGTAAGGGTTTTAATTAAATCGATAGCTGGATTTTTGTTGGATGTATTCTATGCACCTATATTAATTTGTTTGTTTGTAAATTTGTTTGAAATGATTACTTGTAAATCTTTTTTGCTGGTACTTAATATTCTTGGGAAGTATTCGACTGGAATATGGTTTTTCCATGCAGTATTTTTTTCAACTTATGTAAGCGAGTGGTTTCAACCAGTATTAAAATTGGTTTCATGGCCACCATTTATGTTTGTGTGGCTTGTTTTACTTAGTTTGGTAGGAGCAGTTGTTTACCAGAAAGTTTTGGATGGATTACATGCTAGTATTTCTTTTGTAAAACGGAAGTTTCGACAATTCAGTTGTTGATTGTTATGGTGGGAAATTCAAAATTTTGTATTTGTTTTAACAAAGATAAGAAAATTCAATCATGTTCGTGAAAAAATAGGAATGTTTAGAAAATGTTTTGTATAGAAAGGTTAATAGAACATTGTTAAATAGAGCAAAAAAAGAAGTGTTATTTTGCAAAGTAAACAGGAGAAAGATATTAGATAGGAAAAGCCTCCTTGTTTTTGAATTCAAATTTAGTGGTAATTTGTTTGGAAATTTAACTTATGAAACTTTGTGTGATAATATTGCAATGAAAGAGTTGAAATCGATTTTTAATGAATATATCAAAGCGTGGGAAATTATCAGTGTAGGGGCGTACATTTTAAATTCGTTCGTTTGTTCATTATATGTACTTTTACTTCATTGATAGGATTATCTCGATAGATGATGAGTATTTTGCAGAAGCTTTTTTATCGAATATATTATTGGGGAAGGAGATTGTCCGTCTTAAGAAAAATTTTAGATGATGACAAAATAGGATAGGAGTTCATATGGACAAAAAAAGAGGATTATTGAATATTGGTGTATCTATTATATTTAAAATTTTACTTCTAATTGGTTCAATTTTTGTAAGAAGATTCTTGATTCAGTATATAGGTAATGATGCTAATGGGTTAAGTTCATTATATATAAGTATTATAGGATTTTTAACAGTTGCAGAGCTTGGTGTTGGAGAAGCAATTACGTTTTGTATGTATAAACCAATTGTTGAAGGAGATAAAGAAAAAGTAGCTGCTTTATATATGTTATTTGAAAAATTATACTTACTTGTTGGACTAATTATATTTTTTGTAGGTCTTATTGTTATGTTCTTTTTGCCTAAACTTGCAAAAGATTATTCTACGCTTAATGTTAATGTATATTTAACGTTTTTTCTTACACTTGTTTCTGTGGTTTTAACATATGCATATAGTGCTAAGACTTCTTTACTTAATGCATATAAGAATAATTACATTGCGACAACAATTACGTCTTGTGGGACATTATTAGAAGATATCCTCAAAGTTGGTGTGATTATCGTGACCCGTTCGTTTACTGCTTATTTGGTTTGTAGAATTATTGCAGTCCTTATTCAATGGCTAGTAACCAATGTCGTTACTAATCAAAAATATTCTGATATAATGTGTATCAAGGCATCTGTTGATGTGGAGGATAGAAATAAGATTATTAAGAATATTAAAGCAATGTTTATGCACAAGATTGGGGCAGTTTTAGTGAATACAGCAGATTCTGTAATTATTTCTGCGTTTATTGGAGTTATAGTTTTGGGGAAATACACAAATTATACAACTATTATGACATCAATGACAGGATTATTAGGATTGTTTTTTTATCCGTTAACATCCGTAGTTGGTCATGTTTTTGTTAGTGCAAGTAAAGAAGAAATGAAGAAATATTTTTATTCTTTTTACGGATTTAATTATATACTGGGAACAGTTTTTTGTCTTGGGTATTATGCGGTAATTGATAATGTTATTACATTGTGTTTTGGGAATGATTTAGAACTATCTAGAGGAGTTGCATTTGTAATTACAATAAATTATTTTATTCAGTTTTTAAGAACATCAACACTTATGTTTAGATCATCCACAGGAACATTTTATTATGATAGATGGAAACCGTTATTCGAAGGGATAGTAAATGTTGTATTGTCAATAATCCTAGTTAAAATAGTGGGGATGACTGGAGTGATTGTTGCAACGATTATAACGAATCTTTTGATAAATGATATTGTTGAGCCGTATGTGGTGTTTAAACATGCCTTAGAAAGAAGGCCAATAAGATATTATATTATGAATTATAGTTATATTATCTTATTTGCTTTGAGTATGTTTTTGGTTCAAAGGCTATCAGTAGTAAATAATAATATTTTTATTGAGTTTGTAGTAAATGGAAGTAGGGCGGTTGTAGTTTCGATAATTCCTTGTCTATTGATGGTTATCACTAATAGTGATTTTAGAGAGAGGTTATGTACGTATATAAAGAAACCAAGGAAGAAGCTTCTTGTACATCGTAAATAGGTTAAGAGAGTAACAGAAATGTATTGAATAGCGACATTAAAAGAAAGGAAATGTGTGATAATTAATTTTTAGATTATCATACCCAGAACGAAATGATTTCAATTTTAGTACCAATATATAATGCTGAAAATAGTATAAGAAGATGTCTTGAGAGTATCTTAGCGCAAACTTATAGAGATATAGAAATAGTGCTTGTTAATGATGGATCAAAAGATAATTCGCTTTTTATAATACAAGAATATTCAAAGAACGATAAACGGATTAAAGTTATTGATCAAGAAAATAAAGGGGTTGCAGCAGCTCGGAATACTGCGTTGAAAAATGCAACTGGAGATTATATTCTATATGTAGATGCTGATGATTGGATTGAACAGAATATGATAGAACAAATGTATTCTTTAGTGAGTGAGGATGTAGATATTGTATTTTGTAATTCTGATCATGCTGAAGTAGAACAAGAAATTAAGAAGGTAATAGATATTGAATATGAAGCATGGGGGAAGGAACGACAACTTGAGGAGTTTATGCTTCATCGGAAAATGACAGGAATGTTATGGAATAAGTTGATTAAGCGAAGCTTAACTAAAGGAATATATTTTGATGAATGCATAGGATATGGAGAAGATGCGCAATTTTTGTGGGGAATACTAAAAAAGTCTAGGAAAATGATTGTAACCAATGAAATTTTGTATCATCATGTTTTGGATCAAAACAGTATTTCGCATCAAGCGTTTAGTGAAAAGAAATATTCAGCAATTTTAATGTGGGAAGGGATTAATCAAGAAGTAGAGAAAGAATATCCTCAATATATAAAATTGGCTAAAGAGAGATTGATATCAACAGCAGTGTTTAGTTGTTATGAAATTAGAAAATCACATTATAAAAATAAAGAGCAGAAAGAACATCTGAGAAAAATTGTTTGTGATAATTTGATGCTTTTTTTAAAGTCAAGTAATATTTCTAGAAAGATGAAGATGTATGCAATTGTAGTGTTTTTGGGATTGTAAGAAGTTGATAAATAGAACTTTGGAATAATAATAATTTTATATCAAGAATTGATTCGAATCATAAATGAAGTATTGTTTAGTGGAAATGGTTATGTTTATTTTCTACCATTTATATTCTAATAGCATCCATTCAAGTCTTAAATGAAAACAGACAAAATATAGTGTTCTGCAGTCAAATTCGTTTATATATTTGATCTTGTATATATAAGATTAGTATAGTATGCTATTTGCTGAATCATTAAAAAAATTAATTGGTAAGCGCAAAATAATTCGACGGATTGTGTTGCCCTAAAAATCATTCCATAATAA
>OIZU01000393.1_pt1 | contig 38521 bp, 35 predicted proteins | sample 1588661 | NCBI WGS metagenome assembly OIZU01 (sample SAMN03283257) | human gut metagenome | biome: human-associated habitat; material: feces | host: Homo sapiens | place: USA | collected 2013 | reverse complement strand
TGCGACTACCCCTCAAGTTCTTTCAACACCTTCCTGAACTGAAACGTAAACAAAACCGTCGTGAAGGATACCGCCAGGAAGTCTGCAATCGGTTCAGCCATATAGACTGCACTGGTCTTGTTCCCGGTCAGAATATGCGGCAGCAGATAGATCAGTGGCAGCAACAGGATAAATTTACGTGTAACAGCGACAGCAATCGAAGCCTTTGCCTTTCCGAATGATGTAAATGCCATCTGGCATGCGATCTGGATTCCGAAAAGCAGCAGGCAGGCACAGTAAATCCGGAGCGCTGATTTAGTAAAACCAAGCAGTGCAGAATCTGAAGTAAACATTTTTGCAAACACCTGCGGGAAGAGCATAATAAATGTCCACAGAAGTGTGGAATAACAGAGGCTTGCTGTTAAAAGAAGTCTGAAAGCTTTTTTAACACGATCTCCGTTTTTTGCACCGTAATTATAGCTCAGGACTGGTTGCGCACCCTGTCCCAGCCCCTGCAGCGGCAGCATTGCGAACTGCATGACACTGGTAAGAATCGTCATGGCACCAACTGCGATATCTCCTCCGTATTTCAGCAGAGAAGAGTTGAAGCATACGGAGATGATACTCTCACTTGCCTGCATGATAAATGTGGCAATCCCGAGAGCGACACAAGGAAGAATAATCTCCGGTTTCAGGATGAGATTCTTTTTCCGGATGTGCAGGATCGTCTTTTTGCCGCACAGGAAAGAAAGAACCCAGATGCAGGAAACTGCCTGTGACAGAATTGTGGCAAGAGCAGCACCTCTGACTCCCAGATGGAATGCAAAGATAAACAGCGGATCCAGCACAATGTTCATCACTGCTCCGATCAGAACAGAGAGCATACCTGTTTTGGCAAAGCCCTGTGTGGTGATAAACATATTCATGCCAAGGGTAAGCTGGACGAAAATAGTGCCGACAGCGTAAATATTCATATAATTTACAGCGTATTCGATCGTATTTTCACTGGCACCGAAGGCAAGAAGGAAAGTACGGTTACCAAATAGCAGGATGACTGTCAGGATTATAGAAATCAGAATCTGCAGGAAAAAACAGTTGCCCAGAATATGTTCAGCAGTATTAAGATCATTTTTTCCCATTGAAATCGAAGCACGCGGCGCACCACCGCCTCCAACCAGTGCTGCAAAAGCGGAAATGATCATAATCAGTGGCATACATACGCCAACTCCGGTAAGGGCAAGTGCACCATCACCAGGAATGTGTCCGATGTAAATACGGTCAATAATGTTGTACAGCATATTGATGAGCTGTGCGGTGATCGTCGGAATCGCAAGCCGGAACATCAGCTTTCCGACGGGTTCAGTACCCAGAAAATCTTTGTCTTTGTTCATGTCTAATAATCTCCTTTGTGATAAATAGTTGCTACGTTGGATGCCAGACGTTCATTCAGCGAGGCGAACATCTGGAATTCTTCTAACGAAAATCCGTCAAACAGATTGTGGTAAAAAGCAGACTGGAATGTGTCGATTGCTTCGGTAACATTTTCACATGATGGCAGCAGGGAAAGATGCGTTTTCCTGCGGTCTGTCTGGTCTGCTGTTTTTGAAAGGAACCCCTTCTGACACAAAAGATCAACTGCCTGGGATACATTCCCTTTTGAAAGCATCCGGAGCTCGGCAATATCACCTGCGGTATCTTTTGTTGGGTTATTATGTAAGAAAGCAATGATCTTAGCCTCGATCAGCGAGAGATCATACTGGTGGCATAATTCTTTCAACATCTGTTCATGCATTTTCCCAATTCGCTGCATTAATTCAAGCAGATATGTAATGTTCATCTATACACCTCCGTTTTTACAATAAAAAAGAATGTTCCTTTTATTTCATAGAAAGTTCCTGTGAAATAAAAATAGTTCTAAAAAGAACCATTTAGATAATATCTTATATCCATTGAGATAAAATGTCAATAGAACGAAAACATGAAAGTTGTTTGTTAAAATATAAACGGTATAATTGTATACGAAAATACATTTTTTTACTTTAACATATTGACGTGAGGAAAATTTGCTGTTACAATAATAAACAATTTATAGACCATAGTTCAAGGAGGACATAAGTACATGCTTACAGGATTTAAAAACGCAGTAGAAGTTGATTTCACATTGGAAGAAAATAAAAAGAAAATAGAAGAAGCATTCAAACAGGCTCATGCAGAAGCAGGTGCTGTTTACCCGCTGATCATCGGTGGAAAGAAAGTTGAGACAGAAAAGAAGATCGCTTCTGTATCACCGGCTACAAAGGAAGTACTCGGATATGCATGCTCATGCAGCAAAGAACAGGCTGATGAGGCAATCAAGGCATCTTACGAAGCATTCAAAAAATGGAGCCTTACATCTGTAGAAGAAAGAGTACGTGTATTAAGAAGACTTGCAGCACTTCTGATCGAGAACCGTTTTATCATGGATGCATGGAACGTCCTTGAAAGTGGAAAGAACTGGGGAGAAGCTGACGGAGAACTTTGCGAACAGCTTGACTTTATCAATTCTTATGTAATGCATATCCAGAATCTGGAAAAAGGAAAAGAACTGGTTCCTACAGATGAACTTACAAAATGCGTTTACATCCCGATTGGTGTAGGTGTGGCTGTTTCTCCATGGAACTTCCCACTCTCACTGTTTGGTGGAATGATCGTATCTGCAGTTGTTACAGGTAACACGATCTGCTGTAAACCATCTTCAGACGCTCCGATCGTTGCATACAAATTCGTAGAACTCTGCCAGAAAGCTGGTATTCCGGCTGATGTAGTAAGTTACATTCCTGGATCAGGATCAGAGATTGGTGACTTCATCGTAGAACATCCGCTTACAAGATTTGTAAACTTCACAGGATCAAAAGCAGTTGGATGCAGAATCAATGAACATGCAGCCAAGATCGCTGACGGACAGAGATGGATCAAACGTGTTGTAGCTGAGATGGGTGGAAAGAATGCAATTATCGTAGATTCAACAGCAGACATCAAGAAAGCAGCAAATGGAGTTGCAAGCTCTGCATTTACATTCCAGGGACAGAAATGCTCTGCATGCTCAAGAGCAATTGTTCTGGCAGATGTATATGATGAGTTTGTAGATGAAGTTGTAAAATGCGCAGCAGAACTGAAGGCAAACCAGGGATCAGGCGAAAGCAATGCAGCGATGGGACCGGTTATCAACCAGGGCGCTTATAACAGTATTACAAATTATATCGAGATCGGACGTAAAGAAGGAAATGTTGTATTCGGTGGTACATACAGTGACGCAGAAGGATATTATATCGATCCTACTGTAATCCGCGATATCAAGAGAGATGCAAGAATCGCCAATGAAGAAATCTTTGGACCAGTCCTTGCTGTTATCAAAGTAGATTCTTTTGATGAAGCACTTGATGTAGCAAACCAGACAGAATATGGTCTTACAGGATCTGTATACAGTGAGACACGTGAAAATATCCAGAGAGCAAAAGTAGAATTCCAGGTAGGTAACTTATACTTTAACAGAAAATCTACAGCAGCAGTTGTACTTCAGCATCCATTTGGTGGATTTAATATGTCCGGAACAGATGCGAAGACTGGTACAGCAGATTATCTGACAAACTTCATGAACCTTAAATCAATCACAGAAGATCTGAATTCATAGGAAGAGCCGGACTTAGAAAAAGGGCAGAGAATCAGAGTGTGTATAAAAGCGAAGTATTGGCCTGGCAGATTATAGAAAAACCGGTGGCTTGTGTAAAAAGACATGAGCCACCGGTTTTTATTATCAGGAATTCTATTTTTTGAAGCAAAGTGTCCAACAAGTGATACTGGTGAGTTGCTTAGCTGTCTGGAAATGCTGACTGCTATTTACTCATCTTTAAATCCTTCACCCACTACATCATTCGATTCCATGATTACAAGGAAGGATTTTGGATCAATCGTTTTGATCAGTTTGCGTATTCCGTACATCTGCTTATTGTTGCAGGCGCACATTACGATGTGCTTATCATCTTTGGAATAGCTTCCCATACCATTTAAAATTGTAGAGCCGCGTCCGAGAACCTCATCGATCTTGAAGCAGATTTCAGTGCTGTGCTCAGGATCGGTTACGATTAGGGCAAGCTTTCCTTCATCAATTCCGTACATAACTTTATCCATAACAAGAGAGAGCAGATAGCTGACGATCAGACCGTAGATCAGGCTGTCCACGTCATGGGATACAATTACGGTTCCAAGGATCACAATTACTGCATCCAGTGCAAATGCAATATTTCCAAGGGAAAGGTGTGGGTTCAGTGCTTTGATCGACATCATGATAAAGTCAGAGCCTCCGGTTGAAGAATCCCGCATATAGATCATTGCATAACCAAGTCCGGAAAGGACACCGCAGCAGATGGCAGAAAGAAGTCTGTCACCCTGATAAACCGGGAATAGCGGTGCGATCACGTCTATGATTATGGAAGTAATGATGATTGTCCGGACTGAATTCAGGAAAAATCTGCGGCCAAGAAGCCGGAAACAACAGATGGCGATCGGGATGTTAAGGATCAGGGCAACAGTACCGATTGGCAGTCCGAACAACTGGTAAAAGATCAGGGCGATTCCGTTTACCCCTGCCATCGGAAACTTTGCGGCGGCAGCAAAATTATAGACACCGACAGCGATCAGGATTCCTCCGATAATATCAGTTGCGATATCTTTTGTAAGTTCCAAAACTTTGTTCTGATTCATGATAGTATCCTCCTTGATGTTGATGAAATGTGATTTATAAAAAGCAAAGGCTTGCCAGAAAGACCAAAAAAAACATCTGCTAATTATATCTGGATATAATCGCAAATGCTCTTCATTTCTTTAGTATACGCGCCATAGGATAAGGATGTCAACGGTTGTTTGGGTTGTATCCGTAAAATAAATTTGTTATGATAATGAACAGGAAAAGTTGCAAATTACAGTGATAAAGTGAGGGACAGATTATGAAAATAGTTTTTTTGGATGTAAAAACAATTGGAGAAGATATTGATCTTTCTGGATTTGACAGGCTTGGTGAAGTCGTAAAATACGATTTTTCTACATCAGAAGAAGTACCGGAAAGAGTTCAGGATGCAGATGTGATCATTTTGAATAAAGTACAGGTCAATGAGCAGACGATTGGAAAAGCAGAGAAGTTAAAGCTGGTATGTGTGACGGCAACGGGGACCAACAATCTGGATAAAGAATATCTGGAAAAAAGAGGAGTTGCATGGAGAAATGTAGCCGGCTATTCGACAGAAACGGTGGCACAGCACACTTTTGCAATGCTTCTCTATCTGCTGGAAAAGATGCGTTATTACGATGATTATGTGAAAGAAGAGCGGTACATTAATGATACAATATTTACGCATTTTGCAGAGCATTTCACGGAGATCAGTGGCAAAACGTGGGGAATCATAGGTCTGGGAACAATTGGCCGGAGAGTTGCGGATATCGCAAAAGCATTCGGAGCACAGATTATTTATTACTCTGCATCAGGGCGTCCGGCGCAGGGAGGTTACGAACAGGTAGATCTGGATACGTTGCTTGCGAAATCTGACATCATATCCGTTCATGCACCGTTAAATGAGCATACAGAGGGCTTAATGGATAAAGCAGCTTTTTCAAAAATGAAAAAAACCTGTATTTTCCTGAATCTCGGACGTGGTCCGATCGTAGTCGAGCAGGATCTGTATGAGGCATTGGAAAATGACGAAATAGCTGCAGCCGGACTTGACGTACTTTGCCAGGAGCCGATGAGTGAGACGAATCCGCTGCGAAAAATAAAAGACAGCAAAAAACTGCTGATTACACCACATGTAGCATGGGCGAGCGTAGAAGCAAGGACAAAGCTGATGGGGATTATACTTGGACAGGTAAAAGAATATTTTCAAATTTAAGAAACCGGAGTTGTCGCATGGATTTTAGTGATATGTGGCAACTCCGGTTTTGCTTAAAATATTTGTTTACTTGTAAAGAGTCACAAACTGTCCAATCTGTCCGTCAGACAACCTTTTACATCTCCGCGTATAATTTCACAAGCTCAACCACAATATCCACAGCCTTGTCCATTCCCTCCGCCGTGATGTGTTCATATGGTCCATGGAATGCATGTCCCCCTGTTCCCAGGTTCGGGCAAGGAAGTCCCATAAAGCTGAGCTGGCATCCGTCTGTTCCGCCACGGATCGGAAGCACAAGCGGTGCAACACCCGCATTTTCACAGGCTTTCTTTGCATTCTCAATCAGATGCATGCATCCGGCAATAATCTCAGCCATATTCTGGTACTGGTCAGTAATCGTAAGCTTTACAGTGCCTTCTCCCCATTTTTCATTGAGGTTCTTCTCAATATGGCGAAGAGTTTCCTTTCTGGCTTCAAACAGATTCTTGTCATGATCTCTTACAATATAATGAAGCTCTGCTTTTGCCACATCTCCACTCATACCGGTCAGATGGTAGAATCCTTCATAATCCTCCGTTTCACGAGGAATTTCAAGTCCTGGAAGCATATTATTAATTTCAGCAGCAACCAGGCACGCATTGATCATCGTATCCTTGCTGGAACCCGGATGCACAGCAAATCCTGTTATTTCAAAATCTGCCTTGCATGCATTGAAGTTTTCATACTGAATTTCGCCTTCGGTATCGCCATCCAGAGTGTAGGCAAAATGTGCACCAAATTTTTCTACATTAAAATGATCAGTTCCACCACCGACTTCTTCATCTGGTGTAAAAGCGATTGAGATCGGTCCGTGCGGAATATTTTCTTTGATCAGTGCTTCAGCCATGGTCATGATCTCGGCAACTCCGGCTTTATCATCGGCACCAAGAACGGTTGTACCGTCTGTTGTGATCAGGGTGCGTCCGGCAAGAGATGGAAGATGCGGGAAATCTTTTACGGTAAGGGTACGTCCACTTGTGCCAAGTGGCAGATCACCGCCATCGTAATTCTTGTGTACGACCGGGATGATGTCATGGTCACAGTAATCGGAAACGGTATCCATGTGTGCGATAAATCCGATAGATGGCTTATTCTCATATCCCGGTGTGGCAGGAAGCTTTCCATATACATAGCAGAATTCGTCCAGACTTACGTCAGAAATCCCGAGGGCAGTCATCTCATCTGCCAGAATACGTGCCAGGTCGAACTGACACTGGGAAGAAGGAGAAGTCGTACTGTGTTCATCACTTGGGGTACGGACTACTACATAATTTAAAAGTCGTTCATATGCTCTCATAATCAAACCTCTTTTCATTAACATTTCTTATCCGAGTATAACATTTTGCAGGTGAATATGCAATTTTAAAAATAGATTATTCAACCTGTTACATCCTTGAAAATGTATGTAAAATACAAAAATACGTCCTTAAAAATGTTTTATCTATACAAAAATACGTCCTTAAAAATATTGAACCACACATTTTTTAGTGATAAAATAAAAATAAACAGGATATAATGTTTATAGAATCATAGATCATAAAGCAAGGAGGATGCCAGATGAAGCGCTTTGCATTAGAAAAATTAAAAGAGTGGAAGAAAAAAGCAAACAGGAAACCTTTGATCATCCGTGGAGCCAGACAGGTAGGAAAAACATGGCTAATGAAAGAATTTGGAAGGACATGTTTTGAAAAAGTTGCTTATGTAAACTTCGACAGTAACACAAGAATGCAGCAGGTATTTGATGGTGAAATTAATATAGAAAGAATCATACTGGCAATCAGTGCAGAAACAGGAATTTCTATTGATGTGAAAGACACATTGCTGATATTTGATGAAGTACAGGAAGTCCCGAAAGCATTGTCTTCTCTGAAATATTTTTGCGAAAATGCTCCTGAATATGCAATTGTGGCAGCAGGTTCTCTTTTGGGTGTGGCATTGCATAAAGGAACTTCTTTTCCGGTTGGAAAGGTAGATTTTATGGATCTTTATCCATTGACATTTCAGGAATTTTTGTGCGCATTAGGAGAGGAACGCTTCGTAAATATTCTTCAGGGAACGGATACCGATATGGTGACAACATTCAAATCTAAATATATAGACCGGTTACGCGAATATTATTATGTAGGTGGCATGCCGGAAGTAGTACAGACGTATGTAGAAACGAAGGATTTTAATCAGGTCAGAGAGATACAGAAGAATCTGTTGAATTATTATCAACAGGATTTTTCAAAACACGCCGAGACTTCATTGGTTCCAAGACTGAATCTTGTATGGAATTCGATTCCGATGCAGCTGGCGAAGGAAAATAAAAAATATATCTATGGACAGGTGAGAAAAGGATCAAGGGCAAAAGATTTTGAGCTGGCAATACAATGGCTTTTAGATTGTGGATTGATTCATAAGGTACAAAGAGCAGGGAAAGCTGCGCTGCCACTGAAGGCATATCTGGATTTGGATGTGTTCAAAATATATCTTCTGGATGTGGGGCTTTTGATGGCGATGACGGATATGGATGCGCAGGTAATTATCGATGGAAACCGTATATTTACAGAGTTTAAAGGTGCGTTAACGGAGCAGTATGTTTTACAGCAGCTGATCGCACTGGATCATATAGAACCGTATTACTATTCGACTGCAAATTCCAGTGGTGAAATTGATTTCCTATTACAGGGAAGAACTTCGATTATTCCGTTGGAAGTGAAAGCGGAGGAAAATTTGCGGGCAAAAAGCCTGAAAGCTTTCTGTGAAAAATATAAGCCTAAATATGCGGTAAGAATGTCTATGTCAGATTACCGGAAACAGGAATGGATGACAAATATTCCTTTGTATAATATCGACAGGATCAAAGAATATCTGGAACAGTAAAAAGCTGAAAATATGAAAAATTATGGAAATCTATAAGGGTTGAAAAATAAAAAAATTGCACAAAACAAATAAAAAAGTTTGAAAAACAGCAAAAATATGGGCCAAAAAAGATGTGATTTTGGTTAATCTTGATAATCCATGAGTGTTATAATACAGCTGTAACAAGGAAATAGGTACTTTACCAGAAGTCAGTGATTGGAGGAAAAGATAAATGAATACTTTAAAAGCTGAAAAAAGAAACATGCAGACAAAAGCCAAAAAACTCAGAAGAGAAGGTTATGTAACCGGCAATGTATTCGGACGTGAGATTGAAGGCTCCATTCCGGTACAGATGACACAGAAAGAAGCGGAAAAGTTCCTGAAAGCCAATGGCAAAGGAAGCCAGATCATGCTGGATCTGGACGGAGAGCAGATTGATGTGCTGGTAAAAGAAGTCGATTATGATTCTATGGGTTCAAAAGTACTTGAAATAGATTTTCAGGCACTGGTAAGTGGAGAAATGGTACATTCCGTAGCAGAAGTTGTGATCCACAATCAGTCAAAGGTTGTCACAGGTGTTGTTGAGGAACTGCTTAGTGAAATTGAATACAAAGCACTTCCATCTGCACTTGTTGAAAAAGTAATTGTTGATGTTGGGGATTTGAAGGTCGGAGAAACCATTAAAGTCAAAGACCTTGACATCGCAAAAGATAAAGATGTCAAGCTGATCACAGATCCGGAAGCAGATGTAGCAGGTGTGGCTGCCGTTCATAATGATGTTCCGGAAACAGATGAAGAAGAAGCAGCAGCTGAATAAAAAGATTTTGTAAAAAAGGCGGACGCTTTGCAGAAATTTGAACTGCGAAGTGCCCGTTTTTTTTGTTTCATAGGAAGTTCCGAAGGAACTTCCTATGAAACAAAAGGACTACGTGCCGGAGATGCGCATTCTTTTTATATAACTGAAAATTTCTAATCCCATTTTTTAGCATGAAATTATAACGGAATATTTACATAAAATCAGGAATCTTTATACAATCTTTATACTAAAAATACTATCATTGATTTGAAAAAACAGGAGTAAAAACAGTAAGAGGAAGGAAAGGTTATGTTCGAGATTGAGAGTATTATTTTATTTACAGGGATCCTGAGCTTTCTACTGATCGCCGGCTTGCATCTGATGCGTGAACTCGATATTTTCCTGAAGAAGGATAAAGAAGAGAGAGAGGAAGAAAGATACAGAGGAGAAAGGAAAAGAAACAAATGACAGTATTATATAAAAAGATGACACAGACGCAGATGATTGTTGTCGGGTATTTGCTGCTGATTCTTTTGGGAAGTATTCTCTTAATGCTTCCGGTTTCATCAAGGGATGGAAATATGACATCTTTTGCAGATGCATTATTCACCTCGACATCTGCATCCTGTGTGACGGGGCTGGTTGTACAGGATACGTATCAGCACTGGTCTTTTTTTGGACAGCTTATCATTTTGATTCTGATCCAGATCGGCGGTATGGGATTTATGACACTTGGTGTCTGTGTGGCAATTCTGCTAAGAAGAAAGATAGGGCTTAAAGTCCGCGGAATTTTGCAGGAGAGTATCAATAGTATTCAAATTGGTGGAATTGTAAAGCTTACAAAGAAGATTATTAAGGGAACACTTTTTTTTGAAAGCATTGGAGCCGTATTGCTGATGATCCGGTTTATTCCGGAATTTGGAATAGGAAGGGGGATCTGGTATGGGATCTTTCATTCTATATCAGCTTTTTGCAATGCCGGATTTGACCTTATGGGAGAGAATGGTGCCTATCAGTCACTGGTCAGATATTCGGATGACTGGCTGGTAAATACAGTGATCATGCTGCTGATCATAATCGGTGGAATCGGTTTTTTTGTGTGGGATGATCTGTCTGTGAAAAAACTCCACTGGAAAAAATATCATCTGCATACAAAGATTGTTTTATCGACAACAGGTTTTTTGATTATAGCAGGAGCAGTTTTATTCCTGATACTGGAAAGAAATAATGTACTGGCAGGGATGCCTGTGAAAGAACAGATACTCTGTTCTTTATTTCACTCGGTGACAGCCAGAACAGCAGGGTTTAATACAACCGATACAGGAGCGTTGACGGAAGGCAGTAAACTTGTTACTATGATTCTGATGTTCATAGGAGGAAGCCCGGGATCTACAGCAGGTGGAATTAAGACGACAACCGTAGTGGTTCTCATTGTATTTGTGCGTGCAAATCTGATGGAAGCAGCCGGTTGTAATGTATTTAACAGAAGACTGGATGAAACTGCGATCAGAAAGGCCAGTGTTGTAATGTGTACGAATCTGTTCCTTATACTAACAGGAACGATCTTCATGGAAATTATGCAGCCGTTTTCTTTGTCGGATGTGATGTTTGAAGTCTTTTCTGCAATGGGAACAGTGGGAATGTCTGCGGGAATCACAAGAGATGTATGCATGGCATCAAGGATGATGCTGGTATTTCTGATGTTTTGCGGAAGAATAGGAAGTCTGACATTTGCACTTTCACTGAAAGGACACAGACATGAAGCACCGATCCGGAAACCGGTAGAAGAAATTACGATAGGATAGAACGAGGAGTAGAAAAATGAAATCAGTATTGATTATAGGACTTGGAAGATTTGGCCATCATCTGTGTATTGATATGGCCAATCGGGGAAATGAGGTAATGGTCATCGATAAAGATGAGAAAAAGACAACGGATTTACTGGAATACGCAACGGCAGTACGGGTAGGGGACTGTACAAATGAAGAAGTATTAAGAAGTCTTGGAGTAGGAAATTTCGATCTTTGCTTTGTGTGCATCGGATCAAATTTCCAGAGTAGTCTGGAGATAACAAGCCTGGTAAAAGAGCTTGGAGCCAAACATGTTGTCAGTAAGGCGAACAGGGATATCCATGCAAAATTTTTATTGAGAAACGGAGCGGATGAAGTCTTTTATCCGGATCGGGATATTGCAGAACGACTGGCTGTAAAATACAGTGCAAATCATGTTTTTGACTATTTTGAACTCAGTAAGGATTATTCGATTTTTGAAATCCAGCCGAAGGATGCATGGATCGGGCGGACGATAGAAGAAGCGGATATAAGGGCAAACTATCATATAAATGTATTTGGAATAAAGAAAAATGCAGAGCTGGTGGTCCTTCCGAGAGCGGATTATGTGATGCATGAGAAGGATCATCTGCTTGTAGTAGGTCTTACAAAGGATATTGACCGTCTGCTTGCAAGTATGAAATAATGAATGATGGGGGAAAGAAAATGATAAAAGAGAGAGTAAAATATATGGTGCACTCGGTTGCAATCATGGCGGTTGCAACATTTTTGTCTTTTTTTCTCCAGAGTTATGGAATTCGAAAAGAAAATATTCTGATGATCTATATTGTAGGTGTACTGGTCATAACAGTTACAACTACCGGTTATCTGTATGGAATGATGGCTTCTGTATGCAGTGTGCTGCTGTTTAATTATTTTTTTACGGTGCCGGTGCATACATTTGCGATGACGGATCAGAATGATGTGGTACTTCTGGTGTTTTTCCTTATCACAGGATTTATTTCCGCAAGTATTATGGTACGGTTTCATAATCAGGTGCGTATTGCAGAGGAAACAAGGGCACAGATGGAAAGAGAAAAGTTGAAAAGCAATATGCTGAGAAGTATTTCCCATGATTTCAGGACACCTTTGACTGGAATCATGGGAGATGCTGGACTTTTAAAAGAGGCGGATGATCTGGATGCCGGAGTCAGAAAGGAACTGGCAGGAGAGATACAGGAGCAGTCTGTATGGCTGATGCGCCTGATGGAAAATATTTTGAATATGACAAAGCTGGAAAGTGAAGAATTTGAGATCCGGAAAGACCAGGAAGTAGTGGATGATCTGATCTATGAAGCCGTATCACATATCATAGGACTCCGGGAAAAGAGGAGATTTGAAATTAAACTTCCGTCGGAGCTGATCGTTGTAAATGTAGATGGAAAACTGATGGTCCAGGTGCTGGTCAATCTTCTGGATAATGCGATGAAGCATACAGGGGAAAATGGATGGATCTGTATAGAAGCCAGATATGATGCAGGAAAAGTGTGGATCAGTGTAGAGGATGACGGAGACGGGATTCCGGAAGATTTGAAAGAAAATATTTTTGACGAATTTGTTACAAGATCAGATGAAAAAGGGGACAGACAAAGAGGAATCGGTCTGGGACTGGCTATATGTAAAGCGGTAGTAAATGCACATGGTGGAAATATTTGTGCAGAGAACAGAAAAGAAGGCGGAGCAAGGTTCATGTTCTGGCTGGAGGCAAGGCAGGTAAGTACAGATGGCAGATAAGCATAAAATTTTAATTGTGGAAGACGATAAATATATTATTAACTTTATCTCGATGAGTCTTAAGAAAGAAGACTATGATTTTGTGATTGCGAAGACATGCGGAGAAGCAAATGCACTGTTCTATGCAAACAGACCGGATATGATCATTCTGGATCTTGGACTTCCGGATGGTGACGGGATTGAGATTATAAAAAATGTAAGAGAGATCTCGAAGATACCGATCATTGTGGTCAGTGCAAGACAGGAAGAGGAAGAAAAAATACAGGCACTGGATCTGGGGGCAGATGATTATGTGACAAAACCGTTTTATATGGGCGAACTGCTTGCCAGAATCCGTGTGGCGCTCAGAAAGAGTAACCAGATTCCGGAAGAAAAGAAAGAAAAAATCTTTCAGTGTGATTATCTGAAAGTGGACTGGGAAAAACATCAGGTATCGATTGATGAAAAAGAAGTTCATCTGACTCCGATGGAATATAAGATTTTGAAACTATTGATCGACAACAGAGGAAAGGTACTGACACATAATTATATTCTCAGCCAGATCTGGGGCAGTGCACAGGGAGTAGAAGCAGCCAACCTGAGGGTATTTATGGCAGCACTGCGAAGGAAGATAGAAAAAGATCCGGGAAATTGCAGATTTATCCTGACAGAAGTCGGAGTGGGGTACCGGTTTAGAGAGACTGCGGAATAAAACAATTTGCAGGCGAGGAAATTAGTTAGAAAAAACGAATGTTATTCTTGAATGACTACCTACAGGACTGATATGATAATGATATAAATTATCAATAAATGGTTTTGACCAAAGGAGACAGATAGAGGAATGACACTAAAAGAATTACAAGTCGGAAAGACAGCTACGATTCTTTCCGTAGGAGGAAGTGGTGCACTCAGGCAGCATTTCCTGGATATGGGACTGATCCAGGGAACAGAAGTAACGATTGTAAAGTATGCGCCGATGGGGGATCCGGTTGAGATCAGGATCCATGGTTATGAACTTACGATCCGTCTGGAGGATGCCGGACAGATTGAAATTACACCGGCCCATGAGCCACATTATAAGAAGAAGGAAGGCAGACAATCGTTAGGAGATGCACAGCATCCGGGGTATGGAGAAGCAGGCATTTTTCATGAGAAGAAAACAGAGCATCCATTACCGGAGGATACGACACTTACGTTTGCATTGGTTGGAAATCAGAATTGTGGAAAAACAACGCTGTTCAACCAGCTGACCGGATCGAATCAGCATGTGGGTAATTTTCCAGGTGTTACGGTTGACAGAAAAGACGGTGTGATCAAGGAACATCCCAACACCCGTATTACCGATCTTCCGGGAATTTATTCTATGTCTCCGTACAGCAGTGAGGAAATCGTTACAAGAGAATTTCTGCTTCAGGATAAACCGAAGGGAATCATCAATATCGTAGATGCAACCAACATTGAACGGAATATGTATCTGACGATGCAGCTTATGGAACTTGAGATCCCGATGGTTGTTGCGCTGAATATGATGGATGAGATGCGTGTGAACGGAGGCTCTGTGCGTGTGAATGAGCTGGAAGCATTTCTCGGAGTACCGGTTGTACCAATCTCGGCAGCAAAGGGAGAAGGAATTGCGGAACTGGTAGAACATGCACTGCATGTCGCAAAATATCAGGAAGCACCGGAAGAAGTGGATTTCTGTTCTGCTGAAGGTCAGGAAAGTGCGGTTCACAGATGCATTCATGCGATCATGCATCTGATTGAAGATCATGCGAAGGAAGCAGGGATTCCGGTCAGATTTGCAGCAAGCAAGCTGGCAGAGAATGATGAACTTGTCCTGGAAAAATTAAAGCTGAGCCAGAATGAAAAGGAGCTTCTGGAACATATCAATCTGCAGATGGAAGAAGAATGCAAGGTAGACCGTTCATCGGCAGTAGCGGGAATGCGTTTTAACTATATCCAGCGTGCCTGTGAAGATACGGTATTAAAGCCACATGAGAGCAGGGAGCGGGTGCGAAGCAGGAAGATCGATCAGGTTCTGACAGGAAAATATACCGGAATTCCGGCATTTATCGCAATTATGGGACTGGTATTCTGGCTGACATTTAATGTGATCGGAGCATTTTTACAGGATCTTCTGCAACAGGGAATTGACCAGGTGATCATAGCCTGCAGTCAGGCACTGGATGCAGCAGGAGTCAACAGCGTATTAAAGTCACTGGTTGTAGATGGAATCTTTCAGGGGGTTGGAAGCGTGCTGAGTTTCCTGCCGATCATTGTTACACTGTTCTTTTTCCTTTCGATGCTGGAGGACAGTGGATATATGGCAAGGGTTGCGTTTATTATGGATAAACTTTTGCGAAAGATTGGTCTTTCCGGAAGAAGTATTGTACCGATGCTGATCGGATTTGGATGTACAGTACCGGGAGTTATGGCGAGCCGGACACTTTCTTCAGAGCGTGATCGTAAAATGACGATTATGCTGACTCCGTTTATGAGTTGTTCAGCAAAACTTCCGATCTATGCATTCTTTACAGCGGCGTTTTTCCCAGGGAAGGGTGCAATTGTAATGATCGGTCTCTATTTCTTCGGAATCCTGATGGGAATCCTTACTGCACTTGCAATGAAAGGGACGATGTTCAAAGGAGAACCTGTTCCGTTTGTTATGGAGCTTCCGAATTATCGTATGCCGGGAGCGAAAAATGTTGGTCAGCTTCTCTGGGAAAAAGCAAAAGACTTCCTGCAGAGAGCATTTACCGTTATTTTTGGTGCAACGATCGTGATCTGGTTCCTGCAGAGCTTTGATCTGCATCTGAATATGGTGACAGATTCACAGGCAAGTATCCTTGCAACGGTAGCAGGTATGATCGCACCTGTATTCATTCCTCTTGGATTCGGTGACTGGAGGATATCAACGGCACTGATTTCCGGATTTATGGCAAAAGAGAGTGTTGTCTCCACTCTTTCAATTTTGTTTGGGTCAACAGCAGCACTGACAGCGGTGATCAACACAGCCGGTGCAGCAGCTCTTTTGATTTTCTGTCTTTTGTATACACCGTGTGTGGCAGCGATTGCTTCTATTAAAAGAGAACTTGGTGGTAAATGGGCGATCGGTGTTGTGATCTTTCAGTGCGTAATTGCATGGGTTGCAGCATTTATTGTGCATGGAATTGTATGTTTATTTTAAAACAAAAACTTCTGGGAACAGGGAAACTGCTTCCAGAAGTTTTTTATTGCAGATATTTTTTCAAGGCATCCAGATAAGTTGTCCCTAATCTGCTTAACATTCTTTTTTTATGTGTAATATACCCAATCCGCATATCACTTTCGTCAGCAAGAGGAACGGCAATGATATCTTTTCCATTCAACTTTTTGTCGATTACACCACTGCATACTGTGTAGCCATTTAGCCCGATCAGAAGATTAAATAAGGTGGCACGGTCCCGTACACGGATATTTTTTTTTCGTTCAGATACAGAAAAGATTTCTTCTGAAAAATAAAAGGAATTGTGTTCACCCTGTTCAAAGGAAAGATATGGATAATCGTCCAGTTCTTCATTGGCTATTATTTTGTGATCGGCGAGAGGATGACGTCTGCTGATAAATACATGTGGTTTTGCAACAAACAGCTGATGAAAAATAAGCCCGTTGGATTTTAAAATTTTTTCCAGAACCGTTTCATTAAAATTATTTAAGAAAAGAATTCCAATCTCGCTGCGCATTTTTGCTACATCTTCGATGATTTCGTATGTCTGGGTTTCGCGGAGACTGAAATCATATTCATCCTGTCCGTAGGTTTTGATCAGATCGACAAAGGCATTGACAGCGAAAGAATAGTGCTGCGTAGATACACAGAATTTCTTTTTCCCGCCGGAAGTTCCTTTGTATTTATCTTCGAGAATAGCGGCCTGTTCCAGAACCTGTCTGGCGTATCCTAAGAAATCCTCGCCTTCTTTTGAAAGGATGATCCCTTTATTAGTCCGGAGAAAAATGGTAATCTTCATTTCTTTTTCCAGTTCACGGATTGCGTTTGTCAGGCTTGGCTGGGAAATATAAAGACGATTTGCGGCTTCGGTAATTGTTCCTGTTTCAGCAACAGTTACGACGTATTTTAATTGTTGAAGAGTCATATTTTTCACTTTCTATAAAGAATATTGTTTTTGGGTTTGGGATATTAGAAAAGTATCTGGAAAATGTATCTTAGCGGAAAATACTTCTGGTCAGATATCCTGGTAATATTGTAGCATGGAAGAAGGGAGCGTGAAACATTTTTTTGATATTGCTATAGTTTTAAACTATGGCAAACTGCATTTTTTTTGTATTTTTCAGATGCAGAATACTCTGCTATACTTTCAAACATAAAAGACAGACAGTACGAAAGAAAAAAGGAGAGCTATATTATGAGTAAAAATACACCATTTCGTTATGATTATGTAGGAAGTTTTTTAAGACCGGAAACACTGAAAAGAGCAAGAAGAGATTTTGAAGAAGGAAAGATTTCAAAAGAAGAACTGACAAAAGTAGAGGATGCTGCAATTTTAGACCTGGTAGAGAAGCAGAAAAAAGCCGGATATCGTGTGATCACAGACGGCGAGTTCAGAAGAGCAACCTGGCATCTTGATTTCATGTGGGGATTTAACGGGGTAGGACATGAGCCGACTAAGACCGGACTTCCGTTCCACGGTGAAGCTGCAATGATCGATGATACTTATCTGACTGGAAAAATTTCCGTAGATCAGCATCCATTTGTAGAACATTTTAAATTTGTAAAGGCACTGGAAGATGAAAATACAGTAGCAAAGCAGACGATCCCGGCACCGGCACAGTTCCTGAAACAGTTTATTATGCCAATGTCCCTTCCGAATACCAATCAGTATTATCCGGATGTGGAAGAACTGGCAGAAGATATCGCAAATGGATATAAGAAAGTTATTCGTGACCTGTATGATGCGGGCTGTAGAAACATTCAGTTGGATGACTGTTCATGGGGAATGTGTGTAGATCCACATGCTACAGCAATTTTCGGAACCGATGAAGCCGGACTTCAGAAAATCATGGAACAGCTTCTTGCTATCAATAACCGTGCAATTGAGGGAGCGCCGGAGGACCTGGTGATCAACACGCATGTATGCCGTGGAAATTTCCATTCTACTTATGCAAGCAGCGGTGCGTATGACTGTGTGGCAGAAACTTTATTTGCCCGTGAAAATGTAAGTGCATATTATCTGGAATTTGATGATGCGCGTTCTGGTGGATTTGAGCCGCTGAAGAGTGTAAATGGTGATAAAAAAGTGGTTCTCGGTCTGATTACAACCAAGTCATCAAAGCTGGAAGATAAGGAAGACGTAATTAAAAGAATTCATGAGGCTGCAAAATATGTCCCACTTGAAAGACTGTATTTAAGCCCACAGTGTGGATTTGCTTCCTGTGAAATCGGAAATAAGCTGACAGAAGAAGAACAGTGGAAGAAACTTGCACTTGTAAAAGAAATTGCAGAGGAAGTCTGGGGAGAAGAAAAATAATCCGGATATAAAAATTTAAGAAAATAGTAGGTACAGCTCCTTTTGAATCGTGTTACAATAAGAACAGATTTGAAAGGAGCTGAAAATTTATGAATGAAGTAATCAAAAACATGGAAGAGCGCAGAAGCGTCCGCAGCTACAAACCGGATATGATCAGTAAAGAAGATCTGGATGCGATCATTGAGGCTGGAACTTATGCGGCAACAGGAATGGGGATGCAGTCACCGATCATCGTAGCAGTGACCGATAAAGCAACGAGAGATCAGCTCTCTGCAATGAATGCAAAGATCATGGGAACAGATACAGATCCATTTTATGGAGCACCGGTAGTTCTTATTGTACTTGCAGACAAGGCAAGACCAACTTATCTTTATGATGGAAGCCTTGTGATGGGGAATCTGATGAATGCGGCACATTCTCTTGGAATCGGAAGCTGTTGGATTCACCGTGCAAAAGAAGAATTTGAATCTGAGGAAGGAAAGGCTCTTTTGAAAAAATGGGGAATCGAAGGAGACTATGAAGGAATTGGACATTGTGTGCTCGGATATGCGGCAGCAGAACTTCCTGTAGCTAAACCGAGAAAAGAAAACTATGTCTATTATGCAGAAGCATAGGAGTGTGATGTATGGATTACGAAGGACAGATTTGCCGGGCACCGATGGAGAGAAGTTCTTTTATGCTTCCGGTAATGGTTGGATGTTCATACAACCAGTGTAAGTTCTGCAATTTATTCCGGCATCTGAAGTATCGGGAGCTTCCGATAGAGCAGATTGAAGAGGAACTTAAGAGAGTTCGTGATCTGAATGGAAAGCCGAAAAAGATCTTTCTGGGGGATGGCAATGCGTTTGGCCTGAAGACGGAGAAATTGTATGAGATTCTGGATCGGATCGCATATTACTTCCCGGAATGTGAAGGGGTCAATATGGATGCAACCGTTACAAGTATTTTACATAAAAGCCAGGAAGAACTGGAAATGCTTGCAGCAAAAAAAGTAAAGCATCTGTATCTTGGAATTGAAAGCGGATTGGATGATGTACTGAAATTTATGAAAAAGGATCATGATCTGGGACAGGCGTATCAGGCAATTGACAGGCTTCATGAAGCAGGACTGATCTATGATGCACATATTATGACCGGAGTCGCAGGAAAAGGAAGAGGAATGGAAAATGCAGAAGCACTGGCGCAGTTCCTGAACAGGACCAATCCGGCGCATGTAGTGAATTTTTCCATGTTTCTGCATAAAGAAGTTCCGTTGTATGAAGATATACGGCAAGGTACTTTTGTTCCGGCAGATGAGCTGGAAACAATTCGTGAAGAATATCATCTGATCGAGAGGATCGCACCGGAAAAAGCAGGAGCAAATATTTTATATGATGGTTTTCATGACTTTATCCATGTGAGAGTCAGAGGACATCTTCCGGGTGATAAAGAAAAAATGCTTGCCAAATTAAGCGGTATCATTCAGGAATATGAGGGAAAAGAACCGGTTTATTCCTTTGTACAGGGGGAATGCCCGGATCTGGAATACTGTGATGATGGTAAGGCAGTATGGGATATGGACCGGAAGACTTCATAGAATCTGCTGTATTATGAATCGGCAGAAATTGAGCGCGTCATCAGGCGCGCTCTTGAATTTGGAACAGATAATATGTCATAAAAAATCCACTGTATCTGATCTTTCAGCTACAGTGGATTTTAATTTGATCCATCCATTGGATTATCCTCCTTATTCACTTCTTATCTATCTGAAACTATTATCTCAAATAGTTTTTTCTATATAAATTTCAATTATTATGCCATTGGTCTGTACCTCTTACTCTCATTGATTTGATATTGTATAAATTATCTTGCCATTGGTCTGTACCTCTTGCTTTCATCAGATTTGTTCTGGTTTTAAATTATGTTCCTTTTGGTCCATACCTCTTACTTTCATTAGATTTGTTCTGGCTTTAAATTAAGTTTCCGGTGGTCTGTACCTCTTACTTTCTTTAGATTTTGTTCTGGTTTTAAATTATGTTCCTTTTGGTCCGTACCTCTTACTTTCATTAGATTTGTCCGAGTTTTAAATTAAGTGTCCTTTGGTCCATACCTCTTACTTTCTTAGACTTTGGAGTTAAGATTAAGTTTCTGGTGGTCCGTCCTCCTTTTGTTTTGTTGATATTATAATATCGCATAAAATGCAAAATGTCAATAAAAATTCTGAAAAAAATAAAATAATTTTAAATATATGAAATAAATGCGGAATACAGATAAAAAATAGAGAAATATATATGCTAAACAAATGAATATACAGAAAAAACGATTGGTGTTATATAATATCTTTACGGATAAAATCCCAATTGTAAGTTCATGGTTGGCATGATAAGATGATACCATGAATTTACAAAGGAGAAGACTATGAATCACTATACTGGATATGAATTATTGTGGCTCTTTTTCATTTATTCTTTTGGCGGATGGGTATTAGAAACGATATCGGCAACTTTGAAGCAGAAAAAGTTCGCCAACCGTGGACTGGTTAACGGACCGTTTTGTGTGTTGTATGGTCTGACGGCAATTGCGATGACGATCGGCTTGCAGGAACTTCGTGGAGTCTGGCTGTTCATTTTTGCAGCTGTTTATGCGACTGTGGCAGAATGGGTCAGCGGTCATCTGATTGAAAAAGCGTTTAAGGCGAGATGGTGGGATTATTCAAACATCAAATGGAACCTGGATGGATATATCTGTCTTCCGGTTTCATTGTTTTGGGGTGCGCTCGGTTATCTTGCTGTAAGATGGTGCAATGGGATCACGCTGATTTTGTTACATCTCTTGCCGAAGCTTTTGATGCATATTGTACTTCTGATATTGATCGGGGTACTTTTTATTGATATCTTTGGTTCCTTTATGCTACTTACCGGAAAGAGTAAGAATCCGGAGCGATGGATCGCAACGGATGCCGGGATGGACAAGATCAGTGCCAGGATTGCAGGAAAGATTGTCAGAAGTCTGGAAAAACGTCTGAAAAAAGCGTATCCAAAGGCAAGAAAAATCGAAGAAGAGATCCGGGAAGAGGACGAAGAAGAAGTATTCGCAAAAGGATGCGGCTTTTATAAAATCGTGATGCTGTTTATGATCGGTGCTTTTCTGGGAGATATCACGGAAACAATTTTCTGCCGTGTGACGGCAGGGGTATGGATGAGCAGAAGCAGTGTGGTCTGGGGACCGTTCAGCATTGTCTGGGGACTTGCAATCGCACTTGTTACGGCACTTTTATACAAGTATAAGGATAAAGGGGATCGTTTTCTATTCCTTACGGGGACACTGCTTGGTGGTGCGTATGAGTATCTCTGTAGCGTGTTTACGGAACTTGTATTTGGAAAAGTGTTCTGGGATTACAGCAAGATCCCGTTTAACCTGGGAGGACGAATTAATCTGCTTTACTGTTTTTTCTGGGGAATTGCTGCAGTTGTATGGTTTAAAATATTATTTCCGCCAGTGGAAAAATGGATTGAGAAAATACCGGCAGTTGCAGGAAAGCTTTTGACCTGGTTTTTATTAGTATTTATGGTCTGCAATATTCTGGTATCCTGTGTGGCACTGGTAAGATATGATGAAAGAGGAAATGGTGTACAGGCGACGAATGTTGTCCAAAAATGGGCGGATGTGCATTATGATGATGCAAAGATGAAAAAGATTTACCCGAATGCGAAGACGACGGAAGCAAAGAAATAAATGAAATCATATTGACAAATTTCTATGTGAAGAGTAAGATGCAGTTAAAGAACCGGTGTAAGAAATGTTTTGCACCGGTTAAAAAATGAAAAATATATAGAAATATTTCTATATTTCTATGGGAAGGAGAGAAAATGAAAGCAGTAAAAACCGGATGGGATTTTTTTCGGGATCAGATCCTTGGAATGCGCTGGCTAAAGGATCTGGTTGGAAAACTTCTTGCCAAAGCCGGATTGGGAGAGGGGAGATTCCCGGGCGAATTTCTCCATTTTTTCCTGTATGATATCATCAAAATTTTTGTGTTGCTTGCAGTGCTGATCTTTTTGATATCGTATATTCAAAGCTATTTTCCACCGGAGAGAAGCAGGAAGATCATGGGAAAATTTCATGGAATCTGGGCGAATCTGATCGGGGCACTTCTTGGGACGGTGACACCGTTCTGTTCCTGCTCATCAATTCCGATTTTTATGGGATTTACCAGTGCAGGGCTGCCGCTGGGAGTTACCTTTTCGTTTCTGATCTCATCTCCGATGGTGGATTTGGGATCACTGGTTCTGCTGATGAGCGTATTTGGCGGTAAGATTGCATTTGCGTATGTGATTGTTGGACTGGTCATAGCAGTTACAGGTGGAACGATCATTGAGAGACTGCATATGGAAGATCAGGTGGCAGATTTTATCCGCCAGGCACCGAATGTGGAGGTAGAATCACCGTCACTTACAGTAGCTGACCGTATGGATTATGCAAAAAATCAGGTTGTGTCTACCGTTAAAAAGGTAGCGCCGTATATCGTTGCCGGAGTTATCATTGGGGCAGCCATCCACAATCTGATCCCAGGGCATATCGTTCGCAGCATTCTTGGAAAGCAGACCTGGTATGCAGTGCCACTGGCAACAGCAGTAGGTGTTCCGATGTATGCAGACATTTTCGGAACCATCCCGGTTGCAGAAAGCCTGCTGGCAAAAGGTGCAGGACTTGGAACGATTCTTTCGTTTATGATGGCAGTGACAACCCTTTCACTTCCATCTATGGTAATGCTGTCAAAAGCGATCAAGAAAAAACTGCTCGGAACATTCATTGGGATTGTCTGTATCGGAATAATCATTGTGGGGTATGGGGGAAATGTGATAATATAGGGGAGCAAATTCAAAAGACTTTCATGCTTGCATGAAAAGGATTTTGAACTTGCTCCCCGCCGGACATGAGGAAGGAGCGATTTACGAAGTAAATCAGCGGATTCCGAATGGACGAAGGATTGCGTGAGCAGCAACGCTGCGGAGCAATCCGTAATATTATCAAAAGTAGTGGGGAAATTCAAAGATCATTCATGCTTGCATGAAAAGGGAAAAGATTTACATTACCCGAGGTGACAGAAAAATGCAGATAGATTATGAAAAATATGCCCGTATATTCAAAGTAATGTCGGATCCGAAACGTCTGAAGATCATCGACATGTTATCCGAAGGAGAACTATGCGCCTGCAAGATCCTGGAGGAATTTCACATCACACAGCCAACCTTATCACACGATATGAAGCTGATGTGCGATCTGGGAATTGTGAAGGCACGCAAAGAAGGAAAATGGATGCAGTATTCTCTGGATCTGGATGTGATGAATGAGGTTTACAAGACGGTTGGGCGGCTGATGATCCCGAGAGATTATGCAGGGCTTTTAAATTGCAATTGTAATACAGAAAAGGAAGAAAAATAAGTTGCAGCTGCAGCAGAGCAAATCAGGGTGCAGTTGCAGTATAGAAAAAGGAGAAATGAATCATGAGTAAGATTAAATTGTATTTTCTGACGGGATTTCTGGGATCCGGCAAGACGACGATCCTCAGGAATCTGCTGGAAAATATGGAAGGAACAAAGGTTGGAGTGATCCAGAATGAACTGGGAAAGATCAGTATTGATGGAACCGTGCTTCAGAATAATGATATCCAGATGGTAGAACTGAACCGGGGATCGATTTTCTGCAGCTGTCTGAGATTATCCTTTGTGGATGCGCTGGTTCAGATGTCCAGAAAAGGTCTGGAATACGTGTTTGTAGAGAGCTCAGGGTTTGGAGATCCGTCCAATGCGGAAGAAATTCTTGCGGCGACGGAAGTGATGGCTCCGAATGCATATGATTTCAAAGGATGTATCTGTCTGGTGGACTGCTATAATTTTCTGGATCAGGTCGAAGATTCAGAGACGATCGACCGGCAGCTTAAGCACTGCAATCTTGCAGTTCTGACGAAAATTGATCTGGTAGATGAGAACCGGATTGAGAAGGTGAAAGAGAAAGTGCGTGAGATCAATCCGGTCTGTCCGATCACGGAGAGTGCGAATGGAAATATTGACCGTTCGTTTTATGATATGGATCTGATGCTGTATAAATGGGCAGAATGTGAGGATACTACGAATTCATCGAAAAATAAACCGAAGACATTTTCCATGGATTTCACAGGAGAGATCCAGAAGGAAAAGCTGGAAGCTTTCCTTGCGAAGATTGAACCGGATGTTTTCCGGGTAAAGGGATTCTTTAAAGTGGAAAAAGAAGGATGGGAAAAGGTTGACGTAGTTGGAAAAAAACGGGATTATGCACCTTATAAAGCCCAGCAGAAGTCTCAACTTGTATTTATTTCCAAAATCGGAATCGCACTGATCCGCGAAATCGCAGCGGCGTGGGAAGAATGTGTGGGACTTCCTATGAAACTGAATAATTAAATCGGGAGGCTGGATATGAATATAAAAGTAATTGGAAGCGGCTGCGAGAACTGTGATAAGACGAATGCAGTTGTGAAAGAATGTCTGGAGGAGCTTGGAATCGATACGGAGATTGAAAGAGTGACAGATCTGGTTGAGATTGTAAAACTGGGTGTGATGACGGCTCCTTCGGTGATGATAGATGGAAAACTGGTGGTTGCAGGGCAGGTCCCTTCAAAGAAACAGATGATGAAAATACTGAAAAAATAGAAAAATGGGATGGATGCGGAGACTGGAAAGCGCATCCATCCTGTTTTTTCGTATACGATGAGCAAAGTGCAGCCTGTTCGATTATTACGACACAGCCGGAGCCAGGAACTCCTTGATGTAATAAAGTGCTGCGCCGATCGCCGGAGTATACTGTCCGTGATTCCCTACCAGAAGCTGGTCTTCGGTCATCCGGAAAAGAGAACCTTCATTGACTTTATTTAGCAGATACAGCATATCTGTTTCCTGAAAATATGGTGCAAGATAGCCGCTGATGATCACCGGACTGTCAATTACAAGATTCAGGTTGCGGATCGCAAAAGCAAGATGATCCAGATAGTTCCGCCAGATCTGCATAAGGTTCGGAGCCTGTGTCTGATGCAGGAGATAAAAAAAATCTTTGATCGGCATACCGGCAGCAGCTTTCAGAGCATTAGCGGAGCAATAAGTTTCCAGACATCCATGATTGCCACAGTAGCATTTTGGACCGTCCGGGTCGATGCAGATATGCTCGATCAGCCCGCTTCGCATATGATTTCCCTGATGGACTTCATGCCCGGTGATGATCGCACCGCCCAGGTTTGGATTCAGCAGAAAGACCAGTGCACTGTCAAGCTGCGGATGATTCCAGAGCTCCAGATCCGCCGCTGCTTTGGAGTCATGTTCCAGATGGCACGGATACGGAAGTCTGGAGGAAAAATCCGAAAGCTGCATATTTGCATTTCCCATAATATCGCCGTAGGTTACGGCAGTTCCATCCGGTGAGATGATTCCCTGTGTGGCAATCGAAATTCCCTCAATTTTTTCAAGAGCGTAATGATTCTTCTGGATAAAGAGCTCTACATTTGCAGCAAGGGCAGTGTAGTAAGCATCGCTGTTCTCATATGGGAGTTCAATTGTCTCTGTTGCAACTGCATCTCCATATAAATTCACGGCTACAATATGAAACATATCTTTTAAAATCCCAAGTCCGATCGAAATACGGAAATCTTCAACAATTTTTATAATCTGAGCCTTTCGTCCGCCGGTTGATTCAAAATATCCATTCCGGCTGATCAGACCGTCATTTTCCAGTTCATTTAAATTCTGGCTGACGGTAGAAAGTCCCATTTGCAGATCCTGGACAATCTGAAGTTTGGATGTTTCTTTCTGATTGTAGATGTATTGATAGACCTTATCACGATTTATTTTTTTTAAAGTGATTGTGGTCATTCCTTTTTCACGCATACTATTCTCCTTTACTTACTTATATGTGAATCATACACATAAGATCTGGGTTTATTTTAGTATAGATGCCGAAGTAAAACAAGTCAACAGACGGATTTTGTTAAAAGTGCATAAAAAAAGAATGTGAAATTGTATTTTTTGTCAATAGACAATTGGATACGCTGGATATATACTACACTTACAACTTAGATATAAGCGTAAGTCAAAAGCATAACTAAAAAGAAAAAGTAAAACAGGAGGTAATAAGATGAAGTTAACAATCGAAGGAATCAAAGAACGTGCGGTATGGGAGAAGGCAGGAATTGCGCTTCCGGGATATGATGTGGAGAAGGTATCTGAAAAAGCAAAAGAAGAACCGGGATGGGTTCATTTTGGAATCGGTAATATTTTCCGTATTTTTATCGGTGGAATTGCAGACGGACTTCTGGAAGAAGGTGTACTGGACAGAGGAATCACCTGTGTAGAGACATTTGACTATGACGTAGTAGATAAAATTTATGATCCATATGACAATCTGGGACTGAGCGTAATTCTGCATGGGGACGGAACACGTGAATATAAAGTACTCGGATCCCTTGCAGAAGCAGTAAAAGCACAGTCTTCTGATCTGGCACAGTGGAACCGTCTGAAAGAGATCTTTACAAGCAAATCTCTTCAGATGGTATCCTTTACAATTACAGAAAAAGGATATGCTCTGCAGAAAGCAGACGGAACCTGGTTTCCATTCGTGGAAGCGGATATTAAGAACGGGCCGGACAAAGCGACAGGAGCCATGGCAGTACTGGTAGCAATGCTTTATGAAAGATTCAAAGCAGGAAGATATCCAATTGCACTGGTATCTATGGATAACTGTTCCAAGAATGGTGCAAAACTCCGTGAATCTGTTCTTACAATGGCAGAAGAGTGGAAGAGGCAGGGATTTGTAGATGATGATTTCATTACATATGTAAGTGATGAAAAAGTCGTTGCCTTCCCATGGACCATGATCGACAAGATCACCCCACGTCCGAGCGAACAGATTGCAGATGATCTTGAAGCTCTCGGTGTGGAAAAAATGCAGCCGGTTATCACCGGAAAGAAGACTTATATTGCTCCATTTGTAAATGCAGAAAAACCGCAATATCTGGTCATTGAAGACAGTTTTCCGAACGGACGCCCGGCACTGGAAAAAGGATTTGGAGTTTATATGGCGGACAGAAATACAGTAAATCTTTCGGAACGAATGAAAGTAACGGTATGCTTAAATCCGGTTCATTCAGCCACAGGTCCGCTTGGTGTCGTACTTGGATATGATCTGTTCGCACATATGCTTAATACCAATGAAGATATGATGAAGATGGCAAGAATGGTTGCTTATGACGAAGGACTTCCGGTAGTGGCAGATCCTGGAATCCTTTCTCCACAGGCATTTGTGGATGAACTTTTTAATGACCGTTTCCCAAATGAATATCTGGGAGATACAAATCTCCGTCTTGCAGTTGATGTGTCACAGATGGTTGGTATCCGTTTTGGCGAGACGGTAAAAGCCTATGTGGCAAAATACGGAGATGCATCAAAACTGACAGCAATTCCGCTTGGTATTGCGGGCTGGCTCAGATATATGCTGGCAGTTGATGATGAAGGAAACAAATTCGAACTGGCACCGGATCCGATGAATGAAGAAATCGGAGAACAGCTTGGTGACATCGTAGTTGGAAAGCCGGAGACATTGAAAGACCAGCTGAAACCGATCCTGTCCAATGAACGTCTGTTCTTTACCGATCTTTACAAAGATGGCGTTGGTGAAAAGATTGAAGAAATGTTCCGTGAAATGATCGCAGGACCAGGTGCTGTAAAAGCAACGATCCACAAATATGTTCACTAATCAGGAAGAATACGGGAGGAAATGAAAATGTCAGAAACAGTATTTGCAGCAGATCCGGCAAGACTGCTGATCGCGGCGGCAGCGGGAATTGTTTTATTATTACTGCTGATCATTAAATTCAAATTTCATCCGGTACTGTCTCTGCTGATTTCTGCTCTGGTGATCGGACTCGGAGCCGGGATGCCGGTTCCGACTCTGGTAAATACGGTAGAAAAAGGTGCAGGAGAAACCTTACAGGGAATTGTACTGTTGATCGGTCTGGGTTCCCTGTTCGGAGGTATACTGGAAGTATCGGGTGGCGCACAGTGCGTTGCGCAGACACTGGTGAACCGGTTTGGCGAGAAAAAAGCAGGGATTGCACTTGGAATTACCGGACTTGTAGTTGGAACGACGGTTTTCTTTGAGGCAGGAGTTGTGATCCTGATTCCACTTGCATTTGGTCTGGCAAAGAAAACAAAAAAATCAACACTTTATTATGTAATTCCGCTTCTGGCAGGTCTTGCAACTGGTTTCGCGTTTATTCCGCCGTCAGCAGGATCCGTCCTGGTTGCCAATATGCTTGGAGTAGATCTTGGAGTTATGATTGCAGTCGGTGTACCGACCGGAATTTTATCGCTTATCTTTGCCGGGATTTTATGGTCAAAATTCATCGGAACAAAAATCCATACCGGACTTCCGACTACAGTTTCAGAAGTAAGGGAAGAGGAAGAAGCGAACCTTCCTAAATTTTCAACTGTCATTGCGATCATTCTTGTTCCGTTGGTACTTATTTTGTGTAGTACACTTTCGGAATATATTCCGGCACTTGACGGAGTACGACCGGTACTGGAATTTGTGGGAACGCCATTTGTAGCACTGATTATTGCAGTTCTGTGTGCGATGTATTTTCTTGGAAAAAAACAGGGGTATGACGGAGAACAGCTGAAAAAGATCATGGACAGATCTCTCCGGCCGACAGGACAGATCCTTCTGGTTATTACCGGAGGCGGAATTATCCGCTGGGTGCTTCAGGACTGTGGGATGGGAGACATCATCGGACCGGCACTGGAAAAGAGCGGTCTTCCGTTAATCTTAGTTGCATTTTTGATCGCAGCTCTGGTAAGAGCATCGGTTGGAGCGGCAGTGGTTGCGATGACGATGGCAGCCGGAATTATGGCATCCATGCCGGCGGTTGCAGGACTTTCGCCATTATACCTTGCAGCGATGGTCTGTGCGATTACCGGTGGCGCAACGGCATTCAGTCATGTGAATGATTCTGGTTTCTGGCTGGTAAGCTCCTTACTGGAAATTGATGAAAAGACAACCTTAAAATCATGGACGATGATGGAGACGATTATCGGATTTACCGGTCTTATCTGTGCCCTGATTATCAGCATATTTGCTTAGGAGGAAAAAATGATTGCGAAAGTAATATTGGGAACCATGACAAATGCACGGAAACTGGTCAGCATTGCAGAGCGGATTTCCTGTGACGTAGAGCTTTGCAGTGGCAGATATGTGGTCAATGCGAAATCCATGCTCGGTGTTTTGAGTATGCCTGAATTTGAATACGGAGAACTGCATATCCACACGGACGAAGAAAATGAATGCAACCAGGTCCTGGAGAGACTGCTTGAAGCAGGACTTCTTGCGGATACCAATGATGCGGCAAAACGGTCGCTTTACGACATTACAACATTTGGTGAGATCCTGATCGATTTCACCTGGCAGGGAGTAAATGAAGACGGGCAGACACTATTTGCCCAGAATCCGGGTGGCGCTCCTGCAAATGTTGCAGTTGCAGTGGCAAAACTTGGCGGACATACCGCTTTTATCGGGAAGGCCGGAAAGGATATGCATGGAGAGTTTTTGAAATCTGTGCTGGAAAAAGAAAATGTGGAAACGGAAGGAATGCTTCTGGATGAAAAATATTTTACGACCCTTGCGTTTGTAAATATTGATGAGAATGGAGAGAGAACATTTTCTTTTGCAAGAAAACCAGGAGCAGATACCAGAATGGAAAAAGAAGAAATCGATGTTGATATTCTGGATAAGACCCATATTTTCCATGTCGGTTCTCTGTCACTTACGGAACAGCCGGCAAGAGATACCACACATTATGCGATCCGGCGCGCAAAAGAAAAAGGAAGTATTATCTCGTATGATCCGAATTACAGAGCCTCTTTATGGAAGGATGAGGAGACTGCAAAGAAACAGATGAGAAGTCTGGTCTCTTACGTGGATATCATGAAAATTTCAGATGAAGAAACAAAGCTTCTGACAGATAAAGAAAGTCCGGAAGAAGCGGCAGAAATTTTATTCCGGAAGGGTGTCAAGATCGTTGCAGTCACGCTGGGAAGCGATGGAGCATATCTGTACTGCAAAGAAGGCGGTGTACATATTCCGGGATTTGTGAGCAAAGCGGTGGACACCAATGGTGCAGGAGATTCCTTCTGGGGTGGATTTTTATATTGTATCAGCAAAGCCGGAAAGAGACCGGAAGCATTTACCATGGATGAACTGAAAGAGTATGTACGGTTTGGCAATGCGGTGGCAAGTCTCTGTGTAGAGAAAAAAGGTGCGATTCCTGCGATGCCGGAACTTGCACAGGTTGAAGAAAGGATGGGACGTTAAGATGGATCTGAAAACATATACAACAGGGATTCAGCATATCGGGATTCCGACAAATGATATTGAAAAAACAATTGCTTTTTATCAGAAACTGGGATTTGAGATCGCACTTCAGACGGTGAATGAAGAAGCAGACGAAAAGGTTGCATTTCTGAAACTGGAAACACTTGTGATCGAGACTTATGAAAATAAGGCTGCAAAGATGGAGAGCGGAGCAATTGATCATGTGGCGATCAATGTGAAAGATATAGAAGAAGTGTATCGGTATATTGAAGACAATCAGATGAATACAACAAATGACATCATTCATTTCTTACCGTTCTGGGAAAATGGGGTACGGTTCTTTACGATTGAGGGACCGAATAAGGAGAAAGTAGAATTTAGTCAGTATATGTAAAAATTCTGGCGTTTCTAAGTGGGGAAAGGAACGCCAGAGTTTTTGCATATATGATCGGGCAGATAAAAAAACGGATGCTAAGATTCAAAAAGAAACAAACTAAAAGTTGCAAAATGAAACAAAAGGAGGCCCAAGGGGAATCCATTCCTTGAGAAAGCGATTCTGACCGGAATCAGTTCTGCTCCTCCTTCTGGTAGGCTCCCGGCGGCATACCGACAATCCTTTTAAACACCGTAATAAAGTAATTATAATCATCAAAACCACAAGCATATGCAACCTCCGCAAGAGGAAGCTCAGGGCTGTTTAGCAGAAGCTCTTTGGCTTTCTCTATGCGGAGTTTTCTTATGAAAAATATGAGAAGATATTTGAACGGTATAAAAAGGTATATCAGGCGGTCAGACCTCTTGTGTAAAGAAGTTATATAAAAATAAGCATTTCACGGAACAATTGACAGAACAGGAAATAAAAGTTATAATTCAAACTGTTTGAATTATAACTTTTATTTTTTAGGAGAAAACGAGATGGATGAGAGTTTACACTATCTGATCATGGCAAATCAAATGCTGGTGCAGAAGGCTTTGATGGAGAGGATTAAGGATACCGGGCTTACAATTGGTCAGCCGAAAATCCTCGATTATTTAAAGACGCATGATGGAAGCAGTCAGAAAGAGATTGCGCAGGCATGCTTTCTGGAAGCAGGTTCCCTGACAACGATTCTGAATAAGATGGAGGAGAAGGGATTGATCGAGCGCCGGATCCTCAATGGGAACAGACGTACCTTTCACATTTTTATGACAGAAGAAGGGGAAGAAAAGCAGAAGCTGATTGATAAGAATTTTCAGCAGATTGAAGAAAGAGCTTTGAGTGGGATATCCGAAGAGGAGATGGAAAAGTTTATGTCGGTATCTAAGAAGATTTACTCAAATCTGCAAGAAAAAAGAAACGAATAAGTGCACAAAAGAAAGGAATGACAGAGAAAAATGAACAAATTAAAACGATATCTTTTATTTTTAGTGGGACTGTTTATCAATGCACTTGGAGTCAGCCTTGTGACAAAAGCAAGTCTTGGAACGTCACCGATTTCATCGATTCCATATGTGTTAAGTCTTCATTTCCCATTGACACTTGGAAACTTTACGATCATTTTCAGTATCCTTCTGATCGTATTGCAGATCCTGATTCTGAGGAAGAATTTTAAGATGGAAAATATTCTTCAGATTCCGGTTTCGGTTGCATTCGGATATTTTATTGACTTTACCATGTATCTGTTTGCCTGGATGAATCCGCAGAATTATCTGGTGAAGCTGATCTCACTTCTTGCAGGATGTATCGTGCTTGGCTTTGGTGTATATATGGAAGTAGTTGCAGATGTGGTTATGCTGCCGGGCGAATCCTTTGTCCGCGCGATCGTGCAGACCTGGAATACCAATTTTGGAACCACAAAGATCATCTTCGATTCATCCATGGCGGTCATTGCCGGAGTACTTTCCTTTCTGTTCTTCGGAAAATTAAACGGAGTGCGTGAGGGTATGGTCATTGCGGCACTTCTGGTAGGATTTATTGCAAGACTGTTCGGAAAACATCTGGAATTTGTCAAACCGTATTTATTCCCAGAAGAGTATGCAGCCAAAAAAGAAGAGCCTGTTGTTGAAAATACTGTAGAGGCAGGTCATAAGAATGTCATCGTCATTGGCAGACAGTATGGCTCAGGCGGACATGAGATTGGAAAAATGCTGGCAGAGAAGCTAGGATATGAATTTTATGATCAGGAGATCATTGAGATGGCTGCCGGAACAACAGGAATGACGCCGGAGTTTATCAGTAAAAGAGAAGAGTCCATGGCAAACAGCCTGCTTTATGATCTGTTCAATCAGATGTATCAGTATGGAAATGAGGAGGAAGAAGCTCCAAAGGACAAGATCTATGAGGCTGAGGCAGAAGTGATACGAAAGCTGGCAGAAAAAGGGAAATGCGTGATCATCGGAAGATGTTCAGATTATATTCTGCGGGATAACAGCCGGGTATTGAAAGTATTTTTCACCGCACCGATCGAGAGCCGTATCCGGCGTGTGATGAAACGTCTTGGCGTAGAAGCCAAAGATGCACAGCATAAGATCCACAGGGAAGATAAGATGCGTGCAGACAATTATCACTATTATACCGGCAGGATCTGGGGAGCAGCAGCGAACTTTGATCTTACGGTGAATACGGATCTTGGAATCGAGTATATTGAAAATTGTATTGAACGGATACTGTAAGATAAGTCTGTCAGAAAATAAGTCTGTCAGAAAAAATTTGTTTGACTTTTTGAAAAACAGGAAATATAATAATTGCAAACGAGTAGCAGTAAGCGTAATGATCAGCTCCCTGTCAAGTAGACAAGTAAAAAATCTAAAATAAGGTTACAGATATCCGTCGCATCTGACTCGATGTGACGGATATTCATATTATGAAAATCCCGCAAGAAGTAAATCAGCATAAACTAATTATCCATTTACGGCTTCTAAAGATAATTAACGATACAGTAAGCCGGAATAATTCCTCCGTAGTAAGCAATGTATACACACCAACAATTCCCCACTTGAATACATATGCCGCAAGCAGACACAGTGGAATTCCGATACACCATGTGCCAACAATATCAATAATCATAATGATTTTGGTGTTACCGCCACTTCTTATAATGCCTCCGCCAAGTATCATATTTTCCACCTTGACCGGAGCATACAAGGCAAATACGATAAGCAGTATCTTTCCAAGCTCTTTTACGCTGTCATCAACACGATAGAATCCGGTATATACTCCAGCCAAAAGAATGAGCAAAGCCGATACCGTTACTGCACCAAATAAGCCTGCATACATAATCTTCTTTGATTCTGTGTAAGCCTCATCATATTCTTTCCTGCCAAGCCTTTTGCCGACCATCACACCGGCAGCCGCTGACAATCCACTAAGTGCCCCTACGATAAGTCCCTGAATCGGACCGGTAAGTGTATAAGCTGCAAGGTTTGATGTGCCAAGATGCCCATAAACAGCAGATTCCACATTTTGCCCGAGACTCCATAAAAATTCACTGATCAGAATCGGCATAATCATGATCAGATAATCCCAGAGTGTGATTTTTTTAAAATGTAGAGATAATACCGGTTTATCTTCATCTTTTCTGATACATAAGACAAATCCAATAACAATAAATACCAGGTTAAACAACTGCGAAATAAGTGTGGCAATCGCAGCTCCCTTTATTCCCATACATGAAAATCCAAATTTTCCAAATATCAGCAGATAGTTCAGTCCTGTGTTTACAACAACTGCTCCAAAGCTTGCAAGAAATGGTATTGTGGCATGTTCTTTACAGCGCAGCCAGGAGGATAAAATATTGCTGACAGCCATTGGAAGATAAGAAAATGCTACGATTCTAAAATAAACCGCACCAGTATTTATAATACTCATATCTTTCGTATACAGTCCAAGAATCTGCGACGGAAAAACTCCGGCTGCAAGCAGGAATAATGCTGATATCACAATTCCGCAGATGAGACTCACATCAAAACTGCACCATGCTTCTTTTGTTTCTTCTGCACCAATAAACTGTGCAATTAATATTCCGGCAACCGTGCTTACCGCACCGATCACTACTGAAAAAATCAGTGAAAAATTACCGCATAATCCAACTGCCGATATATTTGTCTCGCCTAACTGTCCAATCATGATCTGGTCAACAATTGAAAATGATGCCTGCAACATACTTTGCAATGTGACTGGAATTGCTATTTTACACAACGATTTCATAAACTTTGACATTATAATTTCCTCGTACTTTCCCTTCTTATTAAATCAACCGGTAACACGATTTCTGTCTTATATTCTGCTCCATCGCGCATTGCCTCCAGACATTCAATTGCCGCCTTCGCTCTTAAGTTTGCTTCCTGATGAATCGTTGTGAGAGAAGGATTGCTTTCCCTGCTTGCCATGTTATCATCAAAGCCGATGATCTGGATATCCTCTGGAATCCGAATGTTCTTTCCTTGTAAAAATCTCATAAACTCAAGTGCATAAAAATCGGACACTGCAAAAACAGCGGTAACACTGTTTTCTGACAGTTGCATATAGTTATCTTCATAAAAGCACATTCTTTCCTTTTCTGTCTTTGGTATCTCCCATCTAAATGTTTCTCCCTGTTCAAAGGCTTTGCGAAACCCTTCGATGCGCTCTTTATCCATGCAGATGAAATTATCTGCTATGCATAATGCTTTTTTATGTCCCAGTTCCTTAAAATATTTTCCAGCCTGATAGCCGCCGTTATAATGATCGATGACCAAATTTACTACTTTCGAGCATTTTTCAAAATAGCCATCATACACTACAAACGATATCCGCATCTGATTTCTAAGGCTTTCATAATCAGCTTCACAAAATCCAATCAGAATCAGTCCATCCATATTCCACATGGATGCAAATACCGGAATCTCCTTGATATCAGATGTCGTTTTTATCATCAGAAAATATCCTTTTTCATTCACCTCATGGGAAAGAGCATTCAGCGATGACATCACAAATCCATCCTCTAAAACCCTGCCCTCATACTTTTCATGGTCATTCACCACTACTCCGATGATTCTTGAATTATTTCTTGCAAGCAAAATGCCAGCCATATTCGGAATATATCCCGACCTTTCAAGTTCCTGCTGGACACGTTTTACCGTCTCATCTGAAATCTTTTCTGTTTTGCCGTGAATCACTTTTGAGACAGTAGCAGTACTAAGACCTAACGCATCTGCAACATCTACGATTCGAATCCTGTTCTGTGCCATTTTCATTCCTTCTTCTACGATATTATGATAATGCTGGGGGGGTAAAAAAGCTCCCAACTATGATACTATGGTACCTTATGAAGGTGGAATTTACAAAGGTTAAGCGTATAACCCGTTACAAAAATTGAGCTCGATTTTTGTGAATTTTTACTATTATATTACACATTTTCCTCGGGGGACTCCCCCATCTTCTCGCTACTTTCTTCTTGTCTTAACCACTCTTGTTTTAGTATACAAGACAAAAAGTAAAATATAATTGACATTATGAAAAAGAAGTGTTACTTTATAAATGGAGGTGAACATAAATTGGCAAAAAATATTGCGATTAAAGTGGCAAGGGCTCAAAAGGATATGACGCAAAAGGTCTTAGCAGAAGCAGTTGGTGTTTCAAGACAAACTATAAATGCTATCGAAAAGGGAGAATATAATCCCACAATAAAATTGTGTCGTAAAATTTGTCGCGTATTAGATAAACATTTGGATGATTTATTCTGGGAGGATGAAGAGGATGAAAATTAGGAAAATGAAAAGTAATTTAGATGAACGTCAGGAACTAAAACTTCTTAAAATTGAACATAATGGATGCTGGATTGCTTTTTGGGGATTGCTGATTGTAATGGCAATACAAATGATAGTTGGGAATGACAGTATCAAGAATCTTGCCGGAGAATGGGTTGTATTTATGAGTCTTGCATTATATCTTTCAATTGATTGTATGCGCAATGGAATTTGGGACAGAAAATTGAAACCGAATCTCAAGACAAATATCATAGTCAGTAGTATTGCAGCAGTGGTGGCAGGGATTATATGGTTTAGTATTTCCTATCGAAATTACCATAAACTTATTGGCTCAATTGCAACCGGAATTATTATGTTTGTGCAGGTGGAAATCTTATGTTTATTAGTATTAATGATATTTTCTAAAATATATAAAAGAAGAGTACAGAAACTTGAGGAAGATGAGTGATATATGAAGTAGAAGGTTGTGGAGAAATTTATAGTATGAATGATAAATGTGTAGTATTGAATGCAAAGAAAATGAATTTTGATGGGAAGCTGGATTTTTCTATTTTGTCTTCTGATGTTACAGTATATGATGATACAACAGAACAGCAGCTGATAGAACGTATTCATGGTGCTGACATCATTGTAACAAAAGAGATGCCTGTGAATGCAGAAATGATACAGAGATTTCCGGAATCAGTTAAACTAATCTGTGAAGCAGGTACAGGATATAATAATATTGATCTTGAGGCAGCACGAAAGAAGGGGATTACAGTCTGTAATATCCCGGCATATAGCACAGAACGTGTGGCACATACGGCAATCATGATGATATTGAATCTGAGTTCTGCAATGCAGGTGCAGATGAAGATGCTGGCATGTGGAAACCATGACAATTTTACCAAAAATCTTCAGGTTCCTCATGTTGAGGTGAACGGGAAAACACTAGGTATTATAGGTGCAGGACACATTGGCAGAAAAGTCATAAAGATTGCGCAGGCGTTGGATATGAATATACTTGTGTACACCAGGACACCAAGGGAGGATGAGGAAGGTATTCGTTATGTATCGCTTGAGGAATTACTTAAGAATAGTGATTATGTTTCCATGCATTGTCCATTGTCAGAAAGTACAAAACATATGATCAACAAAGACACTTTATCACTTATGAAGCCATCAGCATTTATCATTAATACTTCAAGAGGTGCACTTATTGATGAGGATGCTCTTATAGAAGCATTGGAAAATGGTACGATTGCAGGAGCCGGACTTGATGTTCAGGAAACGGAACCACCTGAAGAAAACAGCCCTCTTTACACTATGGATAATGTCCTTTTGACACCTCATATGGGATGGAAAGGCCTTGAGACAAGACAGCGGCTGGTTTCTATTTTGGCAGATAATATAAAGAAGTTTATAGAAGGAAATCCGATCAATGTTGTATCAGGATTATAGTATCTGCGTATTAAAAGATGATCTGGATGGTTTTGTAGAACATCTGGAAGAATATAAGACCGCAGGAAAGATATATGCAGCAAACGTGATGGATGCTGGATTGGTTAAGAATCAAAGTGTTTTTAAAGAGGCCTATGATATGGGATATTCTATTTAAGCTATTGAGAAATTGGAATTTGTAAAGTATCTTCCTATTTTTCTAAAGCAGATTATTGGTTGTATTTATATTAGGTTTTTAACAACAATGTAACCATTGAAATTACATCTATTTTTTGATATGATTATTGTCGAAGAGAGGTGTTTATAATGCAGATTTCAAGCAGATTTACAATGGCAATCCATATG
>OIZU01000380.1_pt1 | contig 39714 bp, 38 predicted proteins | sample 1588661 | NCBI WGS metagenome assembly OIZU01 (sample SAMN03283257) | human gut metagenome | biome: human-associated habitat; material: feces | host: Homo sapiens | place: USA | collected 2013 | reverse complement strand
TTGATGTCCATTCATCTTTATGAACTCGTGATGCTGACTTTAATTCTGTTATTTCACCGAACTTACGCTGTTCCCAAGCGTCAGTAAATCCTGGCAAACGCATTTCTGGAACTGTGGCATCCTTTTGTGGAAACATTTTTGATAAACATCCATTTTTAACAAACTTCATCTTATTTACAACTTTTGTTTCTGCTGTCATTAATAACTGCACTTCATTTAATGATTGTACTATTTTCTCCTGTTCATCAAATGGCGGTACCAATATCAATGTCTCTGAAATAGCGCCTTTTGATATTGATGACACTTTTATACCTGTTATATATGGCAATATTTGATTGTGAAATAAATTGGAATTCATGTAATATCCTAACCACCCCGGAGCAAAATCGCCTTTTTTCACTCTACACGGAATAGTATGAAGTCCTGCAACAAGCTTGCTATCACCGAGATTCTGTACCTCTGTAACTTTTCCAACAGTTTCGTCCTCCGCCGTATCTGCAATAACAATGTCACCATCCTGAAGTAATTGAATCGATGAAGATAACAGTGATAAATCATTTACGTATGGAATTTCTTCTTTACAATTCAATACTTCTGGAAATTTTGTCAAAATATCGCCATAGTGAATATTTCTTACAGCTCCACCGCGATTATTTAAATTTTCGCGTGACAGAGTATTATTAGATAACACTCTAAATGTTTCGTCAAATGTTTGAAGTTCCCAGTCTACTGGAATATCGCCAATCTCTGTGTGTTTTAATTCTCTTACCATTTGAGGCCCATCCTTTCCAGATGGCTCTTTACTTTTGCCTCATAATCAGCAGTCTGCTTCATAAGGTCAGGAAGCGTATTTTCATAACGTTTAGACAGTTCAATAATTCGATCTGCGAGCTGATGAGAAATAGCTGCATACAAATCATTAATACCTGTACCGATGGCGTAATACCACTTTTTGTTTACCAGTAAATCCATGATTTCATCATCTGTTAAAGTTGCATATCGCTCACGAGCCTTCTCATCAAGTTCTTTATCCATCTCCTTGATAAGTTTTGTTGAATCCTCTGATTTCTTAGCAAGATCATAAGCAGCTTTAAGTTCTGCATAATCGTCTGCATATGCTTCCGGCACTGGTGCTTCTGCCCGTGCCATTGCCAGTGCATATGCAACGGATGTCTTTGTCACAGTACCTTTTTCTGTATAAGCCACTTCTAGAATAATATTGTTACTAATGTAATCCACATACTCCTTCTTCTTCATAGGAAGCATGCCCTGCAATTTAACAAGTCCATCAATCAGTGGAGTATGAATATGGCTCATGATTTCATCCATCTTTTCTTGGATATCTTTGCTCTTTACTTTTCCACCTTCAGCCACATCAGACAAAACGGAATCCTCTGCAGATTCTTCAATTAAAGAGGTAAGGCGAGAGTCTGTTTCTGCGACAAATTCTACAAGGTCGTCCATTGCTTTTTTCTCTTCAGGGAGTAGTTCGGAAATAATAAGCTCTTTGGGTATAAGTTTTCCTTCCCATCCTGCAACTTTCAGTTCCGGATTTCCATCTTCATCTTTTTTCTTTGTTTCTTTCATGATGTTTTCTGTTTCTCTTGCAACACCATAACCAGCTTCGTCGGAGATGATCATAGAAACATCATCGCTAAGTACTTCATTCCAGTAAGCAAGAAGTACCTGATATACATCATATTTATTAATAAGCGAAAGATCCTCAAACTCTTTCAATATAGCTTGCGCTAATTCAACAATCAGTTCTTTTGCAGACACACCAGTCGTCAGATCCCTAAGTTTTGAATCTGCGTAAGACTTCCAATTTGAGAATGCTTCATCAATCATTTCTCCATAAGCCGCAAATTCTGCGTTAGAATATGTTATCTGTCGAATCACATCTTCTTTTACATTCAGTTTATAATAGCCTTCGCTAAACACTCCAAGAAGTTCATTCTTAAGAGTTGGGAATGCAGTCCAGAAACTTTCCAATGCATCAATATCCGCTGCCGGTATACCACCATGAATATGCGCATATATGCTTTGAATATCTTCTGGGTCAGAAGAATCGATATAGCGAGAAATATTCAGATTGTATCCATTCTTTTCCTTAATCTCTTTGTTTGGTACAAAACAAGCGTATTTAGGATCTGTTGTAATCTGCTCATTAAAAGTAGTTACAATACGATAAATATCCTGTTCACGGAGTCTGTTCTTACTTCCATCTTTTACATAGCCCTTGCCTGCATCAATCATAAAGATACCAGCTCGGTTTTCCGCACCTTCTTTATCAATTACGAGAATGCAAGCCGGAATACCTGTTCCGTAAAATAAGTTCGGAGGCAAGCTGATAATTCCTTTAATCCAACCTTTATCAACAATTGTCCGCCTGATAGTTGCTTCAGCATTTCCTCTAAACAATACTCCATGTGGAAGAATTACTGCTGCTTTACCAGTAGACTTCAGGGTCTTCAAAATGTGCATTAACCAGGCGTAATCACCATTCTTTTCAGGTGGTCTATCCCCATAACCAGAAAATCTACCAAACTCTTTTAACCCATCAGACCAGTTTTTAAGAGAAAATGGAGGATTTGCCACGATGTAATCAAATCGTTCAAGTTCTGAAGGGTTATCAGCTTTTATAAACTGAGGATCTGAGAATGTGTTTCCTGCCATAATTCTAATTGTAGCTTTGTTATGAAGAACCGCATTCATCTTTGCCAAACCGGCTGTAGAACCATCTTTTTCCTGACCATAACCTGAAATTTCAAAAGGAGCTTCTGCTAATGCTCTGATTAACAAAGAACCACTTCCACAAGCCGGGTCACATACGGTTGCATCATGGTCGGTACACTTATCGATACCAATAATTTTTGCAAGAATTCGAGACACCTCTGCTGGAGTGTAGAATTGTCCCTTACTCTTTCCACTTTCAGACGCAAAGTTACGCATCAAATATTCGTAAGCGTCACCAATAATATCGTCGCCTTCTGCTTTATTTTTTGAAAAATCAAGTTCAGGACGCTGAAAAATCGCAATAAGCTTAGTAAGCTTATCAACCATTTCTTTATCTTTACCAATTTTTGCTTCATCATTAAAATGAGCAATATCAATAACGCCCTTCAATCCTTCGTTTACTTCAGCTAGACGAGCTATAATCTTATCTATACCTTCGCCAATGTTCTTCTTATTTTTAAGTGCTATAAAATCATCAAAAGAACACCCTGTTCTTTTCTCAGGATCAAGATTCGGATCATTTGCCTTATCAAAAACAGTCAAATCTCCGTATTTCTGCCCTTTATATTTATCAGTTACATACTTCATAAATAAAAGTGTAAGTATGTAATCCTTATATTGTGATGCATCCATGCCTCCGCGTAACGCATCGCAGCTCGCCCAAAGGGAGCTATATAACTCTGTTTTCTTTACTGCCATTGCCAGAATCTCCTTGTCATTTTTTGCTGTATCGATTACTCGATAGCACTTTTTCCACTTTTAACCCACACATCAAGTTCAGAACATTTAAATTTCCATTGTTTTCCGATTTTATGTGCCGGTATTCCTTTATCATTACGTATCCATCCTCGGAGCGTCACTGGCTTGACACCTAGGTATTCAGCAGCTTCTTCAATGTTTATCCATTTATCATTCAACTTATCTTCCATGTTCCACCTCTCGAAGTTACGTATAGATACAATTACCCAATAATATTATAGTCGTTTTCGACAGTAAAAACAAATAGTTTCTTGTTATTTACTTATATTTGTTACTAGTTTTCTCAAAAAGTTTACCACTTGTTCATATTTATTTTTTTGATAGCCGGACACGTATGTGTCCGGTCTTTTCTTTTGCAAATCTAACTTTTAATCCCTATCTGTTCCATAAATCCACTCTTTATCCCCTAAGAAACGGACATAGGCGTGTCTGAGGTTTTTATTTTGAAATCTGGCATATTTAAAGCAGTTATTAAAAACTCGTCTCGGACAAGACGTTAATCGGTCTGACTTGACCATCAATTCACCATCTTCGTGGCCACGTGGTGTGTTCGTAGTTGATGAACAAGAGAACATTATCAATAGAGTGCCAGCTTACGAACGGCTGGCCACCGAAAAGAAGCGGAGTTATCCGCATGAGGTGACCATCTTATGAAAAACACTGGCAGCCATATCGGTTATCTCCGCTTCATACATGAAGCCAACGGAGGTAAAAGTTATGGCAATCAAAGAAAATCAAAGTAAACAGTATCGTATCTACATTAAGGAATCTAAGAGTTGGATGGATGTAAATAAGGTGTTCTATACGAACTACTATCGTGACATCAATTCCTATCGCAAGCGTCAGCAGGAGCATGGTCGTTGTGTTTGCCCTGCAAGCAAACGTTATTTATGCGATATGGACTGTATGACCTGTCCGTATGCTAAGGCTGGCGACCAGCTTTCTCTCGATAACACCGTAAGCGACGGTGAAGGAAATGAAAAGAGCTGGCTTGATGACATGCCGGATGAATCCGCAGCTATCGCTGAATTAATGGAGGACGCAGAACTTCTTCGTGCCCTCTATGCAAAGCTGAATGAGCTGGACCCGGAAGGTCGTCTTATCTGCCAGCTTATTATGGAAGGAAAATCTGAGCGTGACTGTGGCAAGGAAATGAGGCTCTCCCGTAATACCTTCGTATACCGCAGGGACAAGCTACTCCAGAAGCTTCGCTCAGATCTGAAAGATTACATCTAATTTGAATGGTCGTCCTCTGATTTTTCAGGGGACGATTTTTCTTTTCAAAAAACTTTTTATAATTTTTCGGCCAAACGGCCATCTCACCTGTTATGAAGTGGCCTTTGTCAAGAGTAAATTCACAAAAATCACCACAAACTTTTCCTTTCATTAAATTTTAACACTGGATACAGAGGCAGAACCTCAGACTAACATTCCCCGGCCTTGGCCACTCTGTTATACGTGGATTGGTTACCAACAGGTCAATGGTCCGCCGTGAATCTTGCCGTCTCCTAGCGTGAATCAAAATATATAAATATAATGTCAACAGAGGTGAGTCGCAAATAATTCGGACCTTAGAGTGCTCCAAGGCTCTACCTCTATATCCAGTGTTAATTAGTTGTTTTGCAGATGTAATCTGACAGAGTCAGTTTCTTCTGCTTGATTACCCTTAAGAATATTCAGATGATTCTGTCAGGAACTTGTCGCCAATGGCGATGCGAAGCATCCTTGACTGAAACAGATGAATATTCTACTAACTTACATGTTCTGTCATCATACCCCAGATAAAACACGCTAATTCTCTTACTATTGCTGTTACTGCCACATTTCGATTAACTCCTTTGTTTAGAGTCCTTTTGTAAAACCTTCGTCTAAGCCTTTCATTTGCTTTATCTGCATACGCAATTACTTCCGGTGGATTTCCTTTCTGTCTTTGCTTCAATGCCACTGATTTGTGTCCTACATTTCCCCTTGTATAACTCTAGGCTGCTTCAACTAAAAGTCTTCGCAAGTGGCTATTTCCAGCTTTTGTTATGCTGTATCGATTAACTCTCGTATCACTGGAATCTTCACTTGGTACAAGACCTAAAAACGAAGCAAATTTCGGTGCTTTTTCAAATCTTTCAAAATCACCAACTTCGACAATCATTGAAAGGGCAGTATGTGTCTTAATCCCAAGAAGACAACTCATATGTTTTACTTTTTCTTCGTATCTTTCTACTGATGCAAGTTCCTCTATTCTTTCATCAAATCTGCTGATTTTTTCTGTTAAATATTCATACGTCAGAAGATATTCATCTAAAACTTCTCTTTGTAAATCTGACAATTCTAAGGTTTTTAACCATTTCAGATGTGCAATAGTCCAATAAGTTTTTCCGCCTTCAAAACGTTTTCCCTGTCTTAAAACAAACGCAAGAATCTGTTGTTTTACCTTTTTAAGATACAGTTTCTGGTCATCACGCATTCTAATATATTCCTTAACATCATTGTCATCATTATCTGGAACATATACTTCACTATAAGTATGAAATGCCAGACATCTGGCTATATTTGCAGCATCTCTTTTATCAGTTTTTACATGATGTGTATTAGTTACAGCCATTGTACTTGGAGCCAATATTTTGCAATCTACAGCATGATCTTTTAGTTGATGATACAAAGAATAACCCAAACATCCTGCCTCATATCCACAGACAAATGAAACCTCACCTTCATATCTTGAACGAATCTGTTCCATATATTTAAGAGTGTGTACTGTTCCTTGTGGACATCCATCCCAACATAAACTATACTATTCATATGTGACCTCCTATTGTATGCGGTAATCCCTGTTACCTATTATTCGTTCAAATAATATTTTACAGGTAAATCCACGAATCTACAATTGTGAGGTCACTTCATATTGTCTCCACTTCTTTAGCTTCATTATATTGGAAAGCAGGTGAAAGGACAAATCTGCAAAAAGGGACAAAAATAAGCGTACCACTATTTCTAATGATACGCCTATCGTATTTAACTGTTAATCAAGGTCTATGAATACCCTTACAGTGATATCCCTCCACCGATTTTTCCTTACATACTGTCCGTTAGCCTTTCGATAGGCTACTGCCTGCTCGAAACTAAGCGGTAATTCAAAGGAAAGAGAACTCCTACGGTTATTTTGTACTCCATTCATATTGTCCAGAACGTGAATTGTATCCATAATACTTATCACGAAAAATATCCATAGATTTTATATATTGGCTCAGGATTAATACAACATCACTGTTTGTAGGCATATCATCCATATCAAGCACATCCAAAAACGGGTACATATTTTCCTCTTTCAACAATTCCTTTATTGGTTCTAAGACTCTATTTATTGATTTAACCTTAAAGTTGTTAAGAGGCGTATCTGGCTTTTTCTTTGATAATTCTTGTAACTCCCCATATATTCCCGAAAGTAACGGGCAAAGCAACTCATATTGAGTAACTGCTTCTTGAGTAATTGCATCTTTCATATTTCTTCTCCCTCTAAAATGTAAAGTCCGATAAAGGTCTTGAAGTTTTTACTTCATCTTTTGAATCTGAAAGATTCCAATACCAATTCCCAGAAAGCAATTTTACATTATCATATTTGAATCTTTCTAAACATTTTATATATTGCGAGATAATCATTACTACATCACTGTTAAAAGGTATATCCTCTTCTTCAAATTTTTCAAAATCGGCAAAAGGTTTATATCGTTCCTTCAAAAACTGATTAGCTTCCTCAATTAACTGGTTAATGAATTTTAACTTAAATTTGTTAATTGCCCCATCAGGAGATTTTTTTGATAAGATACTCAGCTCATTATACATATCCTTTATTTGAATATGTAATTTTTCAAATTTTTCTATTTTATCTTTTTCCATAATATTTTCTCACTTTCCTAAGATGGACACATTCTTATAAATTCTACATACTTCTTATTTATAACTTCCATTGGGTCACGTTGTTTATTTTCGTATACATCAACCATAAGCCTGATATCTTCATCAGTAAGGCATAAAATACACTTTCTTTGTCCACTCCATAAATCTATAGTATTTCTCATAATACTTTTCTTTAATGGATTTCTAGTTATAATAATTCCAAAACGTCCAAACTGCTCCGAAAGATAACGATTTAGCTGATTAATATGTTCTCTACTAACCTCATTTACATTTTTCATTTCAAAAACAATCTGTCTGCAATCATATTTATCATATAATTCTTTCAACAATGGAAATGAACAATTATTATAAAAGATTAAATCTCTTATCTGAGTTCCCGAATCAATCCTGCTTTGCGCTTGAGCAAAATCAAGATGGGGATATAACAAAGACGCAAATAGCTTTGTACAACTATTTTCAAACTTTTTATCGGAATTATCCGTTTTACCCGATGGTAGTTTTACTATCTGATTCAAGCATTTTTTAGCAGAGATAACTGGTATTTGTTTGAACAATGGGTCATTTTTACAATCTGCTTGCGTACGCTCCTTTGCTGCTATATATGCTGTAATCATTCCATAATTATATCTGTTGTATTCTAATACTTTAGGTTTTTCAATTTTATCTTCTTCGCCCTCCTTTACATAAGCATTTACAAAATAGTCGTCATAATTAATCCATGGAGTATGACGCAACCACCGCTTTGGAACAAAAATAATAGGGGTTTCGTCCTCTGGGTTATATGGTAATGACAGTTTTTCTTCATCAATACTACAAGTCTTTGGATTAAAAACTTTGATATTCGCAAACTTTCTTACTGGAATATTATATTTTTTACATTCATCTTGTGTAAAATCAATAAGAAAGGACTTTAAAAAATTACACGCAAAATCACTAATCCTATCCTTAGATATATTATTTACATATAACTGTATTTCCTCAAAATGAGAAAAACCACCTGTCTTATATTGTGGCACTATACTGAACAAATCTAATATCTCTTTTGCTGTATTTATGGATATTTTCAATCCCTTTTTGGTTTTTCCCGAACCTAATCCTACCTCACTACACTCAGATAAGCCAGCTAAGTTCTCTGCTATTAACTCCCTTTTATCTTCATTTTTCAAATACGTTGCCCCCAACTTATTAAATGAATTAATTAGTATCAGGTGTAACGCATTATCTTGCTGCGAAGGAGATTTCCACAACAAAAATGGGTCTAAATATAATGGTATATCTTCATCTAAAAAAGGAATAGCGAAATCAACCTCTTCTTGCGTTATTGGAATATTGTAGAAATCTATCAATCTTGGTCTTATTATCGCCATAATTTTCTCCCTCTATATTATCTCAAAATACCTCAGTGCATCCTTTATCGCTTCCACTTTCTCCGCTGTCGGATGCTTCCTCGGCTGTTTCAATTCTTCTACCGCATTAGGAGCATCGTACATTGGCAAGCCTAAATCTCTCTTTACCTCTGCGATATATGCGGTATGTACTTTGAAGCCGTATTTAGCTTCTATGTACTCCTTTATCATTTTGTAGGTCACTCGTTCTTTGGGCTTGTAACTTTCCGCTCTTTTAGCAATATTATCAAGCGGAACTTTTCCCTCACCCTCACCAAACTCAACTTTTACGTTGATATGTCCGTCTGGCTTTTTGTGGGAAAGCAGTACTACAGTCTCTATATGCACCGTTTCGCAAAATTGATCTACAGCAACCGCTTTCACAACTTCATATCCCCTTGCCTGGAACATCGCAAGATCTCTTGCCAAGCTTGTCACCTTACAAGAAATATACACAATTGTATCTACTCCATAATCCAAAATCTTCGGAAGTGCCTTTGGATGAATACCATCTCTTGGTGGATCTAATACAATTACATCTGGTTTTTCTTCTATATCATCAAGTACCTTGAATACATCACCTGCAATAAAGCGACAGTTTCCCAAACCATTCCGTGCTGCATTCTCTTTTGCTGCCTCTACTGCTTCTTCGATAATCTCCACTCCGATCACTTCTTTTGCAACTGGTGCAAGTACCTGAGAAATTGTACCTGTTCCACTAAACAAATCAAATACTGTCATGTCATGGATATCTCCGATATAGTCTCTCACGATGGTATATAATACTTCTGCACCTCGAGAGTTAGGCTGGAAGAATGAAAATGGTGTGATTTTAAATTCCAGTCCAAGCAGGTTTTCATAGAAAAAGTCTTGTCCATAGAGAACTTTCGTCTCATCACTTTGTACTACATCTGACAGCGAATCATTTAATATATGGAGAATTCCTACGATTTTACCTTCTAACTGTAATGCCAGCAATTGTTCTACTAATGGTGTAAGATCATAATCCTCCTGTGTTGTAGTTACGAGATTGATTAATATTTCTCCTGTTGTATCACCACGACGAAGCAATAAATGACGCAAATATCCAATATGCTGCATTTTCTTATAATAGCTCGCACCTAACTTCTGGAAATATTCTAATACGCACATTAAAATCTTATTCATGTCCTGATGTACCAATTTGCAGTCTGATGCTGTTAATACATCATAAGTACTTCCTTTTTTATGAAGTCCCAGTGACAATGGTCCGTCCTTATATTCATCTCCAAATGAGAATTCCATCTTATTACGATAACCAAATTCTTTGGGGCTTGCCTTTACGCCTTCAAATGTAAATGTTTTTCCAGGTGCCATGGCCGATTCCAAAATTTCTCTGACCTGTTCCCCTTTCATCTGCATCTGATCTTCATAAGACATTGTCTGATACATGCATCCACCGCATGCCGGGAAAATGCTACAGACCGGAGTTCTTGTTTCTTTTTCTGATTTTTCTAAGACCTCCAGTAGCCTTCCTTCCGCATTACCGCTTTTAAATTTATTGACAATGAATTTCACTTTCTGTCCCGGAATTCCATTTTTTACAATTACATATCTGTCTTCTTCCGGCACGTATACTTTTCCTTTATTTGGAAATTCAACTTTTTCTATAATTCCTTCAAATATCTGTCCTTTTTTCATAACACTCTCTTTCTGGCAAAAAGAAACAGGGTGCGGTACCTTACCACCACATCCTGTCCTTATGTTTAGCCGTTACTGTTTACCTCTGATTTGATGTCTGATAACTTCAAATTCTTTCAAACTGATTAGATCTGATCCTCGTCACTGAAATAATCATCAAAATCATCATCGAAATCTTCGTCAAAATCTTCGAGATAATCCGGTGTAAAGAATCTGTATACTGCATAGGCAATACCTGCTACTGCTGCAACCGCACCGATAATTGCCAATGTCCAAAGGATTGCTTTACATGGTTTTTCTTCTTCCTTTTTGTTTAAAAGTTCTTTCAGTTTTGTCTCAGCAATTAACTCTTCTACTCTGTTCATATCTTACACGCCCTTTCCCTTTTCTTGGTAGAGTTCTTTTCTGATATTATAACACTATCATTTTCAGATTACTACTAAATTCATTGAAAAATTCACAGAAAAACGAATAACTTTATTCTTCCTTTTTTAACTTTGCAAATGTAGCAAACATCTTCTTTACTCCGGCAGTATCAAATTCTACTGTCACTTCATAATCTCGTCCGCCTTCTACAATATCTTTTACAGTTCCTACACCAAATTTAATGTGTCTCACTCTGTCTCCGATTGTATAATCAAGGCCTTTTTCTTTTGTCACCGCAAATTGCTTTGCCCCCGTCATAAGAGGTGAAGCATATGTAGTAAATGGTTTTTGTGTAAATGCTTGTTTTGCCTGCTTAAATGCTGTTTGAACAGCAGAATCTTTTTCTCCTTTGACAGAAAACAGCTTCTCTTCTTTTTCGAGCAAATCTTCTGGTATTTCTTTCACGAATCTGGATACTCGATTATAATGTGTCTCTCCTCGTACCATACGCATTCTTGCACAGCTCAGCACAAGCTCTTGTTCTGCACGTGTGATTCCTACATAACACAAACGTCTTTCTTCTTCCAGATCTTCCGGATTATCAATACACATATAACTTGGAAATAATCCGTCTTCCATACCTGCCAGGTATACATTCGGAAATTCCAATCCTTTCGCACTATGCAATGTCATCAAAACAACATAATCCTGTTCTTCATCTAAATTATCAATATCTGCCACTAATGCTACTTCTTCTAAGAAGCCGCTTAATGAAACTTCTTTTTGCTCTGCTGTACAGACTTCCTCATAAGTTGCCACTTTATTAAGCAATTCATCAATATTTTCAATTCTGGCCTGTGCATCTTCCTTATCCTCTGCCTCAAGACTTTCTACATATGCTGTCATCTCAATAATCTCTTTTAACAGATCCGTTAAACTAATTTTTCCAAGCCTGCCTTTGAAATATTCAATCAACGCAACAAATGAATCTAGTTTTGCAGCACTTCTTCCAATCCCCGGAATCAGATCCAGACCTTGCAGTGCTTCATAAAATCCAATCCCTCTCATCTGGGCAGAATCCTGCACACGATTCACCGTTGTAAGACCAATCCCACGTTTCGGGACATTAATAATTCTTCGAACAGCCAAATCATCTCTCGCATTATCTATTGTCTTTAAATATGAAAGTAAATCCTTAATCTCGCGTCTTGCATAGAAATTCACCCCACCGATAATTTTATATGGAATATTGTTTGCCACAAATTTTTCCTCAAAAATACGAGACTGTGCATTTGTTCTATACAAGATTGCGTAATCATTATAATGATTTCCTTTTGTGCATCCACTTTTAATCTGATTTACAATAAATTCAGCTTCATCATATGCTGTATCAAACTCATGCAATTGGATTTTTTCCCCATCTCCTTTTTCCGTCCAAAGAGATTTATCTTTTCGTCCGTGATTATTGCGGATCACTGCATTCGCAGCGTTTAGTATATTACCTGTTGAGCGATAATTCTGTTCCAACTTTATTACTTTTGCATCCTTGAATTTCTCTTCAAAACTTAATATATTCTGTATATTAGCTCCTCGGAATTTATAAATGGACTGGTCATCATCTCCTACTACACATAAGTTCTGATACTTCGCTGCTAAAAGGCTGACAAATTTAAACTGCACTGTATTCGTATCCTGATATTCATCCACCATAATATATCTGAATCGATTCTGATAATACTCCAAAACCTCTGCATCCTTCTGGAAAAGCTGTACTGTCTTCATCAGCAGGTCATCAAAATCTAATGCGTTATTCGCCTGCAGTTGTTTTTCATATTCCCAGTATACTTTTGCAATCATCTGTTTTGAAAAATCTCCGACTGCATTCACCTCGTATTCTGCCGGCGTTACCATCTCATCCTTTGCTGACGAAATTGCTCCAAGAAATGTTCTCTCTTTAAATTTCTTTGTATCTATATTCAATTGCTTACATATATCACGCATCAATGTCTTCTGGTCATCACTGTCATATATTGTAAAATTCGTATCATAGCCGATGCGATCGATATATCTTCTTAAAATCCTTACACAAGTAGAATGAAATGTACTAACCCATATACTTTCCGAACCAAATCCAACAAGATTGTCTACTCGTTCACGCATCTCTCCTGCCGCTTTGTTTGTAAATGTAATTGCCAGTATGTTCCAAGGATTTACACCCTTTTCTTCTATTAAATATGCAATTCTGTGAGTCAGCACTCTGGTCTTACCAGAACCGGCTCCTGCCAGAATTAAAAGTGGTCCTTCGGTATGATAAACAGCCTCTCTTTGCTGCTCATTCAACGTATCATATATGCTCATAAAACTCTCCCATCTTATCTTCATTTAACCCAAACTCTTGCTTTTATTATCGAACATGCGTTCTTTATTGTCAACTAGAATTTCTACTTCTTTCGCACATCTCTCGGGGAACATCCGTATATCTCATGAAACATTCGGTTAAACAATTTGTAATTCGTAAATCCATTCTCTTCTGCAATCTCCAAAATTCCTTTTTGTGTATTGCAGATATCCTGGTAAATATGCATCAATCGCACCTGATTGACATATCTCAAAAAATTTACACCCATATTTTGTTTAAAAAACCGACTAAAGTATTCTCTGCTCAAATAAAAATGTGACGCAATCTCTTCCAATGAAATCTGCTCTTTATAATGTAATTCTATATACTCTGTAATTTCTCCCAGACGTTCCAATATCGTATTGTGCTTTGAAGTTTGTACATGTTCTTCTCTTGTTGCAAAATGATTCAAAAGCTCAAAGAATACTTCCATCGCAATAGCCTGACTTTTCAACCGATATCCGACAGGATGCATCACGTACATCGGCGGCAAGCCTTTTAACATCTCACATATTTTTAAATATGCCTCCAACTGTTCTTTTTTTAATTTTTCCCTAGTACAGAAAAAACGATATTTTTCTATATCTGAAACATAGTTTTTCATACTGTTTCTTGAAAAATGAATTACCACCATCATTGACGCATTTGCTGCCTTAACTTCATGCATCTGGTTAGAATCCAGCACTACAAAATCTCCCGCAACAACCAGATAGTCTTTTCCATCTATCATGATTGACCCATTTCCATTTAATACGTATATAAGTTCTATTGCAGAATGCCAATGTACCGGATTATATTTTCCTTTTCCTGTATAATAATGAATCTGTACTCCCGTTCGTTCCAACTTGAATAATGGTTCATATATCATCCTTTATTGCTCCCTTTAAATCCCAGTTCTCTGTATATCTTTCAAACAGTATTATTATATTAACATATGACACATACATTTTCACGCTTAAAGTTCTTAAAATTCATACGAAATTCATTTTCAAAAATGCTTGCCATCTAGTTTTTAATACTATATAATAGCTATATTGAGGTGATAAAATGACAATAGATTCCAATGATATCTTAAACAGTATTTTAAATAGTATTTCACGCATTGATTATATCCACTCTACTGAGATTCCGAATATGAATCTGTACATGGATCAGGTTACTACTTTAATGGAAGAAGGTCTTTCTTCTACCAAGCGTTATGATGACGACAAGATTTTAACAAAGACAATGATCAACAATTACACAAAGAATAATCTTCTGCCTCCACCGGATAAGAAGAAATATTCCAAAGAACATGTCTTAGTATTGATCTTTATCTACTATTTTAAAAATATTCTTTCTATTAAAGATATTGAAACTTTATTAAAACCTATTACAGAAAAGTATTTTCATACTGACGAGAATTTATCTATGACAGACATTTATGAAGAAATCTGCTCTGTCCAGAAGTCACGAATCGATTCTCTGCAGGAAGAGTTAAAAACAGCTTTTGCTCGTTCTGAAGGTTCTTTTTCTAAAGTTCACGATGAAGATAAAGAGCAACTACAGCTATTTTCTCTGCTGTGCGATCTCAGTTTTGATGTATATGTCAAAAAGCAAATCATCGAAAAATTGCTGGATGAAGTACATCCACAAGAATAAAAAAAACGAGAACTGCTATGCACTGAACAGTTCTCGTTTCTTTTTCTGTCTTTAGTTTTCTTTTTTACTCTCAAGTCGTCTGAACACCATATCATATCCGTCATTTCCATAATTCAATGACCGGTTCACTCGACTGATCGTAGCTGTAGAAGCACCTGTCTTTTCCGCAATCTCAAGATATGTCTTTTTCTCTCTCAACATCTTCGCAACCTCGAATCTTTGTGAAAGAGACAACAACTCATTAATTGTGCAAATGTCTTCAAAAAATGTGTAGCATTCCTCTTTATCCTGCAAGCTCAAAATTGCATCAAACAAATAGTCTACTGCCTCTGTTCTTATTTTTTTACTCATATGCCGTACTCCTTTGTTACTCAAAGACTATCTAATATTTTAACACATTAAATTCATAAAATCCACTGTTTTATCATAATAAAGTTCTAAAGATGCAAATATTTTAAATATTTTCTTTGAAATACAATTCCGCATTTCGACAATTAACCATACTTTTTTCACAATTTTTTCAAAATAACACCTATTTTAACATTGTTCTTGCTTTCATAAAATGTTATAATGTTCATGTTGTAAAAATTTATAAAAAATAAGGAGTATACATATGAAGTGTCCATTATGTGGAAAAGATGTTATATTACAGCAGAAACAAGTTGGAACCAATGAGAATGGTGAGCCAATTATGAATCAGTATGCGATTTGCAAAGACTGTAAAAAACAGTGGAATTTAGATAAACAACGTGCAAAGAAAATGGCAGCTAAGAAAGCGGTTGAAGATGCAAAACAGGCTGAACCTACTCGCTCAGACGAAGAGAAAAAAGCTGTTAAAAAGTCTCGCCCTGTTAACGGAGAAGACGCACCTAGGAAACGTCGTCCTGTCAATGAAGACGGAACTCCTAAGAAACGCCGCACGACTGACGGAGAAGCCACTCCTAAAAAGCGCCGTCCTGTCAACGAAGACGGAACTCCTAAGAAACGCCGCACGGCTGATGGAGAAGCCACTCCTAAGAAGCGCCGTCCTGTCAATGAAGACGGAACTCCTAAGAAACGTCGCACGGCTGATGGAGAAGCTGCTCCTAAAATGCGCCGTCCTATTGAAGAAGAGGCAGCCCTCTCTTCTGCTTCTGAAACTACAGAAGAGCAAAAATATGGTAATATTCCACCTCAGCATGTTCGTGCAAAACGAGAACATGCAATGCGCAAAGGTTACGAGGATATGCTTTCAACCGATCCATCCTACAAATCAAACAAGATTTCTAACACGGATGATCTTTCCGATTTGAAGCAGCGTACAATGAATGCATATGATGATATGAATGATGATGATGACTGGGATGATGAATACGAACCAAAAGCCAGATTCCGTGTCTTACGTGTTCTTTTAGGAATTCTCTCTATCGGAGGTTTTGGTTTCTGTGTTTATTCTGCACTAATGGCAGGTCTGGACGGTATTCTATCCGGTGATACAGCTTCTGCCGGTATGACTTATGCCATTCTTGCAGCATGTATGTTTGTATCTGCACTGTTATTATTAATTATGCAGAAGTCGAATTCTGTTTTTGCTTTCATTCTACCAATGATTTTATATCTTGGTGGCGGTGTATATGCATTTATGAAACGCCAAGGAGAAGCCAACCTTTTGTATTGTGCAATTGCAGGGCTTGTTCTTGCAGTAATTTTCTTGATTCTTACAATTGCATCCAGAGGAGATTCTGATGATTACGACCCGTCAGATGACTACGATGATCCATTTGAAGATGATTTTGATAATTAATTTCTAATACAAAAAATCCCATTAGCTATGTAGTTTTACAATTCCATAGTTAAATGGGATTTTTGTGTCTTTTATATATCTTTTCCCATATTTTTCAATTTTTTTTGGTATTTTTTCTCAAATTATATGGTATTTTCTGTCTTTTCATAGTATAATATATTTATCTTATGAAAAAGCAATATGGGAGGATACTCAATGAAACAAAATAATATGCTTGCTATGATTTTAGCTGGTGGACGCGGCAGTCGTCTTCATGATCTGACAAACAAAGTCGCTAAGCCGGCAGTATCTTATGGGGGAAAATACCGAATCATTGACTTTCCACTTAGTAACTGTGCAAACAGTGGAATCGATACTGTAGGAGTGCTTACCCAGTATGAATCAATTCTTTTGAATAGTTATGTTGCTGCTGGAAGACGTTGGGGTCTGGATGCAAAAAACAGTGGTGTTTATGTACTTCCACCACGTGAGAAAGCAGACACTGATCTGGATGTTTATCGTGGAACTGCAGATGCCATTTCACAGAACATTGATTTTATTAACAATTATAATCCGGAATATGTTCTTATCCTTTCCGGAGACCACATTTATAAAATGAATTATGCAAAGATGTTGGATTATCATATCAAATCCAATGCTGATGCTACAATTGCCGTTATTGAAGTTCCAATGAAAGAAGCCAGCCGTTTTGGTATTATGAACGCTAACGAAGACGGACGTATTGTTGAATTCGAAGAGAAACCAGAACATCCAAAGAGCAACCTTGCTTCTATGGGAATTTATATTTTCAACTGGAAACTGCTTCGTAAGATGTTGCAGGCTGATATGAAGGATGCTAATTCGAGCCATGACTTCGGTAAAGATATCATTCCGCAGATGCTTGCAGATGAAAAACGTCTCTTTGCATATAAATTTAAAGGCTACTGGAAAGATGTAGGTACAATTGATTCTTTATGGGAAGCTAACATGGACTTGCTTGATCCTAAGAATGAATTAGACCTCAATGATCCTTCATGGAAAATTTATACAGAGGATTCTACTACTCTTCCTCATATTTTAGGACCAAATGCTAACATTAACAAAGCATTTATTACTCAGGGATGCGATGTCGATGGTGAGATTACAAACTCTGTATTATTTACGAGTGCAAAAGTAGCAACCGGTGCAAAAGTTATTGACAGTGTACTGATGCCTGGTGTTGTTGTTGAAGAAGGTGCCGTTGTAACCCGTGCCCTTGTCGCAGATGGTGTCCGCATTGGTAAAGATGCCGTTGTTGGAAGCGCAGACAGCGAAAATATTGAACTTGTAGCAAAACGCGTAAAGGGGGCAGAATAATATGTGTGACGCATTAGGAATCATTAATTTCTCCAGAAGTCAGATTCATGTGGATGGACTTCAGGATTACCGTTCAATCGGAGCATTTTCTTTCTTAGGAAGATATAGAATGATTGATTTTCCACTTTCAAATATGACAAACAGTGGAATGGATCAAATCAAAGTTTTTCTTAACAAACAACCACGTTCTTTAGTAGAACACCTTGGTACAGGTCGTCATTATAATATCAATTCTAAACGTGGACATCTTCATATACTATTTTCTGAAGGTGAACGAAAGAATTCATTGTATGACACTGATATTGCAACATATTTAGATAACTTAGCTTACATAGAAGAAAATCCTTTTGACTACGTGATCATTGCTCCTAGCCACATGATATTTAAGCAGGATTTCGATGAGCTTATGAATAAACATGTTGAATCCGGAGCAGATATCACATTGCTTTATCATACAGTAGATAATGCAAATGAGAGCTTTTTCAATTGCGATATTTTAAATTTGAATAAACAAAAAGGTGTCCTTTCTATTGAAAAGAATCGTGCAACTGCAAAGAACCGCAATATTTTCATGGATACTTATGTTATGAGAAAAGATTTGTTCATCGATTTACTTAAGAAAGGGGCATCACATTCTGCATTGTATACACTTCCTCAGGTAGTTAATCATGCTTGTCAGGACTTTGATGTACGTGGAATTTCACATCGTGGATACTTTGCCGCTGTTACTGACTTAAAGAGTTATTTCGATGCAAACCTCTCTTTACTGGATGCAAAAACAAGAAATCTTCTTTTCGAAGAGGATTGGCCAATTTATACAAGAACTAGTGATTCTTGCCCAACAAAATATTTAGAAACAGCCAGTGCCCGCTCTTCTATCATCTCAAACGGATGTACTATTGAAGGAGATATTGAAAACAGCATTATCGGACGTGGATGTAATATTAAGAAAGGAGCTGTATTAAAGAACTGTGTTGTACTTCCAAATGTAACAATCGGTGAAGATGTACATGCAGAGAATCTGATCATTGATAAGTACGCTAAACTGATTCATGCAAAAGAAGTAATTTGCACACCGGAACAGCCTGGATATATTAAGAGAAGCGATTGTATCTAACCATTATATTACATTTTTCTAAGACAAAAAGAGAAGCGATTAATTCCGCTTCTCTTTTTGTTCGTATTGATAGAAGAATTCACTGAGTCCATTTAATGTTTTAACAAGAACTCCTATCTCTTCTTCATTTAATTGTCTCATTACCGCATCTGTCATCTGCTCATGATATTCTGCATGATGATGATATGCTTTTCTTCCTTTTTCAGTCAGATAAATATTTACAACACGACGATCCTTCTCTCCTCGTTTTCGTTCAGTATATCCTTTATTTACAAGCCCGTTCATAGAAGTCGTCAAGGAACCAACTGTTACTTTTAACTTTGCCGCAATAGAGGACATATTTCCTCCGTCAAGTCCAACCGCCTCAATGATGTGCATATCATTATTGGTGATATCTTTATATTCTTCTGTAATAATTGCCTCTTCTTCCAGCTGCAATATCTCATTAAATAAATGTACAAGAACATCGTTTATTATCTTTCGGTTATCCACAGCGTTCTCTCCTGTCTTTTCTATTGTTTAAGACATATTTCTTTTAAACACTTCACTTTTGTTTTAATATGTCTTATCTTCTCCAATCCAATATAGTATAACACGTTGACAAGATTGAAACCACTATTTTTTAGATATTGCGAAATCGTTTATATCGGTGTTGAACCAATTCTTGTTTTGACAATGCTTTATATTTTTTCAGAAAACAATTTATTTTCTCATCCATGTTATCTTCAAGCTGCATCATATTTTCTCTGGTGAGTGGTTCTTCTTCTCGGATAACCTGTTCAATAATTCCGAGAGCTTTTAAATCCTGTGCTGTCATCTTCATCACATCCGCCGCTTCTTTTGCTCGTTTACTGTCCTTCCACAAAATAGAAGCGAAGCCTTCCGGTGACAAAATAGAATAAATTGCATGCTCCATCATCCAAACTTCATCTGCGACTGCAAATGCAAGAGCTCCACCACTTCCGCCTTCACCGATTACAACAGATAATACCGGAACTTTCAATCCTGACAATTCATATAAGTTTCTGGCAATTGCTTCTCCTTGTCCATTTTCTTCCGCTTCAAGTCCACAGAACGCACCCGGTGTATCAACAAAACAAATTACCGGACGGTTAAATTTTTCAGCCTGTTTCATTAAACGAAGAGATTTTCTATATCCTTCCGGAGACACCATTCCAAAACGGTGTGCAATATTTTCTTTTGTGCCATGCCCTTTTTCCTGAACTAATATCGTTACCGGCTCTCCATGGAATTTTGCAACTCCTCCTATTACCGCCGGATCATCTCGATACAATCTGTCTCCATGCATTTCCACAAAATCTGAAAAAAGTAGTTGAATATAATCTTTTCCTGTCGGTCTGTTTTTATCTCTTGCAAGCTGCACATGATCCCATGCACTCATTTTATCCTGACATTCTAAGTCTTTTTCCGCTGCTGCTTGCATCTGTTCTTTATTTTTTACAAATTCAGTATTTTGTTCTGTTTTTGTTATATGCATATCTAAGATTTTTGATAAAGTAGAGCGCATTTCTTTTCTCTCTACGATTGCATCAATAAATCCATGCTCTAATAAAAACTCTGAACGTTGAAATCCTTCCGGCAGCTTTTGCCCAATTGTCTGCTCAATTACGCGCGGCCCGGCAAAACCAATCAAAGCACCTGGTTCTGCTAAAATAATATCTCCAAGCATTGCAAAGCTTGCTGTCACTCCACCCGTCGTAGGATCTGTCAGGACACTGATGTATAAAAGACCTTCATCTCTATGACGTTTTAATGCAGCTGAGGTCTTTGCCATCTGCATCAAAGATACAATCCCCTCTTGCATTCTGGCGCCTCCTGAACATGCAAAAATAATAATCGGAAGTTTTTCTTCTGTCGCTTTCTCAACCGCGCGTGTGATCTTTTCTCCCACAACTTCTCCCATACTCGCCATCATAAAACGACCGTCACATACAGCAACTACTGTAGGTATTCCGTTAATATTTAATTTACCTGTAACAACAGCCTCATCCAGCCCTGTTTTTTCTTTTAATTTATCCAGCTTTTCTTCATAGCCTTTAAACTGTAACGGATTTCTTGTCTGCAATCCTTTATCCCATTCCTCAAAACTATCCGGATCTGCAATCATTTGAATTCTACGATATGCATGCATACGGAAATAGTTCTGGCAATGTGGACAAATATAATTATTTTGCTTAACCTCTTCTACAAATACTGCGGTTTTACAAGCATTACATTTTTTCATCAAACCATCCGGTACTTCTGGTTTTCGTGCTGAAAATCTGGTTTTCTTCTCATTTACTGCATCATTTTTCACAGCAGTTCTTTTAAACATATGCTTAAATTTCATTGATATTTACTCCTGCAATTACATGCGTATTTAAAAATTCAATGTCAAAATTACCTGCCTGATAATCTGGATTTTGTAGTATCTCAAACTGATAATCGACATTTGTATCAATTCCCTCTATAATAACTTCGCCAAGAGCACTCTGCATTTTCGCAATGGCATCTTCTCTCGTTTTACCGCAGACAATTAACTTTGCCAGCATGGAATCATAATATGGTGAAATATGATAGCCACTGTAAATATCCGTATCTATACGGATTCCCTGACCTCCCGGTAAATGTAGCTCTGTAATCTGTCCCGGAGAAGGCCGAAAATGTTTCATTGGATTTTCTGCATTGATTCTGCATTCAATTGCATGTCCCTGGATTTTAACATCTTTCTGTGTGATTGAAAGGGGTTCTCCTGACGCGATTTTTATCTGTTCTTTGATGAGATCCAAGCCTGTCACACACTCTGTTACCGGATGTTCAACTTGTATACGAGTATTCATTTCCATAAAATAAAATTTTTCATTTTTCTCTAATAAGAATTCAATCGTTCCGGCATTTTCATAATGAGCCGCTTTCGCTGCTTTCACTGCTGCTTCTCCCATTTTCTGTCTTAATTCTTCAGAAACCGCTGCCGAAGGAGATTCTTCTATCATCTTCTGATGATTTCTTTGGATAGAACAATCACGCTCTCCAAGATGAATTACATTTCCTTTTGAATCAGCCAGAATCTGAAATTCAATGTGTCGCGGATGTTCTACAAAATGCTCTATATACATGGTTTCATCTGCAAATGCCATCTTTGCTTCCTTTTGTGCTGTCTGAAATGCTTTTGTAAATTCATTTTCTGAATATGCAACACGCATTCCTTTTCCGCCGCCGCCAAGAGCTGCTTTGATAATAACCGGATAACCGATTCTTTCTGCCTCTTTTAATCCTGTTTCCACATCCAGCACAGACTCATCTGTTCCCGGAATGACAGGCACACCTGCACGTGTCATTGTGTTTCTGGCTTCCTGCTTATTTCCAAGACATTGAATTACGGAAGAATTTGGTCCTACAAAGGTGATTCCACATTGTTCACACAACTGAGCAAATTTTGCATTTTCAGACAAAAATCCAAATCCAGGATGAATTGCATCTGCACCTGTCACCATCGCCGCACTGATAATACTTTCCATATTTAAATAACTCTCTGATGAAGCACTCGGTCCTATACAGACTGCTTCATCTGCCAGCTGTGTATGGAGGCTTTCCTGATCTGCCTCTGAATAAACAGCTACAGACTCTATCCCCATTTCTCTGCATGCACGAATAATACGCACCGCGATTTCTCCTCTGTTGGCAATCAATAATTTCTGAATCATACTTCAACACCTTATCCAATCATAAATGTCAATTCTGCTTTTACTGCAACTTTTCCATCAACAGTCGCAATTGCTTCTCCAATACCTACCGGTCCTTTTTGTTTAATAATTTTTGTTTCCAGACGAAGCTTGTCTCCCGGAACGACCTTTCTTTTAAAACGGCATTTATCAATTCCTCCAAAGAAAGCAATCTTCCCTTTATTTTCTTCCTGCGAAAGAATTGCAACTGCTCCGGTCTGCGCCAGTGCTTCTACGATCAAAACACCTGGCATTACCGGCTGCTGTGGAAAATGTCCTTTAAAAAAATCTTCACGAAATGTTACGCATTTATATCCGACAGCATATTCCCCCGGTACATAATCTTCAATATAATCCACTAATAAAAATGGATGTCGATGAGGAATGATTTCCTCAATCTGTTTTACATCTAAATGATTCATCTACATTTCCTCCATCTGCCATTTATCAAGACCTCTACTCAACGCAAAATAACGGCTGTCCATATTCTACCGCATCTCCATTTTCCACATAAATTTCGACTATTTTTCCATCAAAATCGCTTTCAATATCATTCATCAGCTTCATTGCCTCAACAATCGCAACGACCTGTCCTTTTTTTACCGTATCTCCAACACTTACAAATGCAGGTGCATCTTCGGCAGGGGCTGCATAGAATGTTCCAACCAGTGGAGATTTAATGATTTTTCCTTCTGGTTCTACTTTCTTCTCTTGCTGTCCTGTTGTTACTGTGTCTTCTTTTAAAATAATCGGTTCTACATTTTTTTCTGTTGTATTTGTCCCTAATACAACTTTTTTCCCTGCCTTCATTGAAATCTTTGTATCTCCATTTTCATAATGAAAAGAAGACAATTCTGAAGCAGAGACATGATCTATTAATTCTATAATCTGTTCAAAATCCATGTTTATCCCCTTACATATTACTCTGTATATACTATATGAAATGAATTTTTATGCTTCATATTTTTTTATCAATATACTTCCATTATGCCCGCCAAATCCAAGTGAATTACTCATTGCATATGTAATTTCCTGTTCTGCCGGTGCTCCAACCATATAATTCAAATCAAGTTCCTCATCCACTTCTTGAGTTCCGACTGTCTGGTGGATAAATCCGTCTAAAATAGATTTTACACAGACAATAAATTCTACTGCTCCTGCTGCTCCGAGCAGATGACCAATCATAGACTTTGTAGAATTGATTTTTAAATTTGATGCTGCATCACCAAAAGCTACTTTCACTGCACGTGTTTCAAACAAATCATTATGGTGTGTACTTGTACCATGTGCATTGACGTATTCAATCTGTTCCGGCTTTACATCCGCCTCTTTCATTGCATCCACCATAGCCCTTGCTGCACCGCTTCCATCTTCTGCCGGTGATGTAATGTGGAAAGCATCTGCTGTGGCACCGTATCCTACAACTTCTGCAAGAATTTGTGCCCCTCTTGAAACTGCATGCTCTAATTCCTCCAGAACTACAATTCCTGCACCTTCGCCCATAACAAATCCGTCTCTGTCTTTATCAAATGGAATTGATGCTCTCATTGGATCATTGCTTTCTGACAATGCTGTCAGGCTGGTAAATCCAGCTACCCCAATTGGACAAATGGAACTTTCTGTTCCTCCTGCCAACATCACATCCGCATCGCCATACTGGATTGCACGAAATGCATCACCAATACAGTGTGTACCTGTCGCACATGCTGTTGCTACATTTGTACATTTTCCACGTGCACCTACAGCGATAGATACATTTCCTGCTGCCATATTTGTAATCATTTTAGGAACGATTAACGGGTCCACTCTCGATGGTCCTTTTGTCAGGATTTTCTCCACCCCGGCTTCTGCTGCCTGCAGGCTTCCCACTCCGGAGCCAACGATTACGCCGACACGAAACGGATCTTCTTTTTCCATATCAAGACCTGCATCTTTTACAGCTTCCATTGCTGCTGCAACTGCATATTGCGAGAACAATTCCATTCTCTTTGCTGTTCTAAATCCAAGGATATCTTTTCCCGAAAAATCTTTTACTTCCGCAGCTATTTTTACTTTGTAATCTGTTGTATCAAATCGTGTAATTTCACTGATTCCAACATGTCCTGCTTTGATGCCACTCCAAAAAGATTCTACATCATTTCCAATTGGTGTAATCGCACCAAGCCCTGTTACTACTACTCTTCTTTTCATAATGCCTCCATCTATTGTTCGTACTCTTCTACATTGCCATTCCGCCATCTACACACAGCACTTGCCCTGTAATATATCCGGCTTCCTCAGATGCCAGAAATGCTACTGCTTTTGCTACGTCTTCCGGTCGTCCAAATGTTCCCATTGGAATCTGTGTCTTCGTTAATTCTTTTACTTTTTCAGAAAGTACCGCTGTCATATCTGTCTGAATAAATCCCGGCGCAATTGCATTGACTGTAATATGTCTGGATGCAAGCTCTTTTGCAGCAGATTTTGTCATGCCGATAATTCCTGCTTTTGATGCCGCGTAATTTACCTGTCCTGCATTTCCGTGTAAAGCAACTACCGATGCAAGATTGATGATTCTTCCTGATTTCTGCTTTAACATTGGACGTGCCACATGATGAATACAGTGGAACGTTCCTTTCAGATTGATATCGACTACCTCAGAAAAATCAGCCTCGCTCATACGCATCAGCAGACCGTCTTTTGTAATTCCGGCATTATTTACAAGAATGTCAATCCTTCCATAAGTTGATACAATATCCTCTATAAATGTCTTGCATGCCTCGAAATCAGCCACATTACACTGATAAATCACTCCATCTCCACCCTCATTTTGGATTGTTCTCAACGCTTCCTCTGCTTTTTCTTTTGAACCATTGTAATTTATAACAACAAAAATGCCCTGTCTTGCAAGTTCTAAGGCAATTGCTTTTCCTATTCCTCTAGATGCTCCTGTTACAATTGCAATTTTCTTTTCTGACATAGTCTGTAACCTCTCTATTTTCTACTACATTCTTGTACAACTTTCTCGATATCCGCTACCGTCTGTACATTGTATACTTTTGCATTACGATTAATTTTTCTCATAAACCCTGCAAGTGTTTTTCCTGGTCCGATTTCTATAAAAGTATCCACACCTTCTGCTATCATCGCTTCTACACTTTGCTGCCATTTTACAGGTGATGAAATCTGTTTTGCCAGAAGACTTCTGATTTTCTGCTGTTCCTTTACAAATTCTGCTGTTACATTTGTAACGTACGGGATTTGTAATTCAGAAATTGTCACTTTTTCTAATACATCTGCAAGTTTCTCACCCGCTTCTTCAAGCATTGCTGAATGAAATGGTCCGCTTACATTTAACGGAACTACCCTTTTTGCCCCTGCTTCCTGCAATTTTTTGCTGGCTTCTTCTACGGATTCTTTTTTTCCTGTGATTACAATTTGTCCCGGACAGTTATAATTCGCTACACTAACATCCGAAATTGCGTCGACTACTTCATCAATTTCTTCCGCTGTCATACCAAGAACCGCTGCCATTGCTCCTTGCCCCGCCGGAACTGCCTGCTCCATAAGGATTCCTCGTTTTCTTACAGTCGTAATCGCATCTTTCACGCTGATTGCCCCAGCTGTTGCAATAGCACAATACTCTCCAAGACTTAACCCTGCCGAAATATCCGGTTCAATTCCTTTATTTCGTAATACATCTGCCATCGCCAGACAAGTAGTTACTAATGCAGGCTGCGAATACTCTGTCAGATCCAGCTTATCATTTTCCTCAAAGCAAAGTGCTTTTATATCCAGGTCAAGCCATTCGCATGCACTGTCAAATATTTCTTTTACGTTATCAAATGTTTCATGGAAATCTTTACCCATGCCCACTTTTTGTGCTCCCTGGCCTGGAAAAATAAATGCAAGTTTATTCATGGATTTTCGTTCCTTTCAATAAATATTCTGCCTCATTGTTTAACTTTTGGATAAGCTGTGCACAGGTCATTTTTTCTTTTACCATACCGGCACTCTGACCTGCCATTACGCTTCCTGTCGTAACGTCTCCTTCAACAACAGCTTTTCTAAGACCACCCAGTGTCATTAATTCCAGTTCTTCAAAAGATGCTCCTGCTGCTTCTTTCTTTAAGTATTCTCTTGTCATCTGATTGCGAAGTGCACGCACCGGATGACCTGTTGTTCTTCCTGTAACCTTAGTATCGATGTCTTTCGCTTTCAGAATACGCTCTTTATAATTTTCATGAACCTGTGACTCTTCTGTAACAACAAAATGAGTTCCTACCTGAACAGCTTTCGCACCGAGCATAAATGCTGCCGCTACACCACGACCGTCTGCTATTCCACCTGCTGCAATAACTGGAATGGAAACTGCATCTGCTACCTGTGGAACAAGCACCATCGTTGTAGATTCTCCGATATGACCTCCGGCTTCACAACCTTCACAAACAACAGCATCTGCTCCACATCGTTCCATACGGACTGCCTGCGCTACGGAAGCAACCACCGGAATCACCTTCACACCAGCTGCTTTCCACATCTCCATATATTTTTCCGGATTTCCTGCACCTGTTGTAACAACCTGTACGCCTTCTTCAACGATTACTTTTGCAACTTCATCGGCATTTGGATTGAGCAACATAATATTTACTCCAAATGGTTTATCTGTCAGTTTCTTTGCCTCTCTTACCTGCTCGCGTACCCAGTCTGCCGGTGCACTCGATGCACCGATAATGCCAAGTCCGCCTGCCTCAGATACTGCTGCGGCAAGGTGATATTCTGCCACCCATGCCATTCCGCCTTGAATGATTGGATATTCAATTCCAAGTAATTCGGTAACTTCCGTTTTCATATAATTAATTGCCTCCCGTATGTCTGCGCTCTTACTTTGCATCAATCAAATTTTCTATGCCTGCAATTTTTCTACTTCTTTTTCGATATCTCCAAGTGTCTTAATATTTTCTAATTCTTCTGTCTCGATTTTTACGTCGAACTCTTCTTCGATTGCCATTACCATTTCAAACAGATCAAGTGAATCTGCTTCTAAATCCTCTTTAAATCTTGTCTCTGCTGTCAATGAATCTACATCTACTCCTAATGAATCTGCTACGATTTCTTTAATTCTTTCCATCATGATTTTAATCTCCTTTTTATTTCCATTTTGTTTTAAATTTGATAGTCTTATTTATCTACTACCACTGGATCAGGCTTGCTCCATATGACAGCCCTGCTCCAAATCCTGCAAGAACAAGATAGGTTCCTCTTTTTAGTCTTCCGCTTCGATTCAACTCATCCAATAGAATCGGGATACTGGCCGATGACGTGTTTCCATATTCTTCCATATTTGTTGGGAAATATTTTATGTCCACTTTCATTCGTTTTGAAACAGATTGCACAATCCGCTTATTGGCCTGATGTAAGATAAATTGGGAAATATCCTCTACGTTTTTCTCTTCTTGTTTTAGCAGTTCTCCAATTGCCTCCGGTACTTTCGATACCGCAAATTTGAATACTTCACGTCCATCCATCTGGATAAATGTTTCTTCTGCACAAGGCTGACTTTCATATTGTTTTTGATTGCGGCAATCAACCGTTAAAACTTCTCCATCACATCCTATAGACTGTGTATACTGTGCGTATCTTCCTTCTTCTGATGCCTCTAACACAACTGCACCGGCTCCATCACCAAACAAGATACATGTACCCCTGTCTTTCCAATTCACCAGATTTGATAAGCTCTCTGTACCAATTACCAAGACTTTAGAATAAATTCCCTGTTTGATGTAAGCTTGGGCGGTATTCAGCGCAAATAAGAATCCTGTACATGCTGCATTCAGATCAAAACACGTAGCGCGTTTTGCCTCTATCATTGCCTGCACTTCACATGATGTACTCGGCATAATCCTTCCGGGCGAAATCGTTGCAACCAAGATTAAGTCAATCTCTTGTGCTGAGACATTGGCATCTTCCAGTGCCCTCTTTGCTGCTTCTGCTGCCATATATGCAGTTGTTTCATTTTTTCCTGCTATGTGGCGTCTCGCCACACCAGTACGTTCCTGTATCCACTCATCACTGGTATCAACCAATTGAGTTAAGACTTGGTTATCCCACACTTCTTTTGGAATATAGGAACCTGTTCCGCTTATTCTTCCTACCATAGTCCTCTTCCTGTTGCCGGTCATAATTATCTGATTAGCTCATTTATTAACAGCAACTTCTTTCCGTCATTTATTTTTGTTTTAAAATATTTTGACTATCAAATTATATCATTATAAAAGTATTTGTCAATATGTTTTTGCGATATTTATGAAATTTAATAATCACTATCCGTGCGTCACACGATAAATTAAGAAGCATCTCATAACATCCGCACAAGCACTCTTAGCTCGATTCCGCTTCGCTTTATCTCGCTATACGTGCGTCGCACGATGCATATAAAAAGAAATCCTCGATCACAAGTAAACTTGTGTCGAGGATTTCTTTTTATATACGCCTTGCTTGTGCTAGACGCTTACATTCCTGCCTGTGCTGCAACTTCTGCTGCGAAGTCGTCAACTTTTTTCTCAAGACCTTCACCTGTCTCGAAACGAACGAATTTCTTAACTGTTACGTTAGCATTGTTCTCTTTAGCTACTTTTTCTACATATTTAGCAACTGACAGATCACTATCCTGAACGTATACCTGGTCAAGCAGGCAGATTTCTTTCATTTCTTTGTTAAGACGTCCAATGATCATCTTCTCAATGATGTTAGCTGGTTTCTCTGGATTCTCTTTCTGAGCCTGAGCAAGAAGGATTTCTTTCTCGTGGTTCATGAAGTCTTCAGATACTTCTGCACGTGATACATATTTTGGAGACATAGCTGCAACCTGCATTGCTACGTTTCTTAAGCAAGCTTTGATCTCATCGTTAATAACATCTGTATCAGCTTCAACTAAAACACCAATACGTCCGCCACCGTGGATATAAGATACTACACATCCGTCTGTTACAACTTTCTCAAATCTTCTGATGTTCAGATTTTCTCCGATTACAGCGATTTTCTCAACAAGAGCTTCTTTTACTGTCTTTGTTGTATCAGCTTCCCAAGCCTCAGCCATGAATGCATCCATATCTGCTGCATCTGAATCTGCTACCTGATTAGCTACTGCCTCAACAAATGCCTGGAAATCAGCATTCTTAGCAACGAAGTCTGTCTCAGAGTTAACTTCTACGATAGAAGCTACTTTATCATCTTTTACTACAGCTTTAACAATACCTTCTGCTGCAATTCTTCCTGCTTTTTTCTCAGCTTTAGCCTGTCCGTTCTTTCTCAGGTACTCTACTGCTGCATCCATATCACCATTTGTCTCACCAAGAGCTTTTTTGCAGTCCATCATTCCTGCACCTGTCATCTCTCTTAATTCTTTTACCATGCTTGCTGTAATTGCCATGATCTTATCCTCCATTTTTATACTTTTTAAGGAATACTAATTCTTTAGTTTCCATTATTACATATGTTTGTCCATATAGTAAACCCACTTTTGCAAATTTTTTCTATATGAAACAATTCGGGAATGAAAAAATGCTTCAGCCTGATTAATCAGGCTGAAGCATTCGAGTCATCTTACTCTTCTACAGCCTCTTCAGCTACTGCTTCCTCAGCATCTTCATAATATGCTTCTTCTGCTGCTCCCTGGTTTGCTTCGATAACTGCATCAGCCATCTTAGAAACGATCAGTTTTACAGCTCTGATTGCATCATCATTACCTGGAATAACGTAATCCAGTTCTTCTGGATCACAGTTTGTATCAGCGATACCAATCAATGGAATTCCCAATGTGTGTGCTTCCTGTACGCAGATTCTTTCTTTCTTAGGATCTACGATAAAGATAGCGTCTGGGATTCTCTTCATCTCTTTGATTCCGCCAAGGTTTTTCTCAAGTTTAGCCCACTCTTTTTTCAGCTCAATAACTTCTTTCTTTGGCAGTACATCGAATGTTCCGTCTTCTGACATTGTCTCGATGTCTTTGAGTCTCTTAATACGGCTCTGGATTGTCTTGAAGTTTGTAAGCATACCTCCAAGCCATCTCTCATTTACATAGTACATTCCACAACGCTCTGCTTCTGTTTTGATAGCATCCTGAGCCTGTTTCTTTGTTCCTACGAAAAGTACTGTACCACCATTAGCTGCGATATCAGCAATTGCCTGATATGCATCGTCAACCATTCCTACTGATTTCTGCAGGTCGATGATATAGATACCATTTCTCTCTGTGTAGATGTATGGAGCCATCTTAGGGTTCCATCTTCTTGTCTGATGTCCAAAATGAACACCTGCTTCTAAAAGCTGTTTCATTGAAATAACGCTCATGTTACTTTCCTCCATTTGGTTTTAGTCTTCCGCATGTTTATCTTTATTCCCCAAGACCATCTCACATTTCGTGAAATTAGGCACCAGAAAGGGCAATCCACATGCGTGTTTTTTCGCAACGATAATAGTTTAGCATAAACACTTATGAATTGCAAGGCTTTTTTCACTTACTACTATTAGGAGATTTTTCAAGAAAAGAAATCCCTTAAAACACTCTGTGTTTCAAGGGATTTCTTCTTACTTTTAATCTTTTATCATTCGTAATTTATATAAGTAATTATCTTTAGTAACGAACGTAAATCATACCGCCCTGAACAGGTCCTACAATAACGCCAACGCCTTCTGTTGCTGCATGAATCATCTGTCCACCACCGATATAAATACCACAATGGTTTGCATTAACGCAAACATCTCCCGGCTGTGGATCACTTACCTGTGTCCATCCAAGGAATGTATATGTAGTTCCAAGTCTTGTATAACTTCCTGTCAGACAGTAGCTTACGAATCCTGAACAGTCAAATGCTCCCGGTGAGCAAGCTCCCCATACATATGCTGCTCCAAGCTGGCTGTATGCACGGCTTACAACTGAACCTCCATCAACTGATGGTGCTGCCGGTGTTGGTGCCGGTGCTGGTGTAGGTACCGGTGTTGGCGTAGGTGTTGGTGCCGGTGTGACATTTGTTGTACCACCTGTATTTGTCGTACCACCCGTATTTGTTGTTCCGATATTATTTGTAGTATTGCTTGCAACGGTTGTGCTTGATGCTGCGTTATTCTGTGCTGCTTTTTCTGCAGCTTTCTGCTCAGCTGCTGCTTTTTCTGCGGCTGCTTTCTCCAATGCAACTCTCGCTGCTTCCTGAATCATGCTGTCCAGATTGCTAATTTCCGCACTCTTGCTTTCAATTGTTGTATTCAGCTCATCAGACTGTGCCTGATATTCACCTTCCAGGTTCTGAAGTTTTGCCTGATCTTCTTCCAGACCACTCTTCAAATCCGTTACCTGCTGTACTGTATTCTGGTATTCCTGCAACTGTGCTCTGTCATATGAATGCACTTTCTGTACATATTCAGCCTGAGTCAGAACTTCCGCGATACTTCCTGATGAGAGGATGCGTTCCATTGCTGAACCATCACCTTCTTCATACATGTATTTAATACGGAGTTTCAAATCTTCATACTGCTGCTGTTCTTTCTGCTGAGCCGCTTCCAGATCAACTTCTGCCTGCGAAATCTGCTGACCTTTTTCAATCAACTGTGTCTCAAGATCATTCATCTTTGTCATCAATGAATTTAACTGATCCTGCAAAGAACTTACTTCACTCTGCTTTTCAGCTTTCTCTGCTTCCAATGAAGACTGTTCTTCACTCTTTGGTGCTGCAAATACCGGAGTAGCCACCATTGAACAAGATAAAACAACTGCCAGTATTAAGCCTTGTACCTTCTTAAACTTCATCTTACCACCTATTCCTTATTTTATACTTTTATTCCCCTTCAAAATTATAATCCACTGTTCTCCGAACTGTTTCCGTCAAACATTTCAATTCTGGGAATTTTTTCATTTTCTTTATCATACTTTAATAAGTATAATACATCAGTGTCGATTATGCAATAGTTTTTAACAATTCCGTAACATTTGTTTTAATTATTATTTTTCACTCTGCATTTTCTGCTGAACTACTTCCATTGCTTTGTCCAACTGATTATCAGCAGTCGGATCATTTTCGTCTGCCTGATATTCAACTTCTACATCCGGAGTTACGCCTTTCTTATTAATGCTGCGTCCATTCGGTGTAAAATATTCTGCAATTGTAATTTTCATAGCTGTTCCATCGCCAAGATCAAGAATCTGTTGTACAACTCCTTTTCCGTATGTTGTAACTCCGACAATGTCCCCAATTCCATAATCTTGTATTGCTCCTGAAAAGATTTCTGATGCACTTGCACTATATTGATTTACAAGCACTGCTAATGGTTTTGTAAACTCGTGACTTCCGTCAGATTTATACTCTTCAACATTTCCTGCTTTGTCTTTCACAGATACGATTGTGCCTTTTGGAAGAAGCAATTTTAACATATCTGTTACAGTATCCAGATTTCCTCCTGGATTACTTCTCAGATCAATAATCAAGCCTTCCATTCCCTGACCGTCCAGATCATTCAATGCAGTCTCAAACTGCGAAAGTGTTACTTCGTCAAATTCACTGACTGCAATATAACCAACCTGATTTTCTTTCATTTCATACACAACTGTCGGAGTTTCAAGTTGTTTTCTTGTTGCCTTAAGTTCCAGTTGTTGTCCGTCACGCACAACATGAAGTGTTACATCTGTACCTTCTTCTCCTCGGATCCAGCTCACCACCTCATCGAGAGACTGGTCGGATATTGTATGGTCATCTACTTGGTAAATCACATCTCCTTCTTTTAATCCGGCCTCTTCTGCAGGTGAATCTTTATATACTTTAGAAATCACAACTTCATTACTGGTTGTATTCTGCAACAAAGCTGCTCCGATACCCGTATACGTTCCACTTACACTTTCCTGTAAAGCATCTGTTTCTTCTTCATTGTAATACACTGTATATTTATCACCCAAGGCATTTACATATCCTGCATAAATCCCCTGTTCCAAAGCATCCTGGTCAATCTCATCTTCATACAAATAATATTTATCAATAATTGCCTGTATTATCTGCAGTTTATTTTCTACCTGTTTTTTCTCTGATGAGGAAAATATATGTATACCTGATACAATTGCCGTACAAAAAATTCCGACTCCCACAGCCAAACATAACGTAACTGCCGCTCCGCAAAGAACGCCTTTCCAGAATTTTTTCTTTTCTCGTTTTTGTTCTTGTTCAATCTTTTCTTCTAGTTCTGTTTTTTCCTCTAATGGATTCATTATTCATATACCTCATTACAGATAATTCTGTGGATTTACTGCTGAACCATTCAATTCCACCTGGAAATGCAAATGAGCTCCAAATGAATTACCTGTATTTCCTACATATCCAATCTGTTGTCCTGCTGATACTGTCTGCCCCGCTGATACGCATAATGCAGAGTGATGCATATATTTTGTAACAAGACCATTTCCATGATTGATAACAACCCAGTTTCCTGCACTATTGCTCCATCCTGCAATCACTACAGTTCCCGATGCTGCTGCATATGTCGGTGTTCCCTCGCCTGCCGCAAGATCAAGTCCCTTGTGAAAAGCTCCATCAAAATCACGATAGCCAAAAGTACTTGATACATATGCACCTGGGCACGGATTTACAAATTGACCATTTCCCACCACTGTATTACTTGAACTTGGTGGAACATAAGTACTTCCGCCACTATTTGAATTACTATTTGTACTCTGAGCCGGTTTTTGTGCAGCAGCTGCGGCGGCTGCTGCGGCGGCTGCAGCTTCTTCCTGTTTTCTCTTTTCTTCTTCTGCCTGAGCAATCAACGCTTTCAACGTAGAAGCGTTCTCTCCAATCTGCTTTTCCAAATCTGCAAGCTCCACATTTGTATTATCCAGCATTGTCTGAACTTCTTCTTGCTTACTGATCAACTCATTCTGTAATACTTCCAACTCTGAATATTCTGTCTGTAATGCTGCTTCTTTTTCTTCAACATCTTTTACGATTGTCTGAAACTGATTTAGCATATCCCTGTCATAATTTGAAATTTGTGAAATGTATTCTGCTTTATTTAAAAAATCCCCAATATTCTCACTTTCAATCAAAATTTCAATTAACTGCGTATTGCCATTCTCATACATGAATTTAATGCGTTTTTTCATGCTATCATACTGATTATTTTCGTCAACCTTGGCATTTACCAGTTCCGTCTCCGCTGTCTCAATTTCTGACTGTTTAGCTGTCAGTTTTTCCTGTGCTTTTTCCATGTCTTCTACAATTCCAGACAGCTGTTCCGTGAGAGAATTCTTTTCTGCCTCTGTAGAGTTTTTTTGTGACTGTAGCTGGTCTGCTTTCTTCTGTGCCTCTTCAATGGTTGTCGCATGTACATTCACAGTCATCCCCATGCTCATAGTCAGTGCCAAGGCCCCACTAATTACACGCTTTGTTTTTCTTTTCATATTTTCACCCATATTATTAGTGTACGATACCTATGGCATCGTACACCTTCATAAACTCTATGTAACTTTTATCAAACTTTCAAATGCTTACGCACTGTGAAATAACTTCCGATAAATCCAATTCCTACTCCTAAAAGTAATCCGATTGGCAAGAAGTAACGATATACTGTTGTTACCGGAAGGAATTCGATAATATTATTTAAAATTGCAAATTTAGCTAAAATATATGAAACTGCTTTTCCATACAGTATGTATAATATTCCTAATGGAATAACAGCTCCGATAATTCCCATGATAAGACCTTCAATTACAAATGGAGAACGAACTACGAAATCCTTTGCTCCGATATATTTCATAATTGCAATCTCTTCTTTACGAACTGTAATACCCATTGAAACTGTATTGCTGATCAGGAAAATAGAAACTCCAAATAAAATCAGGATAATCGCAATAGATATATATGCCACCAACACATTCACACTGGAAAGTGTATTTGCAACAACATCTGACTTATTTACCTTACGAACTCCATCCAGACCTTTTGCAAAGTCAACCAGCTCTTTCTGTGTTGCTGCAAGTGATTCACTTTTTGCAATTAAATCTTGTCCTTTATCATCTACCGTTTTCATATATACTTCGTAGTTATCTGAACCTGCAAGCGGGTTATCATTTTTAAATCCATCTGCCAGATTTTTATTATCTGCAAAGTATTCATCTTTAAACTTATCCCATGCATCGTCTGCCGACACATATTTCACTTCAAGAACATCATCCCTGCTCTCAAGCTGTTTACCAATATTACTAATCTGATCCTCTGTTGCATCTTCGTTAAAGAAAACTGTGATTGCTACACCTTCTTCAGCTGTTTTAATAATATACTGAAAATTCAGCAAAATTGATGCAAATAATCCAAAAAGGAAGATACATGCCGACATTGTTGCGATAGCGGCAATTGAAAACATCTTGTTTCTTCCGATATTCTTCACACCTTGTTTTCCAACATATCCTAATGTACTAATCCTCATCTATATACCCACCTTTTTGTTCATCACTTACGATCACACCTTGTTTCATTGTGATAACTCGCTCGTTCATCTCGTTTACGATTTCCTGGTTATGTGTAACAACAAGTACTGTTGTTCCACGCTCGTTAGCCTCTTTCAGCAAACTCATAATCTCCCATGAGTTTGTCGGATCCAGGTTACCAGTTGGCTCGTCCGCTAACAAAATTGCAGGTTCATTTACAATTGCTCTTGCAATCGCAACTCTCTGCTGTTCTCCACCTGACAGTTCTTTTGGATAGGATTTGTATTTCTGTGCAAGACCTACCAGTGATAATGCAGCCGGTACTTTTCTCTTAATCACTCGTGTCGGTGTCTCAGTAACTCGCAATGCAAAGGCAATATTCTCGTAGATATTACGATCCTTTAACAAACGGAAATCCTGAAAGACAACTCCAAGTCCTCTTCTGTATTTTGCAATGTTACGATGTTTCATACGATTCAGATTCTGTCCGTTAACAATAATTGTACCGTTGGTTGGATCAAGTTCTTTCATGATCAGACGAATCAGTGTTGATTTTCCTGAACCGCTGTCTCCTACAATGAAAACGAACTCGCCACGTTCGATCTTAACAGATACACCATTAAGAGCTGCATTTCCCTTCGTGTACTCTTTCGTTACATTCTTTAATTCAATCATATGCTCCTCCTAATTATTTCTACTCCTTTGTATTCCCCAATACATTTAATACTCTAATGTTTCCATATATTTCATATACTTCACTACCATCAGCGCAATCTTAAATGTGATTGCATCTTCAAAGACACGCAAATCCAGACCGGTACTTTTCTGAAGCTTGTCCAGACGATATACCAATGTATTTCTATGGATATACAATTGTCGAGATGTCTCTGACACATTCAGGCTGTTCTCAAAGAACTTATTGATCGTAGCCAATGTTTCTTCGTCAAATTCATCCGGTGATTTCCCCTCAAAAATTTCTTTGATAAACATCTTGCAAAGTGGAAGTGGTAACTGATAGATCAAACGACCGATTCCAAGTGTACTGTATGCAACAATATCTTTCTCATCAAAGAATATCTTACCGACATCCAATGCCATCTTAGCCTCTTTGTAAGACTTAGATACTTCTTTGATGTCATTCACAACAGTACCATATGCAATATGGATATGTTCATCTCCCGTATCCTCTTTCAGAATACTCAACATATCTTTTGCCATCTTATCCATCTCTTTACTTCCATCTTTTTCAGACAGTTCTTTCACAACAATAATATTCTTTTCATCTACAGCTGTGATGAAGTCTCTTGATTTTCCTCCTAAAATGCTTCTGACATTATCCAATGCTGCACTGTCTTTTTCTCTCGATGTTTCAATAATAAAGATAACACGTTTTGCATCTGTGTCAATATGTAATTTTTTGGCGCGGTTATAAATATCCACCAATAACAGGTTATCCAAGAGCAGATTTTTTATAAAATTATCCTTGTCAAAACGCTCTTTGTAAGCGATTAATAAATTCTGAATTTGGAAGGCGGCAATCTTTCCAACCATGTATACATCTTCATTCTCTCCATCTGCAAGAAGAATGTATTCTAACTGCTGCTCATCAAATATCTTAAAAAATTGGCATCCTTGAATTTCCTGGCTGTCTGCCGGTGATTCCCCGAACGACAGTACCACATCTTCATAGTTATGCCCGTTGTCTGATGTAGTAGCCAAAACTTTGCCCTCCACATCAAACACACAAAAATCAATTCTGGAAATTCCTTTTAATCCTTCAATTGTATTTAGAAGTATTTGATTTGTTATCATCTTTTTTCCTCCACTGGCTCATTCATATTCATGTGCAGTTTTCACAAACTTTTTTCTAGTCATTCGCACTCTGTAAGTCTATATATTTTATATACTAATGCAAAACTGCAAAAAAATAAAGACAAAATCCTTATTTTTTATGCATTTCCTCATATTTATTTACAATTTTTTAATTTTTTCAACCTATACAGAGTTCACAAATCAGCCTTTCTGTGTTTTTCCTACTTGATAGCGAAATAATCTTTTCAGAATAAAATATTTGAATTTTCCACTTGCCTTTTCCTCTTTTTTTTGTTGGTTCAACAAGAAAGTGCACCCAAACCATACTCTTGCGTTTAAAAGTGCTTTACTCTCTGCAATAAATTTTTCCTGCCATGGATAAGATAATCCCGATAATATGCAGTCCGGCTCTACACCATTAATCATATTAATCACTGCTTCTTTACTTCCACTTTGAGCCGAGATTACTGCTTCTCCAACAAATTGTATTCCTTTTCGGTAAGTTTCGATTTGTTCTTTTAATAATTTGCTCGCTTTTTCATCTTCTGTAAGCAAAAAAACTTTCTTTTTATTTTTCACTAAATACCTAAAAAACAATCTGACGAATGTGTTATTCTCCAAATCCTGTATTGCATTCTGATCCGTCACCTCTGCGCTTTCTAAAATTTCACGCTCTGACGGAAGTAATAAATCGACAGACTGTAATGCTTGTTTCCATTCAGCATCATCTTGTCCTTTTAACAATACTTCCATTGGAATAAGTTCAATTGTACTGACACTTTCCCCTCCCATATACCGCATCACTTGCCTCATTGCCTTTTTTGCAGTCAGCAGGTTCAGTTCAATGTCAAAAACATTTATCTTTTCTTCCATTTTCCCACCTATTTTTTCAAGTCAAACGCATGTGATTCCTCACAAAGCGATTATCTCAGTCGTACAATTGTACCAAAAACACTTTCCAATTTCAACTATTTTTATCAATTTTATCTCTTCAACGCAATATATTCATAGTTTTTTCATTTGATTTTCTTCAATTTTTCACATTTTCTTTTTACTTTTTATTTTCGTTCTTTTGCTTTTCTTCCCTTCTTCGCTTCGTGATCAAGCCACCAATTCTGCCTGTTTCTTTGGATGACAATGATTTCCATCCTGATTCCATTACTTTGTCTAGAAGGCCTAATTCTTCAGCAATTTCGTATTTCAGTTTTTCATCTTCTTCTAAGCATTTTAAATCTATCGTTTCTTTTTTCATCATGGATACTCCTTTCTTTTTTTCAGAGTATACCCATAAATGCAAAAAGACATTCTACATGAATGCCTTTTCTCATGATTCTATATTCTTTCTAGAAAGCAGACGGCTCATCTGGAATGATCACAGCTGCAATAAAATACGCTAATACACCTGTTCCGAAACTGCATGCAGCCAGAAGCACCATTCCTAATCGAACCAATGTTGGGTCGATATTAAAGTATTCTCCTATACCTCCACATACACCACATAACATTCTGCTTTTTTTTGAACGATATAATTTTTTCATGATATTTTCTCCTCTTCATATTATATTCTTTTAGGCGTTTGCGAAACGCCAAACACCGCATAAATACGGCATTTTTTGTTGTTAAA
>OIZU01000378.1_pt1 | contig 39927 bp, 54 predicted proteins | sample 1588661 | NCBI WGS metagenome assembly OIZU01 (sample SAMN03283257) | human gut metagenome | biome: human-associated habitat; material: feces | host: Homo sapiens | place: USA | collected 2013 | reverse complement strand
AACCCGCGGTCTCAACCTTGGCAAGGTTGCGCTTTACCAACTAAGCTATGTCCGCGTGTGTTTCCTTGGCGAGGTCTCCCTACCGAAGCACGAGTGTTTACTATACTCACATGCGTGTAGTTCGTCCAGCTGCGGCGTGTCGCCTGTAATTGCATACTCTCGCTTATGGCTAAAGCGTGCGCTTCGGGCAATGAATTCCAGTTACTCTAGAGGTATGAGTGAAGCAGCGAAGGACACCGGCGCAGTATTGATCGCCGCATTCGAGGGATGGAATGATGCCTGTCAGGCGGCGACGAACGCGGTGCGCCATCTGGTCAAGCGATATGAGTCCCGCGAGATTCGTCATATTAGATGTGATGATTTCTATGACTATCAGGTTGCCCGTCCTATGCTGTGCCATGTTTCGGGACGCACCAATCTTATCTGGCCGCAGACCACGTTCTACGACATCACGTTGGACGCAGGCAAGCATATCTATGCGCAGATCGCCCCCGAACCGAACTATCGGTGGAAGGAATACTGTAGCCAGAGTCTGGCCATTGCCGATGAGCTGGATATCAATCGGATCATTACGTTAGGTTCGATGTTCTCCGATTGCCCGCATACCCGTCCGTTGCCCATCGCCGTCAGCGACGGAGACTGTCAATGCGAAGGAGACCGGTCGTATAACGGCCCGGTAGGCATTCCTACCGTTTTGGATGTGGCCGCCGCGCAGCAAGGTTTTGCTCATTCCTCGATGTGGGTGTCCATCCCCCAATATTTGGGCAGCGACGAATGTTCTGCCGGCACTATGCGATTGCTGGATGCGTTGGGCAAGCATATCGGCTTCACCTTCGATACGGCAGATCTGAAGCAGAAAGCCGAACAGTGGAAGGCGCAAGCCTCGATACTGGTTCGTTGTAATGACCAGCTTCATGATTATGTGGAGCATTTGGAGCACGACTACGACTTGCAGCAGAAAGCCGAGGCGGAGGCTTCCTTGGGAGCGCCCCAGGCCGAACAACTGGTCAAAGAAGCAGAAGCGTTTCTGCGCCAGATGGGCAATTAGCCCTATATACACAATATCCCGCTGACGGGAGCTGGCTCGCGTAGCGAGACTGAGGGTGGTTCTGCTGGCATATTCCAGTGACCACCCTCAGTCAGCTTCGCTGACAGCTCCCGCCGGCGGGAGCACCATTAATATTGAGTCGCCTATCGACCCGTCTTATGCCGCAGCCACCACGGAGGGATCGATGGCCGGCAGCACGCCCACAATCAGCAGCAAGGCGACGACCACAGCCAAACCGATGCGGTAGATGGCGAAGGCCTTATAGGAGAAGTTCGATACGAACTTCAGGAATCCGATGATCACGATGTAGCCGAGTACGAAGCTGATGACCATGGCTACGAGGGTCGGCCCCCAGCCGGGGAACATCGCATCGGTTTTGTAGTTCTTCACGGCCTTGATGGCTTCGAGCAAACCTGAGCCGAACACCGCGGGGATGGCCATCAGGAAGCTCAGACGCACAGCGGCCTCACGCGTGTAGCCCAGTGCGCGACCGACGGTGATGGTGCCGCCGGAGCGGGACACACCAGGAATCAGCGCCATGGACTGGCCCAAACCGAAGAGGAATGCATCACGATACGTCATATCATTCATGGTTTTGTTCTGGCGAGCCTTGGCATCCACCATCCACAGCAGAATGCCGAATACCAACAGCACGGTTACCGTAATCCACAGGTTGCGCAACGAGGTTTCGATGACGTTCTGCAGAGTGAAGCCGAGGATAATAATCGGAATCGAGCCGACGATAATGTTCCAGCCGAGTGTGGCGTAATTGTCGCCGCGGCCCATGCGGGCCTTCCAATCCTTGCCGTTCTTGCCGAACAGGCAGCTGAACCAGTGAGTAAGGATATTGATGATGTCGTGACGGAAATACAGAATCACCGCAAGTTCGGTGCCGATTTGGATGATGGCGGTAAACGCCGCACCGGGATCAGAGCCCAGCATCAAATCGCCGAAAATACGGATATGCGCGCTGGAGGACACCGGGAGATATTCGGTCAGCGCCTGAACGATGCCGAGAATGATCGCTTGGAAAAAATTCATAACCCCTCGTGATTTCTAAGTATTTGATGTGTTATGACGATGAACACCCTACCCAAGGGGGTGTAGAACAACACTAAGAATCGGTAACATCCACGGCTTCTACAATGAAAGTGGATATAGTACGTAAGCGACGAAGGGAGCATTATGGCCACGTATCGCAAAAGCAGGGCATTCGCACCGGAAGGATTCTTCGAATGCGAGGGTCGAGGACTCGAATGGTTGGGAGCGGCTCATGCGCAAGGCGGCCCGCGCGTGGTGCAGGTATACGGCTGGGGCAAGGATTATCTGGATATCGAACGTGTGGGTAGCGCGTCCCCCACGCCTCAGGCGGCACGAGCTTTTGGCGCGGCTCTGGCCCGTATGCATGATGCGGGTGCCAAGTATTTCGGGTCTGCGCCTGACGGATATAACGGCACATGCTATTTCGGACCATTGCAGGACCCGGTGAAAATGGATACCGGCGAGTGGACCGACCCGATCAGCTATTTCGCTGATGGACGTCTGCGCCCGATGGTCAACCTTGGTGTGAAACGTGGCGAGCTGGATAAGCGCGATGTCGAGTTGACTGAGCGTGTGATTGAAGCGCTGCCGGATCTGATGGGCCGCGCCGCGGCCGACAAGCCGGCGCGCATCCACGGTGATCTGTGGAGCGGCAATGTGATGTGGACCGCCGATTCCGGGCAGTCCGAGGCCGTGCTCATCGACCCGGCGGCACATGGCGGTCATCGCGAGGAGGATCTGGCTATGCTGCACCTGTTCGGTATGAGCTATCTGAGCGAAATCACCGAGGGCTACCAGTCCGTACATCCATTGAAGGCCGGATGGCAGGAGCGCATCACGCTCTGGCAGCTCTACCCCATCGCCGGCCACTGCGTCTTCTTCGGCGGCGGCTACGTCAACGAATACCGCTCCATGTGCCGCTCCCTGCTGAAGTAACAGACTTGGCTCCCCTCAGAGGGGGAGCCAAGAACGCATCCGCTCTCAGCTCAGTGCGTCCTTCAACTTGCGAAGAAACCACCATTCGCAGGAATGGCGTGATTCCAACGTTTCTGAGGGTTTCAGACGGGCTTCAAAACGTTTTTGCCCACATTTTGCCCACATTCTTCCATGCCCGTCTCCACCTGCACGGCGGCATCGAGCAGACGGGCCACGTCCATAAGGTCGCTGTCGAACAGATCCGCGTACACGTCCAACGTCATGCTCGCGTTCTTGTGGCCCAGCATCCTCTGCAGGGCCTTGACGTTCGCGCCCGCATGCACGGCCAACGAGGCGGCGGTGTGACGCAGGTCGTGAGGCACCGGCCAATCGTCCCGCTTCCAGCCCAGACGGGTGAGCGTGTGCGTCCACCATCCCGTCTCGCGGGCGAGGCTCTGCTTGCGGATAGGGCCTCCACGCACGTCACGGAACACGCGCTCCTCGTGTTCGCGTTGCTCGCATATCGGTTTGAGCGCGTCCATGACTATGCGGGGCATGGGCACGTCACGGCGTTCGTGGTTCTTCGGGGTGCCCTCGGCCCATTTGGCGTTGACGTATACGAGGTTGCGGCGCACGTGCAGTATGCCTGCGTCGAAGTCGAGATCGCGTCTTTGTAATCCGGCCGCTTCGCCCCATCTCAGCCCGCAGAAGCCCAATAGCAGTATGAGCGCCCGGCGCTCCTCTCCCAGCTTCCGGCAGTTCGACGCTTCGTTGGCGAGTGCCAGCAGTCTGGTAATGGTCAGGTAGATGCGGCGATCCTTGCGTTTGGGGAGTCTCGGCAGTTCGATGCCGTCGCACGGGTTGGAGGAGATGAGCTTGTCCCGCACAGCCATGCTGCATATGCCCTGCATGATCTGGTATGGGCGGCTGACGGATGGTGCGCCGGACTTATCGATTATGCTTCCGACCCATGCCTGGACTTCGGCGTGTGTGATGCTGCCTATCTGCCGTTCTGCCCATTTGGCCTCGCAGTGGCATTTCCATGCGCTGTCCATGTTGGAACCCGAAGTCGCCTTCCAAAACGGCTTCTTTTCGGCAATCCACTGGTCATGCAGCGTGCCTATGCGTTGTTTGCCGCCTTCCGGGTCGATGTAGCTGCCGGTGGCCTTGGCTATGGTGACGTGTTCCGCAGCCCACGTCTCCGCGTCAATCTTGCGGCGGAAGCCCCTCTTGTCGGTTTGCGTGCCGTCGGGTTTCCGATAGCGGACTCGATACCTGTTTTCGCCTTTGGCCGTCCTGTATCTGGTGATGTTCGCCATGATTTTTTCACTCGCTCATACTTGTTTTCGGTTTTAACGTGTTTTAACTGGTATTAATGTGTTTTAATGAGATTTGACGGATAACAGGGAAATTAATAAAATATTCTCTTTACGCCAAAATCGGAAAGGAGACGGCCATGACCATGACCGATACCGGCGTGAAGCCGATTCCGGCATACGTGCCGCCCGAGGACGGCAAGCCACGCAACGCCGTGGACGAGAAATGGATGAAGCTGACCCGCAGCGCCCGCCATTACATGGAACGCAGGGCAAAGGCCCGGAAGGAAACCATCGATGGGTCTGAAGCTCGTCATTGAGCGCGAATGCTCCAGAGACCATCAGACGGCCCTCAGGCAGTTCCTGTGCTGTGAACCTGGAGGCCCCGAATGGGCGATGGACCCGCAACGCTACATACGTGACCTCAGCGTGCGCAAGACCCCGAAGGGGATCATGCGCACGCTTCTTGTCGTATCCGGAGATATTCCCCTGCATGATGACGTGGTCGGCTTCTGCGAATACGGCGTAGCCGTGGAAACGACCGATGAGCATGAGGGCGTCTACCAGATCTCGTATATCGCCACCGCTTTGAAGGTGCGTGGCACACATCTCGGAGACACTCTGCTCTCCTCGGTTATCGTGCGCCTGCGTGACGATGCCTGGCGTTTCAACCGCACGCCACTCGTGCTCACCCAGGTGGATCCGCGCAACAAGCCCAGCATGGACCTGTTCACACGATTCGGATTCATGGACGAGGGGCCGGATCCCGACGACCCGGAATACCATCTGCTGTCCCTGGAGTTTACCCCGCAGGAGCGCGGAAACTACTTCGGCAGCACACTCGCGTTCTTCTGACATTTCGGGTATAGCTCCGCCAGGCCTATCGGCTATGATAGGTAGGCGAAGCGTCCTCCTTTCTTGAACTAGCTGGATTCTTCAACCGCCCTATCGGTGTGCAAGACCGATAGGGCAATTCTCTTTTCTCAAGCAGACACGGGCGCTGCTCCTATGTTCTGTTTCGCGGCGATGGCCTGACTGACGCGATATTCCTCCGCGTCGGGCTCGACCTTGTATTCGACCACGGCCACGTCCTTTTCCTTGAGCTTGTCCAGCACCTCCTGTGGCGTGCAGTAGTAGAACTCCTTGCGCGCGTTGACCTTGTTCACGCGCCTATCCTCGAACTCGTGATGCAGCATAGTCTCCAATGAAACCGCATCCTTGGAGAAGAACAAGGCATGCACGTCAAACTTGAACGGCACCGATGCATCGGACAGCTCACGTACACGATCCATGGGCTCGAGGCGTCGGGTCATACCAATCTTGACCATGCGCCCGCCGAACGCGCCCACGTCGCTGATGACGTACACGTAGCCGGCTCGAATGTTCGCGGCCCGGTAGTCCACATCGTTGATGGACTTGTTGATGTCCGCAAGCTTCGATTCCAGCTTCGCGACCTCCTCCACATCGCCTTTCTCCTTCATCTTCTCGAGCACGTTCTGGTAGTGCTCCTGCTCCTTGCGCAGACGAGCCATCTCGGCTTCGAGCTCCTTCTGAGCCCGCTGCTGTTCGCGCAGTTCGGCACGACGCTCGCGTTCGGCTTCCTTCTCGGCCTGTACCGCCTGCATGTAGCGTGCGGTCAGTTCCAGTTCTTCGATTCGCAACTGCTTGTATTGCCATGTGATGCGCAGGTCGATGAATTGCCCGAATCGATCGATTCGGTCGGAACACCGGTTGAGTCGGGCTATCGATGTTTGCAGATTGCCGGCCTTGACCGTTTTCACGCAGTTCTCGGCTTCGGCGTTATAGAGGCTGAGAGCCATGCGGGACATGTCGTTGAGGAATTTCCTGCCCTTTGCCGCCGAGTTGTTGAAGGTGAAATTCGACGTTACGTGGACCGCGGTCTTGTTCTTGACATGCTGTTTTTGCGCCTGTCGATTGACCGCTAGTTTGGATTGCAAGGACACGGAGTCTTCCGCCGGATTCTTGTAGTCGTAGAATCCCATTTCCTGTAATTCGCCGAATTCCCTGAGATTCAATACGGTTGCGTCAAGCTGGTTCAGTTCGGTTTTCTTCGATGCGATACTGGAATCCAGTGAATGATTTTCGGCATCCAATCGTTGCTTCAGATCCTCACGCTGCTTGATATCCAGTGCACCAAGCTGCATGATCTGCGCATTCAGACGTGCGACTTCCTCGCGGAGCCGCAGTATCTCCTGCTTGCGCCCGAAAAACGGCACATTCCGATCAACGGTCGGAGGAATCGGCTGCTCCATTCGAGCGGCATCAGGGGCATTCCCCGGTTGTTCGGGAATGAAAGTCGTTTGTTCCTGCCGTTGAGGTAGTGCTCCCGGAGGCATGACGCCATCATGGGATGCCTGATATTGCTGAATGATTTCATCCCTTTGTTGGGGAATCGACCGATTCATCCCGTTGCGCGGAGCTGAATGCCTTCCCATGGCTTCTTCTTTCCCTAGGCGGCCACACTGTCGTGCAGCCAGTTTTTGTATGCCCGGATTACCCAGGGCATGACGTTGAGTTCTCGTGCTATGGCACATTCGTCGCCGTCGAAGATAATCTCGGCGGACTGATATTCGAGCTGGTTGACGAGCATGCGTGCGGCCTCCATGTCGGCTCTCCGCTCGGTTGCGGAGTCGCATTTGCATCCTACGTCGTGGTGACGGGCATGACTAATCTCATGTGCGAGCACGCACCGGCGTTGGATTGGTGTGAGCCGGTCGCTGATGAGTATGCGGTTGTTTGCCGCGTCGTAGCCGCCCTCAAGATCTGCCGGCAACGCCAGCTCGTACACGTTGGCCCATTTACGGGCGATGGTCTCCACGTCGATCATGGCATTTCCTCGTATGCTTCCTGCTCGCGCTCGATGTCGCCGTACTTCGCGGCAAGATTAAGAGTGGACGGATCGACGGAATCAGTAGAGATATCTGAAGACTGCTGCGCCTTCAGCATTTCGAATATTTCATTAATGGAATCGCGCTCCTCCTGTGTCATGGACATATATTCTTCGTTTTCGAGTTCGCTGACACGGTCAAGCACCATATTGAGTGCTTGTACTGGAAGACAGTGACTTATTGCGCTAAGCCTGATGAACTCAGACAGTCGGACTGGTGCTTTATTGCCCATTTTTATATCCCGAATACGGCTATAAGTTACTTCACCTTGGGTAAGGTTTTCCATTTCGCGGTACGAAGCGCCCAATTCATCCAGCAAACCAGACAATACGTCTCTTGCCGCGTAGTCGAAAATATCCCATTCAATCTTTGTTGCCATATGCAAATGTTATCACCTGACAGCAGCTAGAAACGCCGCATAAGAACTGTTGTCACATGACAACACGCCGAAGCGTTTGACTTTATTTGTTGGCAGGTGCCAATATATAAACCATGATTGCATCAGCCAACAACGCAGCTGCTTCGGCCGTGAAGAGCCTCCGAGTAAAAGCCTTGCTCGATGAGGTGCCGAAGACGCATATCGCCTCCAAGGTCGGCCTCAACCGGATGACCGTAGGCAAACACCTCAAGTCGGACGACATGTCCCTAAGCGAGTTCATCAAAACCGCCTTCGCTCTTAACGCGAATCCGGCTCAGGTTCTCGCCGAGGCCATCGAATCCACCCAGGCAAAAGAAAAGGCATCCGCCGCTACGGATGCCGAGATCAAATGAAAGAAGGTTCAAATGAACAACACCATTCTAACCGACAACAAGGAAATCGAAACCCTCGACCTCCCCTCATGGTGGAGCGACGACTTCCCCTGCGTAGCAACCTTGCTCAAGACCGGGTTCAAGGGGCACCGTCAGCTGTTCGCAGCTGACGTGGATGTCCTCCCCGGCGTCGGCTTCGCGTTCTACGAAGTCCAATGGCTCGACAAAGACGGGTCTTCCTCCGATGGACCCCTTACGACAATCGTTCCATTCAACAACATCGAAAGCATTGAACAGGTAGAAACCGTGGAAGCAGAGGACGGTGGTCTCAAATGAGCAACGCATTGCAGACCCTTCGTTTCGAAGATACGGAGGTCACCGCACTGGACTGCAACACCGACGAGCCGGTGTTCGTCGCCAGCCCCATCGCGAAGAAACTCGCATACGAGAGCGCGAAGGACATGTTGCGCAATCTTGACTCCGATGAAAAGGGTAAGCACATTGTGCCCACCCTTGGAGGAGAACAAGAAATGAGCGTCATCACGCTGCCCGGCCTGATCCACGCCTTGAACAATCGCCGCCCCGGCGCAGTCAAGGACGAGGCCACGCGCAACATGGTCATCCGGTTCCAGCGTTGGGTGAACCACGAACTAGTGCCGACCGTAATGCGCACCGGCAGATACGAGGTGCAGCGTCCGCAACACCTGCTTGAGGCGGCTCACCATGAGCGCATGATGCAAGTCGAACTGTTGAAGGCTTCGCAGGGCATCGTCCACCCGGATTTCCTCGAAGCGAAGACGCGCATCGTGATCGCACGGGAATTGAGGGAACTACCTGAGCTCGACCCGAAGACCCGTCCCCTGTACACACAGGACTATCTACGGGAGAAGAATCTGAGCGCCAAGCAGCTGCGATCGAAGAGTGGCACATTCGGCAAGAAGCTCAAGGCCGCATATCGAGAGCGAAACGGTCGAGACCCACAACGCGCTGATCTGACACTGCCGAACGGTCACATCATTCAGGTCTACGCCTACACGGAAGAAGATCGCCCCTTGTTTGACCGGGCATGGGATGAGCTCAGTCAGAAAGCGGGTGCGTGATGGCCGGCGCTCTCCCTGAGAAAAATCTTCGTCTATCTCTCACCCACCCTATCGTGTCGGACTCTTACAGACATTCCTTCCCCATGGAATTGGTATGTGATCCGAACGATGAGGCCGACCTGTTCCTGACGGTGTTCAAAGCGAAGGTTCCTATGTTCGACTTGTGGTTCGACCTGACGTATTCCACGTTCGACGGGGTGACCGGTTCGTTCTATCCCGATTGGAGCGAATGGACGTTCGGTGACCTGAAGGAAGCGAAGGACGCATTGCACTCCTATCTGGATTCCATCGATGTTCTCCGCGTTTTTTTTGCGGACTACCTGCGGGTATTCGAGTGGGCGTCGACCGTGGACTGGCGCGGCCTGCTCGCCAAGAAGCGTGGTGAGTCATGTCCAAGCAGATAGAAGCACAGGACGGTTGGCCCATTGGCAAGGTGGCGGAATTCCTGAATCTTTCGAAGAGCACTCTTTACATCTGGTCTTGCTACGACCGGTGGGGCGGGAAATACCCGCCGGCCCCGAAGCGTATCGGCCGTCGGCTGGTGTGGGATCCACGCGAGGTCATCGACTACCGGAACAACAGGTGCGCCATCACCCGCAAGGAGCTGGTCTACGGCGAATAAGGGTTTCCCGGATTCAAAACCGGGAGAAAAAGGAAGGGTGCCGGCGTTGCACTGTCCAAGGTTCTGCGCCGACACCAACATCACCAATCACATTGAAAGGAAGACAAGTGATGTCAAACAACAAGATTAGCGGTATCCACGCCATCGGCGTCGAGGTTCCGAAGGACATGTCGCTGCAGGAGCTCATGGAGCAGCTCCTGAATGATACGGAGGTCGAATTGGAGAAGGATTTGGACGGGGAGCCCCGCAAGCCCGAACCCCAGTCCGAGGCGAACAAGTGGCAGCGGTATGCGGACATGCTGGGCGACCTGTTCGACGTGGCGCATCAGATCGGCTATGACGCCTACATGCAGGGCGACCTGAAGATCATGCGCAAGGTGTTGCAGGTCGAATCCGATGTGGTGGATCTGGCCGGCATCGTGACCATGGAGAAGTCGAGGGCCGTGAAATGAGTATCGAGGCATTGCGCAAAAAGCGTCGCATGCGCCGACCCCGGCCGAGGTTAACGGACGGGCAGAAAACGGCCGTATTACTGGCTCTCACGTTCTTCGAGGGTCGGCTGGTCGGTTTCGCCGGCACGCATAGTCGCATCCCCAGTCCGGTGGGTACGCCGCAGTGGATGATAACCGGCTCGCTCGTATTGGCTGTCGTATTGCCGCTCGTGTTCGTGGGAATCCTGTTGAAGTGGGGTGGCGATGGAACAGCCAAGTGAGTTCACGCTCTGCTTGCCGGGCGACCCGGTGCCGAAGGGGCGTCCCCGCGTCTACAACGGGCACGCGATGACCCCGAAACGCACCGTCAGGGCGGAGGAACGCCTGTTCGCCGAATTCCGGTTGAAATACCCGCAGGCGAAACCATACCAGTGCCCGGTCAGGTTGGAGGCCGAATTCTGGATGAGCCATCGCGGCCGCCCGGATCTCGACAACCTGTTGAAGCTGGTTTTGGACTCGCTGAACGGCGTCGCCTACGTGGACGACGCGCAGGTCGTCGAATCCCATGCCACCAAGCGCATGCCCGACCTATGGGTGTACGGAGCCAAAGGCAAATACCGGAAACGCAAGTCCGGCGACCCGTACACGTACTGCGGGCACGAATACGAACCACATCTCTATATCCGAATCAAGCCGCTCCCGGGATGGGAGCCGAACAAGCAAGGAGAACAATCATGAGCAAGCCGATCAACGAACCCCGTCTGGTGCAGCAGGCGCTGATAGCGGACGAGGATCTGAGCTTCGAACTGGCGGCCCTGGTGCCGACCGCGAACGGGATCACGAACGCCGCATCCACGTTCATCGACAAGGCCACCAAACTGTTGCTGTCCGACAAGATCATACTCACCAACGAGCAGCATACGGCCGTCACGTCGGCCATCGCCATCGCCCAACTGACCGTCAAGGAAGGCGCGGCCATATCGAAGCTGCTGCGCAACCCGGACGCTTCGGCGGAGGTCATAGCCGGACTGCGACTCACCTCCGAGGACAGGCAGGATGCCTGACCGGCGTCTTTGGATGCCGCGTTGCAGGACATGCGGGCCGCTCGGCAAGCCCACCGGACTGGACGAGGCGGTCACCTGCTGCAACCGGCACACGAACCAGACCAAGCATCAGACGGCGTGGTATCCCACCTACGCCCAAATCATCGTGAAAGGCACATCAAATGACTCCATCAACCATTGAAACCACGGAGGCCGTGAACCCGGACGGGGAATTGCGCCAAGGATTGTTCGCCGCGCAGGCGGCGCGCATCGTCGAACTGCAGGCCGAGATCGCCAGCCGACAGGAGGAAATCGACAATCTCAAATCCCTGATTCTCGACTCGCATCCGGTCGGCACCTACCAGGCCGGCAACCTGAAGGTGCAGGTCAAGCCGGGCGCGCGCCGCATCAACGCCGGCACGTTCGAAAAAGCCTACCCGGCCACCAAGTATCCCGGAGCCTACCAGTTGCGGCCGCGCCCGCTCAGCCAGTTGGAGAAGATGCTGTCGGCGGACGCGGTGGCCGATTACGCGATGAGCGGCAAGCCTATGGTGGTGGTCTCATGAGCGCGGAACTGTCCAGCCTGGGCATCGCCCAGATCGTGGAAAGCGCCATCGCCGACTACGACCTGCACGACGAGGACGGCAACGAGCTGACCGACGACCTGTACGTCATCCGCTCCGAACGGCTCGACGAGCTGGGCCTCACCGTCGCCAGACGCATCCACAAGGCCATACGCGAACTGGAGACGCAAGGCAAGACCGGCTTCCCCGTGCATTCGATGCTCTGCGGGCATACGCCGCCAACCATCACGACGGCGGATGACGGGACCTACACGCTGCGCTTCGACAACGCCAGCGAAGCGGTTGCAGTCAAAGGCCTCAACAAGACCGCATTGGCCGACGTCAAGAAAACCATCAACGACTTTCTCAAGGAGGTGAAAACCCATGAACGGCATGAATGAGGCTATCCTCGCCGTCGCACAAGCCCAACAGGGTGATGCGATCCCCGTGGACATACCGCCCATGACGCAGTCGGCACCCGATATGGGCAAGCCGCCAGTCACTCCGAAAACCAAAATCGGCACCGTGGAGGAGCCGCAACTGTGGCCGGAGATTCGCCAGCTCATCGAAGCGGATATCGCCAACGCTCCGCGCGAACTGCAGCGTGAGATAGGCCCGTCCGAACTGGGCACGGACTGCGTGCACTGCCTCGCCGCGAAACTGGCGGGCTGGCCGGAGCGTCGCTCCCCGGGCTGGCTGCCGTTCATCGGCACGTGCGTCCACGCGCATTTCGAAACCATGTTCTATGACCTGAACGGGGAGCCGGCGTTCCAATTCCCCTACACGAGCGAGGACAACGTGACCGAGCTCGTGGAACGGTGGCGCTCGGAGTACCGGGTCACCGTAGGCCGGTTGCAGGGTTTGCACGGCGGCTACGACGTGACCGGCAGCATCGACCTATGGGACCGCAAAACCCGCAGCACCATCGACTGGAAGATAGTCGGCAACACGACCGTCACCAAGGTCAAGGCCCACGGCCCCTCGCAACAGTACCGGGTACAGGCCTCACTCTACGGCATGGGTCTGCAGAACGAGGGCGAACGAGTGGAGCGCAACTGCATCTACTTCCTGCCCCGCAACAAGACCAGTCTCGGCGACGCATTGCCCTGGGAGACGAGGTTCGACCCGGAGCCCGGCAAATGGGCGTTGAGCCGCGCCCAACTGCTCGTCAACCTCATGGACTGCGTGGAGCAGGCGGAAGGCCCCGACGTGCGCGACAGCTGGATCAAACAGTTGCCGGCGGCCGGGCCCGACAAATGCTTCTCATGCAAGGGCCGGGTCTGGCCCGACATGAGCGCGCTCCCCGAGTTCGACGCTAAGCCATGGCCGGACGTTCCCGACAAGTGGCTCCGACTCATCCCCCTAATCGAATCCGAATACCAATTCACCAAGTAAAAACAACGAAAGGAACACGACAATGTTCGGACAACCACAACCACAGTACGGTTACCCGCAGCAGGGTTACGGCTACCAGCAGCCCCAACGACAGCCCGCCCAGTTAAGCTCGCTCGGCGACCTGCTCGCTGGCAACAGCGCCAAAGCGTACTTCGGCGCGAACAGCCAGCCCGGAGACTCGGTGACCGGCGTCATCGAAAAAATCGAGACCACGCAGGTCAACGACTTCCAGACCAAGCAGCCCGCCTTCTGGAACGACGGACGCCCGAAGGAGCAGATCCACGTCATCATCCAGACCCAACTGCGCGACCCGAGCGTAGAGGAGGACGACGGCCGCCGTTCTCTCTGGGTCAAAGGTTGGGGAATCCAGTTGAAGGCGTTTCGCGAGGCCTGCCGTCAGGCGGGCGTGAAGATCCCGAAGCCGGGCGACACCATCACGGAACGGTTCGTGGGTCTCGGCCAGCGGGGCGACGCGCCCCAACCGCCGAAGGTGTTCGAATTCCACATCGAACCCGCGTCCAGCGTCAACAGTCTCGTCAACGGAAGCCAACCCCGGCAGCCTGTCCAGCAGGGCTCCCAGCAGCCTCCCGTGCAGCAGTCCCAGCAAGACTACCCGCAGCAGCAGTACGCTCCCCAGCAGCCCACGCAGACCCCGAATCAGGGATATGCGCCGGCTCCGGTCGACCCATGGAACCCGCCGACGCAGCAGCAGCCGCAGCAACCCGCCCAGCCGGTACAGCTCGGCCAGCCACAGCAGCAGGCTGATCCGATGAAGGTCAACCAGTTGAAGGCCGTGGGCAAAAGCCCGCAGGAGATAGCCGCATTGTTGGGCGTGCCGGTCGAAGCGGTCACCGCCGTCACCGACCAGGCGCAACCCCAATACCACGGGGGTTCCGAACAGATGCCGGAAACAGGTGAATTCTGATGGACGAACTGCTGAAACACCTGCAGAACCAGTGGCTCGAGCTGATGAAGGACATGGATTCCCTCGCCTCCGACCAGGCCGGTTTTTGTGACGTCGACTCGGAAAGCCTGCAGCTCATGAGCGTGAGGCTCGTGCTCCTGGGCTGACACAAGAGCAAGGATTCCGACAAGGACTGATACCAGTCCCGACCGCCGTAGCCGTATCCAAGCGGCCGGCACGTATGCAAAGGCGTGCACGGCACCAACCACATTTTCACATCACGTCAAAGGAGTTTCAGGAATGACCGACATCTACGGCTATGCGACGGCCGCACCCCTGTACCGTGCGGCCGGCTGGATGCAGGTCATCCCCCTGCCCGAAGGCCGCAAGACCCCACCACCCAGCGGTTTCACGGGACGCAGCCGCAAACCCGTCACCGACGAGCAGATACGGCTCTGGTCGCAGGCGACCCCGGACGCGAACACGGGAATCGTCATCCCCGAAGGCGTATTGGTGTTGGACATCGACGCCGCACAAGGCCATCAGGTCAAGGCGGACGGGGCGAAAGGCATCAGCGAGCTCTCTCAGGAACTGGGCATGCTTCCGGCCACGTGGAGCAGCACGGCGCACGGCATCGACAGTCCGGCACGCCACCTGTTCTACAAGGTGCCCGAAGGCCTCGCGTGGAAGGGCGGCGCCATCGAGGGCGTCGACATCCTGCAACCCGGCCACCGGTATTCCGTGGTCTGGCCGTCGATCCACCCGAGTGGCGAAATGTACTGCTGGTACACGCCCAGCGGCAGGGTTGCCAGCACGCTCCCCCGCATCAGCGATCTGGCGACCCTGCCATGGAAGTGGGTGGACTACCTGCGCAAACCCGACAGCATGGCGAACCTGACACATTCAAACCCGTCGACCACTCCAATCGCCTCTAATCCGAGGGGATACGACGACCGCATGTGCAAGGCGGTCAACACGTTCCTCAACAAGACGCTCGCCAACCCCGCTTCCAAAGGCTCAAGGCATGACACCACGCTGCAGGCCGTCTGGGCGTTGGTGAACTTCGCGCAGGAAGGCCATCGTGGAGCGCTCGACGCCATCAGCCAATTGAAGCCACGGTTCATCGCCGAGGTGGCCCCCGACCGTCAAGGCAAGGAGCGTGAGGCGGCGCGCGAATGGGCCAGCATTCTCAGTGGCGCGATGGAGAAGGTCAACGGCGTGCAATCCCACTCTGATCCGTGCGAGCAGTCGAAAATCGAACGCATGACGCCCGGCGAGTTCGACGAACTCATCCAAAACGCGGCTGCGAGTCAAATGGAGGAAAGTCACCCGGAAGCAGTTCAAAACACTGGAACAATGCCGGTTCAAGCCGGTTCAACACCCGTCGCATCGGTTCAAAACGGTTCAATGGAAAGTCACGAGGCAAGTAAAAACGCCTCCTCCAGCTGGCAGTTCGAAGACCTCACCCAGCTCGCTTCCGGCATTGAACTGCCGCCCACGCCCACCGTGTTCCAACGAGAGGACGGCCAAGGCCTCTTCTATAGGGGCGCGGTCAACGACCTGCACGGCGAACCCGGCTGCGGCAAAAGCATGCTCGCCCAGATCGCCACCGCCCAGGAACTCAAACAGGGACATGACGTGATCTATATCGACTATGAGGATTCCGCCAGAAACGTCGTCAAGCGTCTCCTGCTGCTCGGCGTGACCGGCGAACAGATCGTGCAGCATTTACACTACGTGCGGCCCAGCGCCAAGCCGAGCAGCCCCACCAGCCTCGACGGCTGGAAGGAAACCCTCGACTACGCGGACACGGCCACGCTGGCCATCATCGACGGCGTCACCAGCTGCCTCGCCTACGCCGGCCTCGACAGCAACAGCGGCGACGACATCGCAGCCTGGTACAACACCATGCCACGACTCATCAGCGCCTGTGGGCCAGCAGTCGTACTCATCGACCACGTCATCAAAAGCAAGGACAACCGGGGCCGCTACGCCGGCGGCAGCATGCAGAAACTCGCACTCATCGACGGCATCAGCTACTCGGTGGACATGACCAAACCAGTCGGCAAGGGCGTGCGCGGCACCATCGTCATCAAATCAGGCAAAGACCGCATCAGCGAGATCGAGGAGCATTGCGCCGTCAGCTGGGATTCGAACGGCTCGCACCTGCGCGAAGCAGCACGCATCGAAATCAACTCCACGGACCCGAAACTCATGCGCGTCACCATCGCACGACCGAACATGATGCCCAGCGAAGACCGACAGGCGAAACGCGACGACTTCCGACCCACCGGACTGATGGAACGCATCAGCCGCATGCTGGAGGACTCACTCGAAGAACCGAACCAGTCCGAACTGTTCAAGGCACTGAAGGAAGACGGTTCCGGAGCGCGTACCGCCGTCATGAGCAAAGCCGTGAGCCTGCTCCTGCAGGAGGGTTTCGTCTCGAACCGCTCTGGACGCAACAATCGTTCGATATTCAAATCCGTCCGACCGTACCGGCAGATAGACGACCCGAAATCCGACGCCTATGTGGACCGTATGAGCAGGGAGGAGGCGAGTGAATTGGATGACGAAAACCACCTCGAAATCTAGTTTTTCCCGTTTTTCCCAGTTTTTCCGAGTTTTTCCCGGAAAAACTGAGCCATCGAGTCTAGTTTTTCCCCACACTCCCCGGACACACTACGTGTGTGTCCGGGTGTGGGAAAAACTACGGCTCGCCCCTCCGGAAAGACCAAAAACACCCCTCAACGACACTAGATTTTCCCAAACCAAAGGAGCCCAAAATGTCACTCACATTCAGAGAGCAAATCGAAGAGACCGCATGGGAACTCGGCAACGGCGAAGGCACAGTGCCCGAGCTGCGTCAGCGGTTCGACGACAATCCCGACACTCCGAACTTCGACCCGGCCAAGGCATTGGAGATGCTGCACATCCTCCAAATCGTCAACTACAGGCAAGTCCCTCAGCATCGAGGCAGACCAGCCCGCAGCCATTTCCTAAAACAATCCGAATACTCGGTACTCGATTTTGACATTCCGAAGCCAATCCCCAAGGACGAGCGGGAACGCCAGACGCGGATTCAGTGGGCCAAGGACTTTCGAACCATCGCCGACTGGCTCGACGCGAACTGTTACACGACCGAAAGCGAGAAAGCATGAAAGAATCCGTCACCATCCAATACCTCTGCGAGGATGCTGACACCAATCTGGTCGAAACCATCCCAATCGCCTCCATCAGCATCGACCAGTGGAGTCAAGGCCATCCCGACCTGTTCAACCTCGACCGGAGAGGCCATCACGGCCGCCGTATGCTCAGCGTACTCATCACCGCCTGCGAAGCGGTGCTGCATGAAATCCAGGACATCAAATGGGAGGACTGACCCATGGCCGAACCGATTGACGTGATTCAACGGGCGCTCAGCGCACTGGCCTCAGCGGGATTGGGCAGCGAGTCGCCGGCAGAGGCGTATGTGCTCGGCTACCAGGCCGGCTGGCGGGAAGCGCTCGACCTGTGCATACGAATCGAAACTGCAATCAACAACGAAACGGAGGAAACGAATGAGCATCATCAGCAGTGAAATCGAGGCACAGAAGCAGCGTGACCCGTCGTACATCGACAGTGACCTGCAGTGGGCGTGGGGACAAGGATACAAGGCCGGAGCGTCACGCGAAATCACCGAAGAGGAGATTGCCGCCGCCATGGCCGAAACCCGAAAGTTCATCACGCTCCCCGGCGCGTGGATGGAGAACATCATCAGAATCGCGTTCGACGCGGCAAGAAGAAAGGCAATGGAGGAGTGAGCAGGCCACGCACCCGTGAACGCAAACCAGCATGGCTGCGCACGTTCATCCCGAAAACGAGTCCCCTCGTTGTCACCGTCTGCGAGGGGTGCGGCCTGTACGTCATCGAGGATCGCGAAACCGTATGGGAGTCGTGGGATTACGGGTGTGTGGCGGGTGACGACCTGACCGTGGCGATAATCCTCGGCCGGCCGTTGACCCGCGTCACGTGGCTTCCCTCCGTCGGCCACCCGCTGCTCCGTAGCACCTGCGGAGATGCAGGCATCAGACCGGACGGCCAGTATCTGGCCATGCACATGTGTCATCTCGCCCGGATAAGCGTCAAACCGTTCAAACCACCAACCCGCGAGCGGCCGCCGGGCAAGCCGTGGGGCGGGCCGAAACTGTCGAAACAGGAGATAGCCGAATTCAAACGCATATGGGATATGCCGTACAGCCAGCTCAAGCATGAGAAAACCCCAGCCAACAAGGTCGGCCAGGGCGAGAAGCAAACACTATTCTAGCCGACCAGCCGGAAGGGGCTAACGTGGACTGCCAGAACTGCAAAACGATAACCGAAGGGGGATATTCACTGTGCGAGACGTGCGAACTGCGTTTCGCCGGCACGCTCCTGCGACTGGCGCGCGACGTCACGCCGTTGCATGACTCGTTGGACGCGACCCTGCATCCGGGCGGGCATTCGCCCACGCGAATCCAGACGGCCACTCCCCCGACTCCTATCAGGCTTGACGTGCTCGACCTGATCGACATGCTCGACGCCACGGCCCGTGAACTATGGCGTTGCCTCGACGGCATCGACGCCTTGGACTGGCGCAAAGACAAACGCAACGAGGATCTGAAGGCCACGCTCATCGCATGCGCAGGCCACCCCAGGCTCGCCACGTTCGCGGACGCGGGCTTCTACATGCACGTCGTTGACGGCATCGCACGCAAAGTCGATGCTGCGCTGGACCCGCCGGAGCAACGCCGCGAGATAGGAACCTGCGAACTATGCGAGACCATGCTCACCGCTGGGGCAGCAGACCAGTGGGTGACATGCCCGGTCTGCGGGAGGGAACAGCGAGCGCAGACCGTCAAACTCCGGCGACTGAAAAAACTCTGCTGGGACGACTCGAAACGAGGTAGCGCGGCGGATATAGCCAAGGCGTTCACCGACGCGGGGATTACCGTGCGCAGAAACACCCTCAACGTGTGGGTCAGCCGAGGCAAACTGCGGAACAGTCCGCAGGGACTAGCCTACTGCGACGTGTATCGGCTCGTGATAGGCGGCGAACTTGACAAAGAGCTGACTGTAACCGCATAATGTCAGTGGATTAGTGTCGAAGAGCTCAACCCCGGACGGTTGGGCTCTTCGCATATCCGCCTATGCGCGTAGCTCAACGGGTAGAGCGGCGGTCTCCAAAACCGCAGGTCGTTGGATCGAAGCCAACCGCGCATGCCACGGCTTGCGTACGGTAGAGGACTAACCGGCCATCGCAGTGATTGCGACGGTGTGGTCAAAACAGACTAACCATGTCGGGCCACCGCGAATTCGAATCTCGCCCAAGCCACCAACCACCACACAGGATGGGGAACATGAGCAACAAGGCAGGCTCAGGCAGATACCAAAATGGAGCAGCCCGCCGCAAATGCAAGGCCAGACACATCGCGGCCGAAGGACCAATACCGATCTGCCCGCTGTGCGGCAAGCCCATAGACCTCACACTCAAAACACCACACCCACTCAGCTGCGAACTCGATGAGATCATCCCATACAGCCGAGGCGGATCACCAACCAGCTATGACAACACACAACTCACACACAGAATCTGCAACCAAAGAAAAAGCAACAAAATAATCGCCAACACCACAGGCCACCAAAACACAAAAAAACAACCACAAAACACCATCCCAATCAGCCGCCAATGGTAACCGGGGCACCACCCCCTCCCCCACCGGCAAGGCTCCCCACAGGTCATAGCGCCGCTATCCCCCCGCAACCCGCGTGGAGTATCGTACGTTTGGCCGCTGGGGTGCCTGCGAGCGCCCGTGGAAGCCGTTCCGGCATGGTTTTGATGTTTTCGCCCCGTTGTTTTCCGAGGCTGTTACGTTTGATTTTACGCAGTTTTGATATGTCACGAAATTAGTGTTGCGAATCGTTGGAATATATGCTATAGTAATAGCTATGGTCAACCAATGTAGGAATTGCGGCCACTTCTTCCAACCCACACCTAACCCTAGGCGTCCGAGACTGTTTTGCTCGGACAGATGCCGCAAGGCGTGGAGCCGCAAACATCAGATACCCCAAGCGCTCAGGGCATTGCGCCGTTGGGTGCGGGCCGATGGTAAGCGTCCGATTATGTGCGATGGGTCGCCGGCCAGTTCGACGGACTCAAGTACCTGGGCGTCATATTCGGAGGTCATGCGCTCGAAGGCCGGTGACGGTTATGGCATAATGCTCGGCGACGGGCTTGCGTGCTGGGATTTCGACCATGTTGATTTGACCAGTCCGCCCGCGAAGGCGATGGAGCTGCTGCCGGATGCGATCTATGCGGAGGTTTCGACCAGCGGACATGGGCTGCATGTGTTCGTGTGGTCGTCGGAGGCGAGCTTCCGGCGTGCCGGTGTCGAGTTTTATTCGCATTCGCGGTTTATTCGCATGACGGGAAGGAGGTGGCCGAAGTGACCACGGTTATTCGTAATCAGGGCACGAGTCTCGCGGTGCGTGAGAAGCTGGCCGCTGATGGCAGGCCCGTGTTGTTGGCGTTTTCGTGCGGCAAGGATTCCATCGCCGCGTGGCTGGCGATGCGGGATATGGGCATCGAGGTCGTTCCCGCGTACTTGTACTATGTGCCCGGTTTGAGGTTCGTGGACGAGGAGCTTGATTATTTCGAGCAGAAGTTCCAGACCCGAATCAAAAGGTATCCGCACCCGTCGCTGTACCGGTGGCTGAACAATGCGGTGTTCCAGGCTCCCGAACGTCTGCGCTACATCGAGGCGGCGCGTTTGCCTGAGCCGTCGTATGAGCAGATGTGGGATTTCATCCGCGCCGACATCGGCTTGGATAAGAACACGTGGTGCGCGGATGGCGTGCGCGCCGCCGATTCGATTCAGCGTCGCGGCGCGTTCGTCCAGTACGGGTACTGGCGGCGCAACCTCAAGAAGGTCTCTCCTATCGGGGATTGGCTCAAGGGCGAGGTGCTGGACTGCATTCGCGGGCATCATATCGAGCTGCCGTGTGATTATGCGTGGTTCGGGCGTTCTTTCGATGGCATCGACAAGCGTTTCACCAAGGTGCTCAAGGACAAGGCACCGGACGATTACGCGACGCTGCTTGAATGGTTCCCCTTGTTGGAGGTGGATCATGTCAGGTGATTTCAAATTCGATTTTTCGAAGAGAAAACCCAAGGGCAAGCGTGTGAAGCCGGTGCCGGAGAATCTGGACGAGAACGCGAAGGAGTACCGGGAGCGCGCCCGTGCGGAGCGCAAGCGTTTCGTGGATGCGACCGACACCGAGTTCTGGCTGTGCCTGTGTTTCCCCTCCCCCGCCGAGATGGCGCGGTGGCGTGAACGGTTTGGCTTCGGCGAAAACCACCGGATCTATGCGTACCGTGATATCGAGAAGCTACTCGCCCCGTACAAGCCGGCCAAGTCGTCCGCCGTGGCGTTCGGTGCCGGCGTCGGCTTCGGTGGTGGTCTCGGGTTCGCGGAGAAGACGCCTGACCCGCTCGCCGATGTCAAGTACTCCGATGATCTGGAGAAGGATTGTCTCGCCGAGTTCGCCGCCCTGCACAGGGCGCTGGTTTCGGCTTGCAGTCCCAGGAAGCTCGTGGAGCCGACCGATTCCGAACACTGGTTCGCCATCGCGTTCCCGTTGCGAGACGACAAGGATTCTTTCCTTGCCGAGTATGGTCTTCGCAAACTCGGAGATAAATACCTCGATGGTATGGCCGTAGCTCGGAAGCTGGGAGGTGAGTTATGAGGCGAGTCCGTTATGCGAGCACCAACGATATCCGCTATACGGGGTATGGGCGTCGCTCTTCCGGTTCATCCGGTGGCGGTGTGTCCGCCCTGCGTGTGAGTGCGTCCCGTTCCGCGTCGCGATCGAGCGGATCGTGAACCGGTAAACAATATTTTTTTCGTTCAAGCCGTCCCTATGTGGCGGCTTTTTCATTGGGAGGTTCTCATGCGACGCGGCTCTTCTTCGGCTTCCCGCTCGTCCAGCAGCGGGAGCGGCGGCAACTCATCCCGCTCACGCTCGAAGGGCTCAACGCTTTCCGGCGTCGGCTTCTCGAAAGAGCGAATATCCCAATACCGCAAACAGGGCTTATCCGACGAACGTATATCGAAGCTATGGCAGGATACCCTCAAGATGCGCGCGTTGATGAAGAAACGCAAGGAACAGGGAGTCAGCGATCTTGAAGCCGGTGTCTCCCAGTCTTGGAAAGTCGCGGACGCCAAGAACTCTCGCATGGTTTTAAAGCGCGTTGCCGAAGGGCGTAACTTCGGCCGAGACGTGAGCCTGCGGCAGTACTGACCTTCCCCATAACGATGTTTCCCCTTGTTTACCCAAATTGTGAAGGAGGTGGATCGTGCGTAACCTGTTCCAGCGCGCCGGCAATGCGGTGCGTAACGTTGCCGGTCGTATCCGCAGCGCTTTTTCTCGCGGCGGCTCGCGCTCCTCCGGCTCCTGACATTTAGATTCGAGGTGATCCAGTTGGCCAAGACCACGATAACGCAGCCGACGCTGCCTGACGACATCGAATGGCCGAAGGCTACCGTGCGATGGTGGGAGCATCTGGCTTCCACCCCCGGAGCGGACTCGTGGACGGAGGCCGACTGGGACAACCTCATGAACGCCGCACTGATCCACGCGGACATCTGGGGTTCCGGCAATTTCGCCAGCGTGCCCATACTGAACAAGCTGCTGCAGGATTACGGGATCACGCCAGCCGCACGCAGGCAGATCACGCAGGCGAAAGTGAAACAGCAGGAGCGGCATACGCCGCTCGATGAGATAGCCGAACGACGGAAGCTGAGGGTGATCGAGGGTGGCAAGGCGAAGAGGCGTACAGGAACCTAGCTTCGCTCTGGTTCCCAAGCACGCGCAGTCCGAGGGAGGAGAGGCGTGCGCGCTCGCCGCCGGCTACGACATGAAGCCGGATAAGTGGCAGCGTATCGTGCTCGAGGGGTGGCTCGCCACGGATTCGAAGCTGCAATGGGCGGCGTCGGATTGCGGGTGCGCGGTGCCGCGCCAGAACGGCAAGAACGCGATTCTCGAGTTCACGGAGCTGTACCTTGCCGCGATCCTCGGCATGAAGATCCTGCACACGGCGCATGAGGTGAAGACCTGCCGCAAGCATTTCCTGCGCATGAAATACTACTTCGAGAACGCGCGCAAGTTCCCCGAACTGTCGGAACTGGTCACCTACATTCGAGCCACGAACGGCCAGGAGGCCATCGTGTTGAAGAACGGTGGCAGCATTGAGTTCATCGCCCGTTCGAAGAGTTCGGGCCGTGGCTTCACGGTGGACGTGCTGGTGTGCGACGAGGCGCAGGAGCTGACCGACGAGCAGATGGAGGCCATACAGCCCGCCATCTCGTCGGCACCCTCCGGCAACCCGCTGACCATCTACACGGGCACCCCCACACCGCCGACCTCGCCGGGCACGGTGTTCGCGCGCATGCGCCGCAACGCGCACAGGGACAAGCCGCCGAAGAACCTGTGCTGGTTCGAATGGGCGGCGACCGAGATAGGCGACGTGCACGACCAGCAACGCTGGTACCAATACAATCCAAGTCTCGGCACCCGACTGCTGAAAAGCGTGGTCGTTTCCGAGTCGGAGAAGATGACCCCTGACGGTTTCGCCCGCGAACGTCTCGGCTGGTGGAACGATCAGGCCGGCGCGCTGTCCGACATCGACTTGGATGCTTGGGCCGAATGCAAGACCGACAAGCCCTGCATGGACGGCTACAACTCGTATGCGGTCAAGTTCAGCGCGGACGGCGCGAACGTCACCCTCGTGGCGTGCGTGCGCCCGCCCCGCAAGTCGGGTGAATTGCCTCACGTGGAGGTCATCGCCTCGCGCAGCATGCGTGGCGGCACCGGCTGGCTGGCCGACTGGCTGACCGCCGAGAAAGACGGTGCGGAACGGTGGCGCAACGCCATCGGCATCATCATCGACGGGCGCGTGGGAGCGCCCACCCTGGTCAACAGCCTCATCGACAAGGGCGTGTCCAAAAGAGTGATCGTGGTTCCGCGCCCTTCCGACGTGGCGGACGCTTGTTCGATGCTCGAACAGGCCGTGAACGACCATGGGCTTACCCATTTCGGCCAGCCTCTGCTTGACGAGGCGGTGGGTCATGCGAAGCACAGGAAAATCGGAGACGGGTTCGGCTACGAGACGTCCATGGAGAACATCGACGTGAGTCCCGTGGAAGCGGTGGCTCTCGCGTATTGGAACGTCAAGACTTCCAAACGTCATCCGGGAAGAAGAGCGAAGGCGGTGGCATTCTGATGCAGATTCCCAGTCTTGAAAACGTGCAGGTCGATAATCTGCCCGACGAGTGCCGAGAACCGTGGGATTTGATGATACGTCAATGGTCCCAGAAGCTCGAACGTAACCTGTTGCGCACCAAATACTACGACGGGCGAAACGAGCTTAAGAATCTGTCCATCGCCGTGCCGGACAGCATGGCGGGGATAAGCGAGGTCGTGGGCTGGCCGCAGAAATCGGTGGACGCTTTGGCCGACCGCATCGTGTTCGATGGTTTCGTCGGAGTCGGCGACGACAGCCGCGATCCGTTGGGTTTGGATTCGATTCTTTCAGACAACGACTTCGACGTGGAATTGCCGCAGGCCATCCGCAGCGCGCTCACTCACTCATGCTCGTTCCTGAATGTGCGCAGCGCGGAACCCGAGGATGGTCTGCGCTCGAAGGTGTCCGTGTCGTTCCGCAGCGCGCTCTATGAGACCGGCCTGTGGGATTACGCCCGTCGCGGGCTGTCGGCGGCGTTGTCGATAACCGATATCGACCGCTCACAGTACGCGCAGGCGAACACCATCGTGCCTTCCGAGCTCATGCTCTACATACCCGGCTACACGATTCGTATACGTCGCACGCAATCAGGCCGCTATCATGCGGACGCTCCATGTAACACGTACATGGATCATGTGCCCGTTTACCTGATCCCCTACCATCAGGACCTGAACCGCCCCTTTGGCCGCTCGCGCATCAGCCGCGAGGTCATGAGCATCACCGACACGGCGGTGCGCACCATGCTGCGCATGGAGGTAAGCGCCGAATTCTATTCGAGCCCGCAACGCTACCTCATCGGCGCGGACGAGCCGCCCGAGGACAAGAACGGCAGGAAGCTGACCGGCTGGGAAGCCACCATCTCGAAGATGCTCAACATCAGCCTCAACGAGGACGGCCAAGCGCCCACCATCGGCCAGTTCACGCAGATGACCATGCAGCCGCACACCGACATGCTTCGCGCCCTCGCGGCACGCATGAGCGGCGCGACCGGCGTGCCGCTCAGCCAGTTCGGCGTCATGACGGATTCCGGCCCCTCCTCGTCCGAAGCGATCATGGCGGCCGAAAGCGAACTCGTCATCGAGGCGAAGAACGCCTGCCGCGCCATCGGCGTGCAACTACGCAAGGCCGCGAGGGACATCGCCATCCTCAACGGCACCAGCGAGGACAGCGACGAGCTCAATCGGCTTCAGGTCAACTGGCGTGACCCCGAACGCCCATCGCAGGCCGCGCTCTCCGATGCCATCGTGAAGCAGGTGACGGCCATCCCATGGCTCGCCAACTCCGACGTGATTCTGGAAAAGCTCGGCTACACGGATTCCGATATCACACGCCTGTTGGTCGACAAGCGCAAGGCCGAGACCCGCAGCGTGCTTGACTCCCTCGTGAACGGAGGCAACAAGGATGACGGACAACCGGCAACTGGAACAGCTGCAAGCCAGCCAAGCTCGGGCGGTGGAACTGGCACGCCGCGATCTGGCGAAACTGTGGGAGACGCTGCAACAGCTCAGCCCCGAATGGCAGCGTGACATGCTGCTCGACTACGTGCCGCAACTGGTCATCAAATACGGTGACCTCGCGGCACAGGCCGCCTACGAATGGTATATGCGCGTCCGTGGCGAATCCGTGCCAGAACCATGGGAGTACGACCTGTCCGACTCGTTCCCCGGCGACGGCATCGACAAGACCATACGCTGGCAGGCCGGCCACCTGTGGACCGACCCGCAGACCATGCAGGCGTATCTTGTCGGTGCGATGCAACGCTGGGTCATGTATTCGGGGCGCGAAACCATCGCCCGCCTATGCGAGCACGACCCGTCCGAACCACGGTACGCGCGCGTGCCGAGAGGCGCGAAGACGTGCGCGTTCTGCACGATGCTCTGCTCGCGAGGCTGGGTGTACCGCAGCGAGAAGACCGCGAAATACGCCAAAGGCTCGTTCCGCCTGTTCCACGACGACTGCGACTGCCAGATCGTGCCCGAATGGGACCGCGACCAAGCTCACATCGAGGGTTATGACCCCGACCGCATGTACTCGGAATACATGCACGCACGCAGCCTCATCGAGAACGGCGGCCTGGACGACGACACCTATCGGATGATAAAGGCCACCACAAAAGGCAATCCCGACAATCCCAACGACCCGAACACGATCACCTATGTGATGCGCCGACTCTACCCCGACCGTTACAAGGACGGCTACGGGGTGCCACGACCGTCGCACTCGAACTGAGATTTTCCCCAACCACCCGCACGGGTGGTTTTTTATGCCCGAAACGGGCCCAACCCACTAGGAGGAACCATGACCGAAGAGGCCAACGGCAACCAGCAGGCGGCATCGACCGATAACGGAGCGAAGCCGCCCGAAATCGACTACGAGGCCAAATACCGGGAGGCCGTCGCCCATTCCCGCGAATGGGAGAAACGCGCCAAGGACAACAAGGCAGCCGCCGACGAACTGCAACAGCTCAAGGAGGCCCAACTGTCCGAAGCCGAAAAGACAGCCAAGCACATCAAAGAGCTTGAAGCCAAGAACGCCGCCTACGAGGCGGAAAAACAGCAGAACGAATGGAAATCACAGGTCTCCAAGGAAACCGGCGTGCCCATCGCACTGCTCCACGGCTCCACCCTCGAAGAAATGCAAGCCAACGGCAAGGCGCTCGCCGACTACATCGCCGACAAAACCAAGCCCACGGTGCATGCCGCATCCGAATCCAACCAGCCGCCCGCACCATCCGACACATCCGGCGACTGGATCCGTGACCAGTACCTCAAACAAAAGCAGAAATAACCCCCTCCATAGAAAGAAGGTATGACGATGGCTTCCAACGTGAACTCCATCATCACCAGCAGCGACCTCGGCGGCGGACTCATCCCCACCGAATACGCCACCCAGATTATCCAGGACGCTCCCAAGTCGAGCGTATCCCTGACACGCATGCGTCAGATTCGCATGAGCACCCGCACGCGCACGCAGCCGGTGCTTGACTCCAAGCCGATCGCCTACTGGGTTGGCGGCGATACCGGCCTGAAACAGACCACGAAGATGAAATGGTCGGGCCTAAGCATCACGGCCGAGGAACTTGCGGCCATCGTGCCCATCCCGGAGGCCGTCATCGCGGATTCCGGCATCCCAATCTGGCCGGAGGTCATGCCGCGTCTGACTTCCGCGCTCGGCTACAAGCTGGACCAGGCGACCCTTTTCGGCGTGGACAAGCCGTCCAGCTTCCCGGACGGCATCATCCCGCAGGCCATCGCGGCGCACAACACACTCACCCAGGGCAAGGACCTCGCCAAGGACGTTGCCAGCATGGGTCAGAAGCTCGCCGAACAGGGCTTCGCCATGAACGGCTTCGCCAGCAAGCCGGGCCTGAACTGGGAGCTTATCGGCCTGCGCAACGCCAACGGCAGCCCGATCTACGTGCCCTCGCTCGCCTCCGGCGCGCCGTCCACCCTGTACGGCTTCGGTCTCAACGAGGTAGACAACGGCGCGTGGGATGCCACCAAGGCCGTGCTGCTCGGCGCGGACTGGTCGAACTTCGTGGTCGGCATCCGTCAGGACATCACCTACAAGCTGCTTGACCAGTCGGTTATCTCGGACGATAACGGCAAGGTGATTCTGAACCTCGCCCAGCAGGATTGCGTCGCCATGCGCGTCGTGTTCCGCGTCGGCTTCCAGATCGCCAACCCCATCAACGACGTGCAGTCGGACAAGAGCAAGCGCTTCCCCGCGTACGTCATCGCGCCGGCCACCGGAACGTCGGTGGCCACCGGAGTGTGATGGCCATGGGACTGAACAAGCAGATACAGTTCGTGCGTCAACCGAAGCCGACTGACGGCGAGATTATCGCTCAGGTGGCCGTTTTTGACGGGGACGGCAATCCGGTCGATGTCGGCGGCGCTCCCACCGTCGACACGCTTGCCGGTGCCACCAACACCGGCAAGGCGGTGCTCAAAGCCACGGATGCGGCGGAGGCGCGCAAGGCCATTGGCGCGGGAACGTCCAGCTTCAGTGGAAGCTACAACGACCTGTCGAACAAGCCGACGATTCCGCCAGCCTACACGCTTCCCGCAGCCACGGCTGCGGCGTTGGGTGGCGTCAAGAAAGGTGCCGCGATTCCAGACCTCGCAGCCTCCGCGGATGCGGCGACCATCGCCACGAAGGTCAACAGCATCCTCACCCAGTTGCGCGCGATCGGTGTCATCGCCGCCTGACGTGGGGAGGTGCGTTATGGCCGACGAAACGGAAGAAAACCCATTCGCCACCTACACGGAATTGTCCAAACGCTGGAAGCAGATGCCGGACGACCCGGATTATGTTGACCAGCGGCTGGCTGATGCATCGCAGTTCATTCGCGAGCAGTGTCCCGGATGGCGCGATATCGCATCCGCCACGTTGGAACGCATCGCCTGCGAGCTCGCCAAGGATGTGATCTCGTCCGACATGCAGACCGAGGGTGCCGGTTTCGATACGACCGGTGCCAGCAATCTCAGTCTCACGGCGGGCGATTTCACCCAGTCGATGACTTTCTCGAATCCTCGCGGCGAATTCTATCTGTCCAAGGGACAGAAGAAGGCACTCGGCCTCACCGGCCAACGCTTCTACAGCGTCGACCTGTCAAATGGGGAGGCGTCATGAGGGGCGAGACCGTGAAGGTGTTGCGCTACACGCCGACCGGCGAGAACGACCCCGCTGGCTCGCCCGTCACGAAGGTTGATATCGAGTCGGTTGGGAACGTGTTGGTTTCGCCGGGCGGCATGTCGAACGCCACCGACTCGCTGCGCCCCGAAGGCGTGACGGTGGCGTTCACCTGCCTCTTCCCCCGCAGCTACGCATACCGGAGTCTGCGCGGGGCGATGGTGCGCATCGATTCCCATGACTACAAGGTGATCGGAGACCCGAGGCCTTTGGACGGCGGCATGAAACCGACCGCATGGAACCTCAAGGTCGAAGTCACCGACACGGATGGATAGGGCATGAAACGGGTGAAACTGAATTATTCGGCGTTTCAGGCATACAGACGCAACGAGGGTTCCAAGGCCGCCGTCAGCGAGGCTCGGAAGCTCGCGGCGAGGGCGAACGCCATGGGCTCGCCCACACACGCGGGCCAGCCCCTGTACACGGCGTTGGGCCCTCAGGCCAACCCCAAGGGAGCCACCGCGCTCGTGCACACGGAGAACACCGCCGCGTGCTTCGACAACGCGGCCCACAACACGTTGGCCAAGGCGTTGGGAGGTGGTGGCTGATGGCCGTGAACGCGGAAAAACTCGTCATGGACTGGCTCAACGCGGACCCGACGATCAGGGCCGAATGGCCGGCCAGTTTCGACGTGCCCGCCGAGTCCAGCGCCACGCATCCGATACCGTTCGTCACCGTCGAACAGGTGGGAGGCTCGGACGAACGGTTCCGCAGCCTGCCGCTTATCGCGGTGCAGGTGTGGGGCGAGTCGCGCTGGCTGGTCTCCGAAGCTGCGGCGAAACGCATCCTCCCACGGCTGAAACGCATCACGGAACTGCCCGAGGTCGCCGCCATCGACATCACCGGCCGCACGCATTTCCCCATGCCGGACGGGCGGCCCCGTTATCAGATACTCATACAACTCACCGTCAAATCGGACGACTAACGAAAGGTCTAAATCATGACTGATTCCACAACCAACGATTCCACCATGGTGTCGTTGGGAAAGTTCAAGGTCGGCGGCTACGCCTACTGGGCATCAGCCGGTACCACGCCGCCGACCAATGCCACCACCGCACTGCCAGCGGCATTCAAACTGCTCGGCTACCTGTCGGAGGATGGTCTGACCAACACGACCGACACCGACACCACCGAGATCAAGGACGCCAACGGCACGACCGTGATGAAGGTCATCACCAGCTACGCCGAGTCCTACCAGTTCGCGCTGCTGGAGGTGCTGCGCGCCGAGGCCGCCAAGATGCGCTACAACACGGGCGCGGTCACCGGCACGGACAAGAGCATGACCATCAAGCACCAGATGCCCTCCGACGAGGACTTCGTGCTCGTGTTCGAAATCGCGATGACCGGTGACGTGAAGGATCGTCTCGTGATCGGCAACGCGACGCGCGCCGAGTTCGGCGACCGACAGGTGCATGCGGGCGACGCTCAGGTCTACGACGTCACCGTGTCCGCAAACGACATGGGCAACGGCGTCACCGCCATCGAATACATCGGCGTCGCGGCCAGCGCGTCCGAGAGCAGTGTCAACGCCGAGGCCCTGACCGGCAAGGTCGTGGACCAGGTCAACGCCGAGGAGACCGCCGAACCCGCCGAGGAGACGCCGGCCGCCGAGTAACGGTTCTTCCCGCGTCGCGCTTCACTCGACTTCACGCGACGCGTGCCCCCATGATTTTTGAAGTCGGTTCATTTTTGGAGAAGTCATGTCACGAAAAAGCAACCGCAACCGCAACCGCAACCGCAACCGCAATACAAACCATCCGGCTGTGCCACAGGATCACAGGCCCGCGCAGGACAAGCCGCGTACCATCACCGTCAAGGGCGTGGACCTGACCATCGACCCCCGGTCGTTGGACGACTGGGAGCTCATGGAATCCCTCTACGACCTGCAGTCCGACCCGCAGAACAACGCATTGAGCGTCGTGCCGTTCATGCGCCGTTTCTTCGGCGACGACTACCAGCGAGTCAAGGACGCGTTGCGCGAACCGGATACTGGCGTGATCACCGGCGATGCCATAGCCGGCTTCGTTCAGGAGCTGCTGGAGCGGCTCAACGAGACGCTCCCAAACTCCTGATGCTCGTATACCTGCTGCACGAATGCCCCGACCAGTTGGCGGCGGACATGCGGCGGGTATACGGGCTCGGCATATACGAGCTGGACCCGTTGGAAACGGCCGTGTTGGCCGTGCGCCTGCCGGCCGGCTCACTGATCTGGCAGAAACTCGACGTTCCCATGGCGTGGACGCTCGACCAGTATCTGGCGGCCGTGCGAATAGACCAGATGAACATGTGGATGTGGGGCAACAGCGACCCGAAGAAACGCGGGCCACGTCCCGAACCCCTGCCACGCCCCGGCAACGGGGCGACGGTGTCCGCGTCGAACCCATCCCAGACGGCCGACGCAGACACCGCGAAGGCGCGAACCATCAAGCCCATGAGCCTGACCATCGAACAGCTCGACGCGTTCATGAGCCGCGACTTCACGGACGTGGAGACGAAACCCTTCACCCACAACGAGTGAATAACTGAATAGAGAGGCATGGTCATGGCATACCAGCTCGCCCAGGCATACGTGCAGATCGTGCCCAGCATGAAGGGCGTGGGCAAGGCCATCGAAAGCGCGTTCGACGGGCCATCCAAATCGGTCGGCCAGAAAGCCGGCGACACCGCCGGCGGCGGCTTCTCCAGGGGATTCTCCGCGAAGCTCGGCGTGATCAGCGGCGTCGCATCCAGCATCGCCACGAAGGTCATCGGCGTGTTCTCCGGCCTGTCCGGGCAGATCCTCGACGCATCGGATTCGACCCAGAAGTTCGCACAGACACTGGACTTCGCCGGCGTTGGGGCCGACCAGATCAAGAAACTGACAGCATCCACGCAGGAGTATGCGAACAAGACCGTCTACGGTATCGACGACATCCGCAACACCACCGCCCAATTGGCGGCGAACGGCGTGCCGAACTACGCGAAGCTCGCCGAGGCGGCAGGCAATCTCAACGCGGTCGCGGGCGGCAACGCCGACACGTTCAAGAGCGTCGCGATGATGCTCACCCAGACGGCCGGCGCTGGCAAGCTCACAACAGAGAACTGGAACCAGCTGGCCGACGCGATCCCCGGCGCGAGCGGCAAGATCCAACAGGCACTCAAGGAGGCCGGAGCCTACACCGGCAACTTCCGCGACGCGATGGCCGACGGGCAGATCACCTCACAGGAGTTCAACGACGCGCTCATGCAACTGGGCATGAACGACGGTGCCATCAAGGCGGCGGAGAGCACGCAGACGTTCGAGGGCGCGTTCGGCAACCTCGAAGCCACCATCGTGGACGGTGCGGCGAACATCGTCAACACCGTCAAACCGTACATCACCGGAGCGGTCACCGCATTGGGCGACGGCATCGGCAAGGCCATGCAATGGGTCAACGATTTCACGGGCGCGCTCATGAAATCCCAGGGCGTGCAGACGTTCGCCAACGGCGTCAAAGCCATCGCCGGCGCGGTCGGTTCGATCGTCGGCCCGTTCGCCGGCGTCATCGGCAATCTGCTTCTCTTCACGGGCGGCGCGGACAGTGCGGGCGGGGCCGCCCAACAGCTCTCTAATATTCTGGGCATCATCGGCGGGATCCTCCAATCGGTCGGTACGTTCGTCCAGCAGAACGCCGACTGGATGCAGGCGCTTGCCATAGCCGTCATGGCGGGATATGGCGCGTTCCAATTGTTTTCGATCATTCAGACCGTGGTCGGTTTCGTCAAGGCGTTCAGCGTGGCCGAAACCGCGGCCACTGCAGCCCAGTGGCTGCTGAACGCGGCCATGAGCGCGAACCCGATCATGATACTGGTCGTGGCGATAGCGGCACTCGTGGCTGGTATTGTCTGGCTCTGCACGCAGACTGAGACCGGCCGGCAATTATGGGCCGATTTCACCGGCTTCCTGCAGACAGCTTGGCAGAACATCACCGATTTCTTCCAGACCACGTGGCAGAACATCACGCAATGGTTCTCCAACGCGGCCGCGAACATTCAGAACGGATGGAACGCGCTGACCGCGTTCATCGGTTCGGTTCCCGGCAGGATACAGGCGTTCTTCGCAGGCATCGGCCAATGGTTCGCAAACAAGTTCAACGAGGTCCGCAACGGCATAGCCAACGGCTTCAATTCGGCGGTCTCGTTCATCGCCTCCATACCGGGCCGCATCCTCAGCGCGCTCGGCAATCTCGGAGGCCTGCTGTGGAACGCGGGCGCAAGCATCATGCAGGGCTTCCTCGACGGTCTGAAAAGCATCTGGCACAACATCACGAGCTTTGTGGGCAATATCGCCGGCTGGATCGCCGATCACAAGGGACCGCTCCCCTACGACCGCAGGCTGCTGATTCCCGCCGGCGAGGCGATCATGGGCGGTTTCCGTAAGAGCCTGAACGCCGGCTGGCGGCAGGTGCAGGCGGACATCATGGGCATGAACGTGGGACTTTCCAACGGGTTCGCGGCCCCGGGCTACGTGTATGGCGGCTCCGGCATGGACTACACGCCCAACACCGGTTCTGTGTCGAACGTGCATATCACGAACTACTATCCACAGGCCGACCCGTGGCCACTCGCCACGAACGACAGTCTCGACAAGCTGACGGTCGGAATCTAAAGGGGGTTGCTTATGGCCGGTGTCGATTACGCGCTCAACGGCGTGGCCCTCGACTCCCAGTATTGCCGGGTCACGTTGGGCAGCACCCTGTTCGCTGGGGTCTCCGTGTCCCGCAGCAAGGTGTCCGCGCCGTTCCGGCATGGCACGATCCCCTCGGAGGTGACGCCGACGTTCGGAGAACGGTCGGCGACCCTCAAGGTGGCCGCGTTCGGGGCGGGCGCGATCGGCCATGACACGGGGCATGGCATGGATTCGAGCCGTCTGGCCCGCCTGTGCACGACGCCGTATCCGGTCCTGTCGCGCACCGTCAACGGTCAACTCCAGCAGGCGGTCGTGGAGCTCGCCAGCCTCGAGGCGGACGACGGGGGCACCGTGTTGGACAGGCTCACTCCGTTCACGGCGGTGTTCGCCATGCCTCAGGTGTGGTGGCGAGACCCGGTCGCGTATGACCGTCCGGTCGCGGCGAATGGCACGGCGTTCCTGTGGCCCGCCGCATGCCGGTGGGCGCAGCCTTATTGGACGCGGTGGGAGGTCGAGCCGAACAACAGCACGTCGCTGCTGGCGGATTTCGTGACCATGTGGATTGGCGAGCCGAACAACTCCCCCTCGTTGCTGATCCCGTTGTCCGCCGGCCTGCCCGACGGCATGTTCGGTGACGCTCCCGTCAACGACCTGATCATACGGCTACCCAAGGGCGTGAGCAACGCCTCGGTCACCGACCCCGCGTCGAACACGGGAGTCATCTGGCAGGGCGCGGCCAACGCGAACGCCTACACGTATGTGGACGTGGGCAACTGCCTCGCATGGCAGTCCACGTCGGACCACCAGTGGACGCAGGCGGGCACGGACGTGACCGGCGGCTTGGATTATCCGGCCAACGGGCTGCTGCAATGCTGGCCGAACCTGACCGACAACGGCTACCGGCTCACGTCAAAGCTCACCGGTTCGGCTGAGCCGCTGCTCGTGCATGCGCACCGCGCATGGTGGTAGACCGTATTCCCCTTCTATGCAATTTCTCCGGCGTCATGCAATTTCCGCGCCGGTTTTTAACGTTTGGAGTCCACCATGGTCAAGACCTTGCATGCCCGCCTCGTCGCCTACCTGCCCAACGGCGGCAGGCTCGGCAACCTGCCCGCACCGCTCTCATGGGACGCGAGCATCGTCAACAACGACCTCGGAGCACTCAAGGTCGCCTACAGCCGTCGTGCCGTCGGCGGCGGAATCCTGAAACGCGGCCTCGAACAGGGGCTCGAGATCGGGCTCGAGGTCAGTGACGGCGGAACATGGAGCGAACCCTACAACTGCCGCTACCTGCTCATAGGCCGCTCCCGCAACGCCGAAGACGTGTCGGACACGGTGACGCTCACCTGCCAGAGCATGGGCTGGCTGGCCAACAAGATACTCAACAACGACACCAGCCACCTGATCGCCGACGGCGACAACAAGGGCAAAAGAGCTTTTCTCTCCAAGAACCCAGGCACGATCCTGCGCACGATCCTCGATGAGAACAAGGCCCGCAAGGGAGCCGGCCTCGTGCTCGTCCCCGGTTTCGACACCGGCAAGGACGCGGCTGGCGCGAACTGGAAGAGCGTGTACACGCTCTACTACTCGTTGGGCACGAGCCTGAACAGCATGCTTTCGAGCATGGTGGGCGGCGGTGCCATCGACTGGCGCACCGAGGGCCGCACCCTCAGAATCTGGAACGCCGACAGCACCAGTCTCAGCCGTGACCTGTCGGGCCGCGTGCACATCAGCATGGCGCACGACATACTCGAGGCACCCGAAGAGGAAAGCATCGAAGACCTCTCCAGCGATATCCTCGTGGAGGGTGACAACGGGCTAATCTTCCGCGAGTCGAATCCGGCGGCACCCACGCCGTGGGGTGGCTGGGAATCCTATGTCTCTCAGGGTGGAGTCTCGGACGAGGCCACCGCCAAGGCGTTCATGCAGACCACATTGGCCAGCGCGGCCCGTGTGCGCGGCCAGTACACCCGCTCGCTGCTCGTCACCAACGCCGAATCATTGCCGCTGGTGGACTACAGGCCCGGCGACTGGATCACCGCGCCCACCGTCCAGCACGGAGAGAAGGTGCGAATCCAACAGGTCACCGTCAGCCTCGACTCCAACGGACTCAAGGCCTCGATTACCCTCAACGACAAGGTATACGACTCTCAGGTGCGGGCCGCGAAGAAGATCGCCGGCATCACCGGCGGCGCGCAACTGGCCGGCAGCGAGGGCGGGCGTCCCGCCCCCGAGAAGGACCATCGTGTGCCGAATGCTCCGACTGGTCTGGTGGTGCAGACCGACGCCTATATCTCCTCCCGTGGTACGGCTTTGGGTTTGGCTACCCTGCAGTGGGCCGCGGTCTCTCAGGCGACGGATGACACCGCCATCGACATTTCGGGCTACCGCGTGGAGTATCGCAAGAGCACGGCTGGTGCGCCGTGGGTTTCCGGTGGCGTGACGGACGCGCAGCGGCTCACGTTGGGCATCGGCGGTCTGGAATGCGGGCAACGCTATGAGTTCCGCGTGCGCGCGGTTCCCACGTATTCCGACCGGTTGGGTGACTGGTCGAACGTGGTCGTGGCTTTGGTGGCGTCGGACGTGACGCCGCCGAGCATCCCGTCCAAGCCGATACTCACCTCGAAATTGGGTGTGGTGGACGTGCAGTGGGACGGCAGGAACAATGCCGGCGGCGGCATGGAGCTGGACTTCGACCACGTGGAGGTCGGCATTTCCGATTCGAACGGGAATTGGAAATACCGGGATAGCGTGGCGCGTGACGGCTACTGCCATGTGACCGGGCTTGAACTGAACAGCACATGGTGGTTCGCGCTCAGGAGCGTCGATCATTCCGGCAACAAGTCGGCGTGGAGCGCGGGTGCCAGCGTCAAGGTCGCCCCGGTGCTCACGCAGGAGGATCTGAACAAGAGCGCCGAACAGATTCTGGCGGCGGCGAAGAACGACGCGGCCCAGCAGGTCGCCGTGGTCGACAAAAAACTCACCGAGACCGGCGCGCTGATCGAGGCGAACAAGGAGGCGCAGGACAAGGCCGACGCGGCGATAAGGGCCGACGTGTCGAAGAACGCGCAGGCCATCACCGACAACAAGAACGCGCAGGCCTCAGTGGACAAGGCGCAGGACGCCGCCACCAAGAAGGTGTCGGACGACCTCGCGGCGGCGAACAAGACGATCAACGCGAACAAGGCCGCCACCGACAAGGCGCTGGCCGAGGCCGAGAAGAAGGCCCAGGACGCCTACGACAACGCGGTCAACGCGCAGAAGACCGCCGACGGCATGCACTCCATCTTCAAGGGGCCCGACGACCCGCGCAACGACAAGTCGAACACGGTGAGGGCCGGCGACTTCTGGTTCGTAACCCAGAAATACTGGACGCGCTGGAGCGGCGAGGCGAACAACAGCACCTCACTGCTGGCGGACTTCTACACGTATTGGGAGGGCGCGGCGAACGACAGTGCGAGCGTGCTCGTGCCGTTGAGCTCGCGCGTCACCGCCGTGAGACAGTTCGACGGCACGCAGTGGAACGAGTTCAACCTCATCGCCAGCAACATCATCGCCACCGGCACGATCACCGCGCAGCTTGTGGACGCGGAGTTCTTCCACGGCCGCACCATCGTCGGCGGCACGTACCGCACCGAGGGCGGCAACGTGACCATCACCGACTCGGGCATCATATTCAGCTACCGCAACCGGCACCTGCTGAGCTTCGCCAGCGATTCGAGCGGCAAATGGCAGCTGACCATGGACGCGCCGATCGTGTCGGACGCGAGCATGAGCGCGCCGACCATCACTGGCGGCACGATCACCAGCGCCGTCTACAGGACCGCGAACGGCAGGCTGACCATCAACGACGCGGGAATCGTTCTGAAGAACGCCTCCGGCACCAGCACGCTGGCGGCGGACTCGGCCACCGGCAGCGTGACCCTCGTCGGCACCGTGAAGGCCAGCCAGGTCACCGGTTCGACGATCACGACCACGAACGGGCGCATGCTGTGGAACGATGCCGGCCTCGTGCTGAAGGACGCCAACGGGAGCATAACCCTGTACGCGAGTTCGATGGACGGCAGCGTGACCATGAAGGGCTCGCTGACCAGCGGCAGCACGCTCTCCGGCGTGACCGTCACCGGCTCGATCATACAGACCACGGGCGCCGCGAACAGGGGCGTCAAGCTCACCAGCGGCGGACTCGTCGGCTACGATTCCTCGGGCAACGCGAAATTCGCGCTGGACACCAACGGCAACCTGAAGATGGACGGCGGCATACTCGCCAACGGCACCCTGACCGCGCCCACCGTCAACGCGGGAGTCATGACCAGCACCGTCATCAACGCGCCGGTCGTCCAGTCCAGCACCGCCGACAACACGGGTTGGAAGCTGCGGGGCAACGCGCTGGACATGTGGGACTCGAAGCGGAACCATACCGTGCATCTGGACGGCGAGGGCGCGAACAACCTGCTGACCGGCACGTTCCAGACCGGCCTGTCGGGCAACAGGGTGATGATAAGCCCCTCGTTCCAACAGTCCGAGGTCACGAGCTCGGATAAGCTGGAGGGCGCGGGCATCCAGTTCTACCACGGCACCGGCTCGTACAAACACCCGTACATCGCGGTCGAGTCCACCACGCAGCAGGAAGGCGAAGTCAGCGCGCTCACGTTCAACGGCGGCCACCGCGCGGAGCACGACCCCGGCGCGTTCGCCAGAATCGGCGAACGCAAGGGCTCCGACAACACCACCAAGGGCGGCACCGTGTTCCTCGCCGCATATCAGGACTATGACTCGCCCGATACCGGCAAAAAGCGCGCCTACCTAACTCTGTGGTCTCCCAAGACCGGGGACACGACCGCCACGCTCGCCGCGCAGGACCCCAATGGCCGAGTCGGCATCCAAGCCGACGTCGACAACGGATACCTGTACATGGGAGGTTTCTTGGGAAGTTATGCGTCCAGAGGCACATTTCAGTCGATGTACTGGGATGGGACCCACCACATCAGCCCATGGATGGTATTTCGGTTCAAGGGCTCGTGGACGCCGCCGAGATACGGCAGCTACAAGATCGTCGGCGGCGTCAACAACGCCACCGGCGACGCTCTGTGCACCAGCGCCCCCTGCAACGAGAGCAGCAGTGGGGCCGAGATCATGGTCCAGTCGATGCCCGCGAACGTCGGCGGCTACAGCATGTTCCCCGGCGGCGGCACCAACATCTGGTGCACGATGTTCGGATACCTGAGGAAATAGTGGAGGAACCATGCGAATCATCGGAGACCGGCTCTTCATCGACCTGCCGGGAAGCGGCGAACCATCGCCGGACGGGCGCATCGACGGCGGCACGGCATGGGGAACCCATTTGACGGACATCGCCGCCACGGGCCTGCTGCTCGGCACCACGTCCGACATGGAGACCGTGGCCATGATGCTCGATGTCTCGAAACGCGTCGCCGACCCCGGCGTCATCGACGCGGAGTCAGGTCGCAACGCGTGGACGAGCGCCTACGAGCAGTTGGAGCATGACGCGCTCGTCGACCTGAATCAGGTTCGCGCCGCATCACTGCACCGCGCGTTCAAGGCGAACGGGGCGCTGGCCGCCGACGGGCGTGCGGAGACCCGCCGGCTGTTGGGCTTGGATGCCACGACCATAGTGGACTCGTACGAGGCGGACGCGGCTCTCGCCGCCTCGCGGGCGTTGGACGAACCGAACGCCGGCGAGCCGGTGGAACCGTCGATACGGTTGCCCGCCGGCGTGGACGCCACGAGCCTCGCCACCCTGCTCTCAGAGCATGCGACGGAAATCGCCCAGGCGAGAACCAGATTTCTGAACGACGTCACACAGACCATCACCGATAGGAGATAACCAATGACAGACAACACAACCGAAAACCCCGTGCAGGCGGACATCAACGACGTGCTCGACAACATGACCACGCAGCTCGCCAGCCAGGCGCGCCAGCTGGCCATCAGCCAGGCGCAGGCCATGAGCCTGCAACGCAACGTCGCCACCCTGCAACGCAGGCTCGCCGAGCTCGAGGCCAAACAGGCCGAAAACAAGTAAGTTGTCAGCGACTTTCGAAATGGATGATAACGGATTGTGCATCTTTGGCGGATTCCGCCACCAGTGTGAGCATGCTCGCCGCCGATGGGGAAGTGTTGGACGATCCACTGACAGCCGCACGCAACGAGACGCGCGCCGGGATGCGATTGCCGGTCATGTCTAACGAGACCGACGCGCGAA
>OIZU01000376.1_pt1 | contig 40012 bp, 30 predicted proteins | sample 1588661 | NCBI WGS metagenome assembly OIZU01 (sample SAMN03283257) | human gut metagenome | biome: human-associated habitat; material: feces | host: Homo sapiens | place: USA | collected 2013 | reverse complement strand
TGAAGAATGAAAACCCGGTTTTTGTGTAACACGCCGCAGGAGTCCTACGCCAAGTGCGAGAATGTGTCAGGACACACCTTTTTGCTCATGTGAAGTGTTCTTTTTGTATAGAAATTTTCTATAAATAGCTTCGATTATAGTGAATATCTATAAAGTTATCAGAATAATCAATAAGTAAATAGATAAAATGCATTGACATACCGTGGGGGGGGGTATATGATATCAAACGGAAAATGTAAAAGTATGTCAAAAATTGAGAAAGGAGAAGGACATGAGAAAGAACACAAGAAGAGTGCTTGCACTTGTTATGGCGCTTGCACTTATCCTTGGAAACTTTACCGGTCTTGGGACAACGTCGAAAGCGGCGGGCATTTCAGAAATTTTCAGTGTCACAACAACGGTAAAAGAATTCTCTAGTCAAGGTGGTAATGTAGATATAACCATCAAAGGTGAGAATCTTGGCAGCAATGTGTATTATAGGGTCATGGCTAAAAGTGAAAGTGATTCATATTTTAGCAAGATTGTAAAGCATACAGCGATTGCATGCCCGAGTGCAGAAGGAGGAACTATTTCTATTCCAGTTCCGGAAAATACAGAGGGTACAGAAAGAACTCTTAGAATTGGTATTACAGATACAGATAATGAATTCGGATCTTATAAAAATGCAACCGATATCACACAGCTTGCTGCTGGTGGACAGACACCAACTGTAGACAAGACAGAGCTTGAAAATGCGATTAAAGCGGCAGAAGAGTGTAAACAGTCAGATTATACAACAGAGACATGGGCTGCACTTCAGTCTGCATTGGAAAAAGCTAGAAAAGTAAAAAATGATAGCGCGGCTACAGAACAAGCGGTAAAGGATGCAACTAAAGCGCTTAATGATGCAATTGCTGCTGGTAAACCGGCGGTAGATGATTCCGTTATTAAAGCGAAGGTTGTAGATGAACAGGGTAAACCATTAAGCGGTATAGATTTTGAATTGATTGAAGAGGCTACCGCAGATACAATTGATATTCCGTCGTCAGATGCAAAAGGAGAAACTAAGTATTCCGTAAAAAATGCTTATGATGGAGAATTTACTTTAACAATACATACAACATCTGAGTATACGTTTGCTCCGACAAAGGGTTATACTTATCATGTTGCTGGCGGGAAAGTAACAAAAGTAACAGTAGATGGAAAAGACTATAATGAAGAAATTCCAACATTTACAGCCAAGAAGATTGGCGGTGGCGGAGAAACTGATCCAGAGAAACCGGAAGTTAGTAAGAAGTCATTGAAGATCAATGTTGTAAATGAACTTGGAATGCCGGTGACAGACGATAAATGTAAATTTGTAAGTGTTGATCCACGATATACCTTTGAAGAAACATTGAAGAGCGAAGGAAATGGAGTATTTACAGCGTCATTTGTTGATGTGGCTCAAGTAGAAGCGATTATTAGATTAAAGGAGTCTTCAAAAGACAGTTATGAAGTGACTTCAGCAGTAAAAGAATTAAAACTCGTTTTAAATAAGGGGGAGATTCAAACTGTAAATGGTGAAGACTATGACGGAAAGAAAGAATATACATTCCAAGTAAAGAAAATCGGTGGTGGAGCCGAGGAAGAAAAAGGTAAGATTACGAACGCTATTTTAGCTCCACAGGAGTTTTCAGCAAATGGTGGTGAAGCCACACTGCTTGTTCTGGGAGAAAAATTAGACAAGCATTTATCTGTTGTAGTGAAGCTTGGAGGTCAGGTGACTGATATTCAGGCTGAGAAGTCCGTGGATTCAACAGATACAAAACATTCCTATGCGATTAAGTTCCCGGCAAATGAAACGACACAGACAAAGTACTACAGTGTACAGTGTATCGTAGGAGCGAGTGCATTGGAGAACAAATACATTCCGGTGACTGTTGCCGGTAAAGAAGAAGGCGGCGAAGGCCCGACTGATCCGGAGGCAGAGGCAAAGATTACAAAGATTACTGCTACACCGGACAGCCTTCCATCAAAGGGTGGTTCTGTGAAGTTGTCTGTTGAAGGTGAGAATCTGACTGCCGATAACTGGACAGCAAAGGCAGTTGGAGTTCTGGAAGGAACAGATGCTAGCAAAGGAACTGTAGACGCTGTAGATGTTACAGCAGATGGAGCAATCTTTAATTTTGGCAGAAATATGATTTCTACTAATCGTATCCAATGGACCATTCAGGCAGGTCCGATTGTTGAGGGAGAAATGCAGCCACAGAAGGAAATTGTTATCTATCAGGATAAGAATATCAAAGTAGAGACAGTTGATATTGTGGAAGCTTCTCAGCCGAATGGACAGACCATTATCGCAAAGTTTGAGAAAGACGTTAAAGTAGCTGAGTTAGGAGCAGAGGAATTAGGAAAACTGATTCACATTAACGGTGTTGTTGAAATAGATGGTCAGCCGGCAGAAAATTCTGTTTATTATTTGCAGAAAGAAGATGTAGTTACAGCAAAGGGAGATACTGTAACAATTAAATTGAATCATATTTTAAAATTGTCAGCAGGAGCAGCCTCTATATACTTTGAACAGGGCTCTCTTAAGACAACTGACGGAGTTACACTCAAAGAGGTGCACTGGTCAGTTACGTCTAATCCAAGCATCTATAGTATCGATTATGAAAAAGACGTATTCGATTACAATGGTGGAACTGCAGTTGCTACATTGACAGGTGTGAGATTAGCTGAGGTTGATTTAAAAGATGCTAAACGTTTAAAAGCAACGATTTTAGATCCTCAGACATCGGAAGAAATTAATCTTCCACTTACTATAAAGAATGGCACTGAGCCGACGATTACGTTCACAGTGCCTAAAAATGAGACAGATAAGACACAGACTTATCTGCTCAGCCTTGAATTGGACGGAACTCCGGTATATGAAGGAACAGGTTCTAATAAGGCGAAGAGAGCGATCGTGTCTGTATTACCGAAAGATGCAGATTCGAAAGCCCCAATTTTAGGTGCTTTGACAATTACCGGTAACGGAAAAGTGGAAGGAAGTACCTTGACTGACCTTGCAGTTGATGTTGAAAAAGGTCTGGGACAGTTAAAAGTAGAATTAAAACTTGCAGGAGCAAACTTTGACTCTACGAAGACAGAAGTGCGTGCGATTGATGAAAACGGAGTTATCTGGCCGGTATCGCACGTACCTGAGTGAGATGGCACTTGGCGCTTCGTTGGAGTCGCAGGGATTAACAAAAATGGTGTGTTTGGAGATGGTAACAGTCAGTATATCGAGATCCTTCCACCACGTTTGGCAGGAACTAACAAAACATATACACTGCAGGTAGCATTAGATGGTAAAAACTTCTTAGATGTTCCTACTGTTAAGCTGACAGTTAATAATGAGTCGGTTAAAGGTGAAGGCGCTGACGGTATGAACTGGGTAGAATGTGGAAAAGCTGATTTATTTAACATTACAGCAACTTATGTCGATGAAAAGACAGGAAAAGAGATTGCATCACCTTATAAAGCACAGGGATATATCATTTCCGAATGGGAGACTTATACACCAAGTATTCAGGCAAAAGACATTGAAGGTTATGAACTTGTCAGTGCGCCGGATATGAGTCAGTACAAAGGTTTTATCGGAAATAAGAAAGACTATAATTTCCAGTTCAAATATAGAAAACTGGGAAGTACAGACCCAGGCGGTCAGGGAGAAGGAGACGGAAATGGTTCTGGTTCCGGATCAGGAAATGACGGAAATACTGGAAATGGCGGACAGAGTGGTTCAGGAGCTAACGGACAGAATGGTTCTGGAAGTCATAATAAGAAACCAGATGCTCAAAATCTGTCAGCTACAACTAATAAGGGAAATGTAGCGAAGACAGGAGATACAAATCCGATTCTTCCAATTGCAGCAGTAGCAGTTATTTCTTTAGCAGGTGTTGTAGTTGTTTTCAAGAAAAAACGAGAAGTAAAATAAGATAGTGTATACAAGGCGTCGGATTTTCCGGCGCCTTTGTCAGCTGAAACGAGAATGGTGTCAATCTTGAAAAAGCGATATGTTTGTGTTATAAAAAATGTATAATAATGTGCTTGTTGGAATGAGAGCACTAGTAAGAGGAGCTATATGTTATTTAATTCACCGATTTTTATCTTTTTATTTCTGCCGGTTGTATTTATTCTGCATTGTTTGGTTAAGAAAAAGATTCGGAATATTTTATTACTTTTGTCCAGTTTATATTTCTATGCATGGGGAGAGCCTCGTGCGGTTTTTTTGATGATTTTGTCTATCTTGTTTAATTGGAAGATTGGGAAGATTATTGGAAAAAGTAGTGGGCAGAAAAAACGTGCAGTGCTTATTGCAGGAATTGTCTGTGATTTGGGGATGCTAGGGTATTACAAATATTTTGGAGCATTGGTAGAGATTGCATTACCTATCGGGATTTCTTTTTTTACATTTCAGGCAATATCTTATATTATAGATGTGTATAGGGGAGAGACTGAGGCTGCATCCAGTTTGGTGAATGTTGCACTTTATATATCTTTTTTTCCACAATTGATTGCGGGGCCTATTGTAAAATATCGGGACATTGACAGTCAGATCAGGGAGAGGGAAATTAGCGCAGAGAGCGTTGCTGGTGGGTTTAAAAGATTTGTTTATGGTCTTGCTAAAAAGGTTTTGCTTGTTAATACCTTAGGGTTATGTGCGGATACGATATACGGTTATCAAGTGACTGCGGTGGATGGAATAATGGCATGGGTAGGCGCCCTTGCATATGGATTCCAAATTTATTATGATTTTTCAGGGTATTCAGATATGGCAATTGGACTTGGCGCTATGTTTGGCTTTACGATACCCGAGAATTTCCGATATCCGTATTTGTCAAAATCGGTTTCCGAATTTTGGAGACGGTGGCATATTTCGCTGGGTTCTTGGTTTCGGGAATACGTATATATTCCTCTTGGAGGAAGTAGAAAGGGAAGAAATAGGACATACTGGAATCTTGTGGTGGTATTTTTTTTGACGGGACTGTGGCATGGCGCCCGTTATACTTTTGTATTGTGGGGGCTGTATCATTGTGCATTTGTATTGCTGGAAAAGGCAGGATTGCAGAAATGGTTGGATAAATCAAAAGTACTTGCTGTAGGGTATTGTTTTACTGTGGTGAATTTTGGATGGGTAATATTTCGGGAAGACAGTATTAGAAATGCACTTCAATATATGCTCCGAATGATCATACCTTGGCGATATTTAGATATCGTGATACAACCGTGGAATTATATGGATAGAAAAACACTTTTCATAGGAGTGTGTGCTGTTGCAGGTTCGGGGATTTTAAAGAGAATTGTTCCGGTACAAATAGCAGAAAAATGGAAAAACTCCATTGTAGAAGCATTATATATCATCATACTGTTGGTGCTTTCTCTAGCATCTATTGCAAGTGATACCTATAACCCATTTATATACTTTCAGTTCTAGGAGGGATAGACGTTGAAAAAAAGAAAGAGTTCGGTTTTGATTTTGGCAGCATTTGCAGTGCTGTGTTCTTCCTGGGTTATAGGGAAAGGATATAAAACTGATAATATTCCATTTAAGAATCAACTGATTGCGATAAATAATTCCATTGATTATTTTGTGTTTCATAAAGCATCTAACAAAAGAGTGATTCTTGGTGAGGATCAATGGTTGTTTTATGACTGCAAAGACGACGGAGATCCGATTGGCAGCTATCAAGGGACGAATCTTTTTACAGAGTCTGATCTGCTTGCGATTAAAAATAACTGTATTGCACAGAGAGATTTTCTTGCCAGTCAAGGGAAAGAGTTTGTCATTTTCATTGTGCCAAACAAAGAACGCATTTATTGTGAATATCTTCCAGATAGATATGGGGAACCTGCGGATAGATATCGGACAATGCAGGTGGTGGAGTATCTTCGGGAAAATACGGACTTACGAGTAGTATATCCGTATGAAGAACTAATGGAGACAAAAAAGATTTTAGAAGAAAATATTTATTGTAAAACAGATTCACACTGGAATGAGATTGGGGGCTATGTGGGTGCAAGAGCCCTCTTGGGGGAACTTGGAATAGAAATGCCAGAGATTACTGAAAGTCGGATAAAGATTTCTAAGGGAGAGAATCGATCGGGGGATCTGGCGAAAATGCTCGGATTAAGTAAGCAATTGCAGTTCTATGATGTGGAATATCGGGTAGAGGGGTATGATACTCATGATGCTAGGACGATTCAGTGGGACTTAGATGATGAATGTTGTTATCAGACGAAAAACGCAGATCCAAGAAAGATTTACGTACTTGGAGATTCTTTTGGAATAGTAATTGCAGATTATATTGGCTCTCAGTATCAGGAGAGCTGTATGAAATATAACCTTGCATACTCCTATGAAGATTTTAAGAAAGAAGATCCAGATATTTTTGTGGTTGAAACGGTAGAACGTTATGTGGAGGAATTGAGTCGTTTTTCTGTAAAATAATATAGGAAGTATGTATAATAGAGAAGATAGGTAAGGGAAAGTTATGGTTAGCATTATTTTGTGTACATACAATCGTGCACATACTTTGAAAGCAACGATTGACAGTATATTAAAGCAGACGTATACGGCGTTTGAATTGATAATTGTAGATGATGGTTCAACAGATGATACACAGAAGCTGATAGAGCACTATAAAGATGCAAGGATTCGAAGTTTTGTATTAGCGGAAAATAGTTACTACTGTGCGGCAGCCAATTTTGGTATTGAGAAAGCCCAAGGGGAATATATCGCATTTGCGACCAGTGATGACATCTGGAGTCCTTACAAATTAGAGAAACAGATGGATTATCTGGAGAAATGTAGAGAGTGTGGAGCTTGCTTTACGTTTGCAGGCATTATTGATGAAGATGGGAAAGCGGCTGATGAACGATATGCTGGGTTAGCGTCAGTGCTTCAGAAAAATTATTATACACGCAGAGATTGGATCCAGCGCTTGATCTTCGAAGGAAACTGTATTTGTCATCCGTCTGCGGTAGTTCGCAGAGAAGTGTTGGACAAAGTCGGAGGATATCATTTGTATTATGGTCATTTGGCTGACATGGATCTTTGGCTTCGAATTCTAAGATATTATTCGATCCATATGATAGAAGAACCGTTAGTCAGTTATCGGTATTTTGAAAATGCAAAAGACCAGATCAGCGGTGTAAGTGAAGAACAGGTGACACGAAGTTTAAATGAACATATGATTATTAGGCGTAATTTTATCAATGATTTGACAGATAAAGAAATGTTGGAATTTTTTGACAATAAGTTTCGCTATAAAGAAGCATATCCGCATTTGGAACTGGAAATTGAAAAGGCATTTTTACTTATGCACTGCATCCAAGATTTGCCGAATCTATGGGTACTTGGTATGGAGAAGTTCGAGGAGCTTCTCAGAGATTCAGAAGCTGTTAAGGTATTAAAAGAAATTTATCAGATTAGACCGCAGGATATTTATAAGTGGAATTTTCAGCATTTCTATATGGATTATGGGATTCATAACCGATTTGCAGAAAAAGACAAGGAACTTCAGAGGCTGCAGGATGAATTTTATAAGCTGAACAAGAATCTTCTTGCAATAACAGAGGATAGGAAAGAACTTAGTGAACTTCTGGCTGTGCAGAGAGAACAGAGTAGGGATTTGGAAGAAGAACTATCAAAAATGCGCAGTGAATTGGAAGAAAATAGAGAAAAATTATTGATGATGAAACGAACACTGGATATTAAGGAGAAAGTGTTGGAAGAAATCAAAATAGAAAATGAAGAGAAGACAGCAATTTTAAATGAAGCGTTGTTAAAAAAATTAAAGATAGAAGAAAAGTGGAAAAGGAGATAAGGAGAAATGATGAAACAACAATGGAAACAGGCAGTGGCGGTTATAGGAATAACAGTTTTGCTGAGTGCTATGATGCTTGGTGGATGCGGTAAAACTACAAAGACTGAAAAAACAGATGGAACGTCTGATTTTAAGGGGGAATTCATAATCAGCGCCAAGGAAGCGAAAGAAAAGCTGGGAGATAAGAATGTACTGTTTATTGATGGGAGAGGGGAACCTTCCGCTAAGAAAGGTACAATAGAAGGGGCTCCGGTGACAGACTGGACAAGTCTTTCTACTTGTCAAGAGGGAAAGGCGGGAGACGAGAATTGGGGACTGGTGCCGGAACCGACAGATCTTACAAATCGTTTGCAAGCGCTTGGTATTGATAAAGAAAAAGAGATTATCGTATTAGGCGAACCGGAAAATGGTTGGGGAGAAGACGGGAGAATTCTCTGGGAGTTAAGACAGGCAGGCTGTGAGAATGTAAAGATTGTAGATGGCGGTCTTACTGCAATGAAGGATATTGGTGTAGAAGCTAAGGCTCCGATAGCCGAACCGAAAAAATCGGATATGGTTGTCACGAAGCTTGACCAGTCTCACGATATTATGACAGAGGAACTTCAGAAGAATTATGGTGATTACAAGATTGTAGATACACGTACACCAAAAGAATATGAAGGTGCAGTCCTCTATGATGAGGCACAAGGTGGACGCCTTCCGGGAGCGGTCAATCTTCCGTATACAGAATTGTTCCAGAGTGACGGAACATTAAAAGATAATGAGACAATTACGAAGATGTTCGAAGAAAAAGGAATCCATAAGGAGGATAAAGTAGTAACTTATTGTACCGGAGGGATTCGCTCCGCATACGTTCAACTTGTATTGGAGATGTGCGGTTATGAACATACATACAGCTATGGTCAGTCATTTTGGAGATGGGCTGTAGTTGGAGAAGTGGAAAAATAAAAATGCGTGATATAAAAAATACCTGTCATTTTTGTGACGGGTATTTTTTTGCGCTAAAACTGCAAAAATATATAGATAAAATAAATAAGTATAGTCTGCTTATCATTATAATCAATTAGATGAGGAGAGATTAACGTGATACGATACTATGAGAGGAAAATATTTCTAAAGCGTAATAGGAGGTAGGTTATGAAAAGAAGATTTCTTGCTGGACTTCTCGCTATTGCACTTAGCATATCTATGAGTGCGACAACATTTGCAGCAGAACTTCCACAGACGCAGGTGGAAAGTGAAGTAGCAGAAAAAGGGCAGGAAGAACAGGAAAAAGACGCAGCAGAACCTAAAAAGGAGGAAACCGGTGAAAAGGAAAACGACTCTGAGAAAGATTCTGAGAAAGCGATTGAAACAGAGGTAACAGAGAAAGATAAAGAAGCAGCTGAGAAAGGTGCAAAAGATACTGCGAAGGCTGATGTGGAGAAAGCAAAGCCCAAGGCAGCGTCTGCTAAGGCTGTCACAGATGCATGGACAGTTGCAGACTTTACTTATACTGAGATGGAGCAGACGTTAAACGGATGTGATTATACAAGACAGATCGTGATTAAAGGATCTGCGGTTGCTGGTTTTTCTGAAAGCGGTAAGGAAAAAGTAAAGACGAACAAAAACCTTGTTCTTCCGTCTGTGAATGATAAGGGAGAGAAACTTGTCGGTGTTGCAGAGAATGCATTTAGAGAACAGGGACTGGAAAGTGTTAAATTTCCAACAGGCATGATGGTAGATTATGATGATACAGTTACACATGTCGTAACAAGACGCGGAAACTATATCGTCGGAACAGGAGCATTTTCAAAAAATAATCTTACAGATGTATACCTTCCAGAAGGTGTTATTGCAATTATGCCATCTGCATTTAAAAATAATAAAATTGAAAACGTAAGTATTCCACATACTGTCTGGTGGGTTGAAAACTCATGTTTTGATAGTAATAATCTCACAACAGTAGGCTTCCCGAAAACTTGTGATTTTCAGATGCAAATTCATGCGTTTGCGTTTTCTCATAACAATATTAAATCCGTGAGATTGCCGGATTATTGTGAAGTGGTAGAGAAGAAGGTATTCTACTGGAATCCGGGGATGGAAGACTGTCCAACAGATGCACCGGAAAAAGAGCAGGGATTTGGCGGCGTAGTGTATATGTATACTGATAACCCGAATCTTGCTAATATGGAGAGAATCCACCATATTGAGCGGACAGCAGAGTCTCAGAAGTCCTGGCATCAAAAATTAATCGTAGGTTCCCGTCCAGAGGAAGAGGGGGCTTGGACAAGTGCTGATTTTACTTTCGAAGGAACGAAGATTACAGGACTTTCGGCAAGTGGTGTTGAAAAGCGCGCGGACAAAAAAGACCTTGTATTGCCGGACAAGACACCATCGGGAGAATGGGTGACAGAAATTGGCGATACAACAAATGCTAATGGATTGTTTGCAACAAAAGAAGAGAAGTTTGAAAGCGTTACATTCCCGTCTCATATTGAGAAGATTGGAAATAAAGCGTTTGCAGACAGTGGTCTTAAGAGAATCGGGAATTTCCCGAATACGTTAAAAGAGATCGGACTTGCAGCATTCCAGATGAATCATCTGACAGCTGTGATTTTGCCGGACAGTGTTACAACATTGGGCGGTGGCGCATTTGGTTCTAATGCAGAGATTGAGACCATCGTTCTTAGTAAGAATCTCAAAGAAATCCCAAGCGGTGCATTCGGATGCAGTACTGCGGATCTGTATATGACGAATCTTACAGAATTGACGATTCCGGAAGGTGTTACAAAGATTGGGCAGAATGCTTTTGCAGGTAATAATATTAAAAATATTGTAATTCCATCTACCGTAACAGAGATTGGAAGATTTGCATTTTCTACAAAGAATTATCTGAAAGATGAATGTACGCTTACCTTACCGGAAGGGCTTAAGACAATTGGTTCAAGAGCGTTCCGTAATAAGGTGATCAAAGAAGTACAGCTTCCGACAACAGTTGAGAGTCTGGATAAGAATACATTTGAAAAAGAATATTCTGATGATACAGTTGCCACAAAGACAAAAGTATACGTAAGTAAGACGCAGTTCGCAGATAAGCAAAACTTCCCGGATTCAGACTATCATGAGTATATGATTACCATTGATGAAAATGATACACAGTGGGATGCTTTTGACTTTACATATGAGCAGTGGGGTGATTCTAACGTAGATGAGGTTGAAGTTACGTTCTATCCTGCACACGAGATGGATAAAGAAGTTGTATTAAACCCATATTATATTACTGGTCTTTCTGATATTGGAAAGGCAAAACTTGAGAAAAATAAACATCTCGTAATTCCTGCAACAGATCCGTATGGGAAGAAGGTAACAGGAATTGGAGTGAGAGCTTTCTATAAGATGGGCATTGAGTCTGTGACTTTCCCGGAAGGTGTAATGACGAAGTATGATGGTCCGGATGGTGTCATTAAAGACGGCGTTACAGAGCGCGGTGATTTCGTTATTATGAGTAATGCGTTCTTTGGTAACAATTTGAAGACGCTGACCTTGCCGGAAGGTGTAATTGGTGTTGGAACATATGCTTTCAAAGGAAATAAACAGTTAACAAAGGTTGTAGTTCCACATACTTTGTGGAGAATTTCCAATGGAGGATTTGCTGATGGAGCGATTCAATCGGTAGAGTTCCCAGAAGACTGTGATTTCAAATTGAATATTGACAGACAGGCATTTGCTATCAATAAGATCAAGGCGGTACAGCTTCCAAAGAGAACAGAAAAATTAGATAAATGGGCTTTCATGCAGAATACAGGAATGGAACCGGTAACGTCCGGTACAACAGCCGAGAAAAAGGGCGGAATCGTATATATGTACGCAGACCCATCTGTGGAAAAGGAGAGTTTTGTAGACCATTTGGATTGTGTAGGTAGTCATAAATCAAATGTGCAGAAGCTGATTACAGACGAAGAAATGCCGGAAGAGTTAAAACCATGGAACGTGAATGACTTTACCTTTGATGGAACAACGATTACGGGACTTTCGGAATCTGGTGCTAAGAAAAGAGCAAATGACCCGAATATGGTGATGCCAAATGAGACGCCGGATGGAAAGGCAGTAACAGCAATCGCAGACACAGAGAGGGACGGATTGTTTACAACAGACGATGAGAAATTAAATAGTGTAGTTCTTCCGAATAAATTGGAAAAAATAGGTGAGAAAGCATTTTATGACAGTGATATTACAGAAGTGACTTTCCCTGAGACATTAAAAACTATTGGAAAGCAGGCTTTCCAAATGACGAATCTGGTGGATGTGATTCTTCCGGACAGTGTTACAGAGATTGGTTCCTCTGCCTTTGCATCAGTTTTCACAGTTGAGAATGTGAAATTACCGGCTAATATTACAGAGATTCCAGATGGAATGTTTAGTTGCGCTGGTCAGATTGCAGCAGAGAAATTTACGAAGATTGAACTTCCAAAAGGAATTACAAGAATCGGAACTGCAGCCTTTGCGGGAAATAATTTCTCACGGATTGAAATACCGGAAGGCGTAAAGTCAATTGGGGATTCTGCATTTGCGCAGACGCAAGCAACGAGATCACTGAAGGAGATTATTCTTCCGGAAGGACTGGAAACAATCGGACGCTGGGCATTCCGCTATACACTTGCAACAGAAGTGAAGCTGCCGACAACAATGGTAGAGAAGAATGGTAGAAATGCTGGTTTGCATAAAGATGCATTCCGTGATAATGGCGGAAAAGTAACCCTTTATACATCCAATAAAAATCATTTAGATTGGTATAAAGATTCTAACTATCATACAGTTGTATACAATAATTTGATCGGAACCGGTTGGGAACTTAGTGATTTTGTATTTGACGGTACAAAATTAGTGGGCTGGTCAGAAGAAGGAAATAAGACAAGACTTGAAAATAAGAAACTTGTTCTTCCAGAAACGAATCCGGAAACAGGAGAGGCGATTACAGAAATCGGCGACAGAGCGTTTAAGATTCCGGATGATGAAGTGACTCAGTTAAAGGATAGCGTGGACTCACCAAATGGTATGGAGACTGTGAAAATTCCGGAGACAGTTACGAAGATTGGGGAGAAAGCATTTGAATATAATAATTTCAAGACATTAGACTTCCCAGATGGATTAAAGACGATTGCATTCCATGCATTCCACGGAAATAAATTAGAGGCGGTAGATATTCCGGAAAACGCAACAGATTTAGGCGGAGGCGCATTCTCAGAGAATAATATTACTTCTATTAAGCTTCCAAGTAAACTGGAGAAAATTCCGCAAGGTATCTTCTCTATGAATATCCGTCTCGAGCATGTAGATATTCCGAAGACAGTAACAGAAATCGGTGATACTGCATTTGCAGGCGCTAGATTAACAAGCCTTGATATTCCGAAGTCTGTAACTAAGATTGGAAGAAAGGCATTCCATCTTCACCATTTGACAGAGCTTACAATTCCGGGAAATGTAAAGGAAATTGGAGATTCTGCATTTGAAGGAACATTTAAGGCAATTACACTGAAAAAGCTTGTTCTTGAAGAAGGCGTTGAGAAGATTGGTGAAAAGGCATTTAAAGAGGGATATATTGAGAGTGTAGTTCTTCCGGAATCTTTGAAAGAGCTTGCACCGGATGCATTTATCGGCAATGCAGGTACAAATAATGATCATGTGGTAGTTCTTAATACATCCAATCCAGATCATATGGAGCTTCCGGCAGTAAGTACAGATGGAAGTATGACAAGTACGGATGGAAATGTATATCAGAAATTAGTATTTAATGCAAAATGGTCTGTAGACTGCTTTACTTATGACGGGACAACAATTACCGGACTTTCTGAGAAAGGTTTGAAAAATCTGAAATATACAACAGAGATTGTGCTTCCGGATAAGAACCCAGATGGAAAGTATATTACAGCAATCGGAAAAGATGCATTTAAGGATTTGGGCATTACGAAAATAACATTGCCTGAAAAACTCGAAAAGATCGAAGAGGGAGCTTTTACAGGTAATAGTATTACAGAAGTTACTCTTCCGGATTCAATCAAAGAGGTTGCTGACAATGCGTTTGATGAAGAGACAAAAGTAAATAATATGCCGTCTGAAAATCCGGGAACCGGAGATGGTGGTAATTCAGGAACCGGAGACGGTGGCAACTCGGGAAGCGGAAACAGTGGCAATTCGGGAACCGGAAACGATGGCAAACCGGGAACCGGCACTGGTAATAAGAAGCCGGCAGCAGGCGGTAAAGGAAATTCCAGTGGCGCTGCAAAAACAGCTGATGAAGCGCCGCTGATGCCATTTGCAATGACAGTGGTTATCGCATGTGCAGTTATTATGTATGTTAAAAACAAAAAAAGAAGCATTAGATAGTTGATGGAATGATGAAGTACAGCCCCTGCTTTTATAATAAGCGGGGGCTATTTGGTTTAAAATATTTTCATTTTTAGTTTAAAATGTTATGATAAAAGACAGCAGCAAAGGTATAGGAGAGGCAAAAGGTGAAGGAATTTTTACGATTTAGGGCATTATTATATGAATTGACAGTAAGAGACATTAAAGTAAAATACAGGCGCTCGATTCTGGGCTTATTATGGACGGTGTTGAATCCGCTTCTCATGATGCTTGTGTTGTGCTTTGTGTTTTCTAAGCTTTTTCGATTTGATATAGAGAATTATGCGATTTATGTGTTGAGCGGACAAGTGATCTTTAATTATTTTCAAATGTCTACGACGGACGCAATGATGGCGATTTTGAATAATGGAACATTGATCAAAAAGGTATATGTTCCAAAGTATATGCTTGTGTTGGTTAAAATTCTTTCTGGTACAGTGTACCTTCTGGCATCATTCGTGGCGCTTCTTGTTGTCATGGCGGTGACGGGAAGCAAAATTGCGGGACCACTGTTATTTGTAGTTCCTGTATTTTTTAGCTTAATGATCTTTTCGTTTGGTATGGGGCTTTTATTGGCGGCGATTACGGTGAGATTTCGTGATGTTATGCATTTGTACGGTGTGTTTTGTACCGCTTTGTTTTATTTAACGCCGATCATGTATCCATTTTCTATTTTGCCGGAGTATGTGCAAGGGGTTGTTTACTATAATCCTTTAACGGCGATCATGGAGGTGTTTCGTATGATTGTTCTGGAAGGACAGAATCCGGAGCCAGGGCGCATGTTTTATAGCCTGGGAACATCTTTTGTGATGCTGCTTATCGGCAGAGCGGTGTTTAAAAAACGACAGAAGACATTTATTCTGGATCTATAGCGAGAGGAAGGATTGCGTGAGAATGGGAAAGCAGATAATTAAGGCAGAAAATGTATCTATGCAATTTAACATGGCAACGGAAAAGATTGATAATATTAAAGAATATTTTGTGAAGAAAGTAAAAGGGCGTATTTCTTATGATACGTTATGGGCGTTAAGAAATGTGAATTTTCAGATGGATGCAGGAGAAAGTGTTGGGCTTGTTGGACTGAATGGAAGCGGCAAAAGTACCTTCCTTAAAATTTTGGCAGGAGTACTGGAACCGACAGAAGGAAAGGTGGAAGTGGCAGGAAGTGTTGCTCCTTTAATAGAGCTTGGCGCCGGATTTGATATGGATCTGACTGCCAGGGAAAATGTGTGGCTCAATGGAGCAATTCTCGGATATAATCGAAGCATTATGAGGGAGCATTATGATGAGATCGTAGAGTTTTCCGGTCTTCATGATTTTATGGATACGCCGCTTAAAAATTTTTCGTCGGGTATGCTTGCGAGACTTGGTTTTTCGGTAATGACGTTTGGAACGCCGGATCTTCTTATTGTGGATGAAGTGCTTTCAGTTGGGGATTTTGTTTTTAAGGCTAAATGCCGAGAGCGGATTGAAGAATTGAGAAAACAGGGAACCGCTATATTACTGGTATCTCATAGTGTGGGTGAAGTTCGGGAAATCTGTTCCAGAGCAGTTTGGCTTGAAAAGGGAGTTGTTCAAATGGATGGCTCGTGTATGGAAGTGACAGAAGAATATATAAGAAGGGGAGAAAAATAAATGGATCATCAGTTTTGCATTCTGCATTGCAGAGCGCATATGACGGCAGAGAATAAGGTATTGGTCTGCGGATTTTGGAAAGGAACAGACCGCGGGGCTGGAGCCCTTCTTGTGTCTTTGGATTACACGCCGGTAAAGACGGATATTAAAGTTCAAGAGACGGTGCGTACGTTGGGGGTGTACGAGAAGCGGTATTTTTTGTGGATCACTTTGCCGGAAAACTATAGGACTTATAAAAAGCTTAGAATATTTGAACGAGATGGTGTGAATCTGAAAGAAGCCTATGCTGTAGAGACAAAGAAGATAGAAAAGCTTAAGGATAAGATTCCGATGTCTGTAGACGAATTTGTATTGGATGATCGTGGAATCAGCGTGAGTGGATGGTGTATTGCCAGAGAAGATTATAGTATCTGCCTCAAAGACGCATCGGGGGCTGTCATTTCCGGAAAAATCATGGACCGGAGAAGAACGGATGTAGAACAGGCGTATCCAGAGTGCAAAAAAGAATGGATTCAAGGATATTTATTTACATCGAAAGAGCGGATCAAAGGAAAAGTGACAGTTGAAGTCTATTGTGACGGTGTGAAGGAGATTGTGCAACACTCCTTTAGACAGGCACTTCCGATGAAAATAGGTAAGAGCATAAAGGAACAAGGATGGAAGATCAAGGTGTACTATCAGCAGTTTGGATTAAAACAGACAGTTCGAAGAGCGCTAGAGAAGCTAGGAGGGAAAGAGGTTCGGACTTACGAAGCGTTCAGGAGAAGGTATTTCCCAGATAAGAAAGAGTTGAACAGACAGAGAAAAGAACAGTTTGTGTATGAACCACTCTTTTCAATTGTAGTTCCGCTGTATAAAACGCCGCTTCCTTATCTTGAGGATCTGATTCGGTCTATACAGGCACAGACGTATGGGAAGTGGGAATTATATCTTTCGGATGGGAGTGGGAAAGAGTCTTCGCTTAAGGAAGTACTTAGGAACTATGCGCGTAAAGAAAAAAGGATACATATTATTGAAAATGATTGCAGGCTGAATATTTCAGATAATACCAATCGGGCGCTGGAGCAGGCAGACGGAGACTATGTTGTATTTGTGGATCATGACGATACTCTGGCTCCAGACGCATTGTATGAGTGTGTGAAAGTGTTGAACCGCGAGCCGGATGCGGAAGTGATCTATACGGACTCGGATAAGCTCTCGGAAAATGGAAAGAGATATAGCGAACCTTGTTTTAAACCGGATTTTAATCTGGATCTTTTGCGATGTCAGAATTATATCTGTCACCTAACGGTTATCCAGAAGAGATTTTTGGATAAAGTTGGGTATCTGAATCCGAATTACAGTGGAGTTCAAGATTATGATCATATTCTGCGGTGTGTGGAGCGGACGAATAGCATTGTTCACATTCCAAAGATATTGTATCATTGGCGTATGTGTCCGGGATCGGTGGCTGTAGATACAGATAATAAGCCATATACTTATGAATTATTCCAGAAGATTTTGAGAGAACATTATGAACGGATGGGGATACAGGCAGAAGTGAAGGCTGTGTTTCCGGGAGTAGTCCGAACGGTTTATCAACTTCCTTATGAGCCGCTTGTGTCTGTAATCATTGCCAATAAGGATCACCGAGAAGATCTTATGCGTTGTGTAGAGTCGCTAGAACAAGAATCTGAGTATAAGAATCTGGAGATTTTAATTGTAGAAAATAATAGCGTATCAGAAGAAATAGTTACATATTATGATCAGGTGCAGAGGCAATATGACAATGTGCGTGTGCTTCGGTATGAGAAAGAGTTTAACTATGCGGATATTCAAAATTATGCGGCAGTAAGAGCAAAAGGAGATCATCTGCTTCTGTTGAATAATGATACATGGCTGGAAAGACCGGAAAGTATTCGAGAAATGCTGGGATATTGTATGAGAGATGATGTGGGGATTGTAGGTGCTAAATTGTTGTATCCGGACGATACGATTCAGCATGCTGGTGTTATCGTGGGATTGGGCGGTGTGGCAGATCACGCATTTGTAGGAATGGATCGAGAAGACCCGGGGTACTGCTGTCGCGCAATTTGTGCGCAGGAATACAGTGCAGTAACAGCGGCATGCCTGATGGTAAAGAAAACTGTTTTTATGGAAGTGGGAGGAATGGATACCGAATTGAAGATTGCGTTTAATGATGTGGATTTTTGTCTTCGTGTAAAAGAAGCGGGATATAAAATCATATACAATCCTTTTTCAATCTGGTATCATGATGAATCCAAGACAAGAGGGGCGGAGGATACACCCGAGAAAATAGAACGTTTTCGTGGAGAAATTGAATATTTCCAGCGAAGATGGGCGAATTTTCTGTACTGGGGAGATCCGTCCTATAATCCGAATCTGGCTCTGGATCGGCATGATTTTTCGTTGAAAAGTTAAGAAAGAGGCAGTGAATGCTATAAATGCCGTTGGAGAAACTGAAAGGCATAAAGAATGCTTCCATATATCGTCCAAGATTCTGTCCGGAGATAGGACAGTGTGTTGCCAGAAATGTGAGAAGTCAGATGGCGCCTTGTTTTTGTCCCGTCCAGAATGCCTTTTGTATAAAAACGTCCAAGGTTTATTTTGTGGAAATATAAGAGTTTTAACAATGTTCCTGTGAGAAAAAAAGGCGCGCGGAACAGTCTTTGAAATAAGGTTAGGTTTTTTTTGCGAAGCCAGATATTATTCCGAGCAGATAAGTATACTTTAAACGGAGTATATTTTGCACCGGTTGTTCCGCTTCCATAATGAAATATGTGGGCTTCCGGACAGACTACATTTTTGTAACCCATTTTTCGGGCACGGAATCCAAGATCCACATCCTCCAGATAGGCAAAAAAATGCTCGTCAAAAAGACCGGTTTTCTCTAAAAGAGACCGGCGGTAAATGACGGCGCATCCACAGTTTGTGAATGACGGAATGTGGTTCTTGTGGTGTAAAGCGAAACGGGCGGAGGCTAAGCCTTGTCCCCGACAGAAAGCGTAGCCAAAGAGGGTGTAAAAATCTCCGATAGTATCTGTAAGGTGCGGAGCGTTCATAGAGAGGATATGGGCGCCTACAGAAAATATCCGGTTGTCAGAGAGGATGGCGTTCATCATTTTTTCGATACAGTTATGTTTAACGATTGTGTCATTATTAAGTAACATGACATAAGGTTCTTTGCTTTCTTGAATGCCGGCGTTGGCAGCAGCGGCAAAGCCTTTGTTGTATGGAAGTTTTAAAATGTTTACTTCCGGATAATGCCTTTGAAGCAAAGTCACACTTTCGTCAGATGAGCCATTATCAACCACTGTGATTCGAAAATTTTGATAGGTCTGTCGGCGCAGTGAATTAAGGCAGTTCGTTAAAAAATGTGCGCCATTATAATTGGGGATAATAATATGCAGTTTCATAGTGATTTTTCCTTTAAAATGATTTATTATTATTATAACTGACAGAGAAGAAAAGGGAAAGCTTAAAGATGTGTATAATAGATGTGATGATTCCGGTGTGGAATCCGGATGAACGTTTGTGGCAGAGTGTTGAGAGTCTTCTGCACCAGAGTTGTAAGCCACGAAAAATCACACTGGTTTTTTCGATTGATAAGATGTGGGATGACCGAAAGGCAGAGAAGTGGTTTGCAGATTATGATGATAAGGTGGAGATTATAAAAATACCGCGTGCAAAGTTTAATCATGGAGGCACTAGACATCAGTGGGCGCGGTTAAATGATGCGGATTATCTGTTGTTTCTGGTGCAGGATGCAGTTCCGGAGAACGAAGAACTGGTGAGGGAACTGGTGAGAAGTCTTGAGAATCCCAATCATGCAGTGGCTTATGCAAGGCAGATTCCGGGATTTGGCTGTGATGAGATTGAAGAATATACAAGATATTTTAATTATCCGTCCTACAGTCTTAAGAAAACAAAAGCAAAATTTATCAAAGGTGGAGTGAAGGATTGTTTTACCTCCAATGTATGCGCCATGTACCGGAAAGACTGGTATGATAAAATTGGAGGTTTTGAGGAACATATTCTTCTTAGTGAGGATAGTGTGTATGCCGCGAAAGCATTACTTGCCGGGGCTGATGTGATCTACAATGCAGATGCACATGTGATACATGCACATAATTTCGGATACAGGGTGCAGTGGAAGCGGAATTTTGATATTGGTGTTGTACACAAGATGTATGATGAAATTTTCGGCAGATTGTCGTCGGAAAAAGAGGGAGTGGAGCTGGTTAAAGGAACAGCCTTGCATTTATTAAAACAAAAGAGGCTTCGGCTCCTGCCAAGGCTATTTTGCTTAAGCGCGGTAAAATTCCTGGGATATCAAGCGGGAAAGCGTTATGATAAATTGCCCATGTGGCTTGTAAAAAAATGGAGTTGGGATCAATATTACTGGAGGAGGAATGAAGATGGAAGATAAGAGAGTAGGAGAAGATAAGATGGAAGAACAGAAAGTGGAAGAGCAGAAAGTAGAAGAGCAGAAAGTGGAAGAGCAGAAAGTGGAAGAACAGGTAGAAGGCGTGGAAGAGCAGAACGGTGTAGATTCAAAACCGGAAGAGAAGAAAACGACTTCGAAAAAGAAGATCATTATTGGAGTGATAGCGGTTCTTGCGGCGGTTGCAATCGGAATTGGCGTGTATGCGAACAGTAAACTTTCGAAGGTAAAACAGACGACTGTAGACGAAGATCAATTAGAGATTTCGGAAGAGGTTGAGGAAGAAATCGGGGCGGATTATCTGAATGTTGCAATTTTTGGTGTAAATGCGAAAAGTGCAGATGACAAAGCCGTGGACAGTGATGCTGTCTATGTGGCAAGTTTAAACGAGAAGACGAAAGAAGTGAAGATTTTCTCTGTTTACGGAAATACAATGCTGGAGCATAATGGTAAATCGGTGAAAATGAAAGAGGCTTATGCAGAAGGCGGTGCGGAAGAAGCGATTGCAGTGCTGAATGAAAATCTTGATCTAAATATCAAAGATTATGTTACGTTAAATTTTGCGGCAATGGTTGATATGATCGATACGCTTGGCGGAATTGAGATTGAAGTAACGGAAGAAGAAATTCCACATATCAACGGATATGCGCAGGGAATCGCGAAGGCCCTTGGCAAAGATACACCGGACGTTACGGCAGCAGGGATGCAGACACTCAATGGTGTACAGGCAACCGGTTACTGTCGTATCCGCGTTACAGAGGGCGGAGATGTAAAGCGCGGAAGCAGACAGATGGAAGTGATCAACAAAATGTTGGAGAAGCTGACAACTTCTGGGTTTGAGCAGGTAGATAAGTGTATGGATATTGTTTTGCCGAATGTAGAAACTAATTTTGAGAATGGCGATATCATTTCTTATGGAGCAGATGCAAAAAAATATAAAGTATCTCTACTTCCGGCATTTCCGAGAACGATCAAAGAGCAGGTACGTCAGCCGCAGAAGGAAGGCGTACAGTTCGCAGATTTTGAAGAAATAGTAGAAGGAACGAATCTGGAGAAAGATGTTGAGGATATCCACAAGGAATTGTTCCCGGATCGTATACAGGAGAGTGATAAATAGTGAAAGGTATCATATTGGCGGGAGGGACAGGGACGAGGCTGTACCCGCTTACCATAGCGACATCTAAGCAGTTGCTTCCTGTTTATGATAAGCCGATGATATATTATCCACTTTCGATTCTGATGCTTGCCGGAATCAGAGATATTCTGATTATCTCCGGGGGAAGAGAACTTCCGCTATTTGAAGAATTGTTTGGAGATGGAAGTCAGCTTGGGCTTCGGATCGGTTATGCAATTCAGGAAGAGGCGAAAGGCGTGGCAGATGCATTTCTGATTGGAGAGAAATTTATTGGTTCAGACAGAGTGGCTTTGATTCTTGGAGATAATCTGTTTTATGGCAGAGGAATTTCGGAAGTTTTGAAAAAAGCAGGCGAACAGTCAGGAGCGGTTATATTTGATTATTATGTCAATAATCCACAAGAATACGGAATAGTTAATTATGATGAAAGTGGGCGTCCGGTGTCACTTGAAGAGAAGCCAGATGAGCCGAAATCCAATTATGCGATACCGGGACTGTATTTTTACGATGCAGATGTTGTGGATGTGGCGAGAAAAATTCCGGTTTCACCAAGAGGAGAGTTGGAAATTACTTCTGTAAATGAACAATATCTGAAGGAAGGTAAACTTAACGTTTTACCGTTGGGCAGAGGAGTCGCATGGTTTGATGTCGGAAATTGCAGTGCTCTTAAGGATGCGTCGGATTATGTTGCGGCGCTTCAGAAGAGGCAGGGACTTTATGTCTCATGTATTGAAGAGATCGCATATCGTCAGGGATTCATCAATGGAGACCAGTTAAGAAAGCTGGCAGAGCCATTAGAAAGAACAGATTACGGGAGATATTTGACCTGGATAAGTAAGAGGAAGGATTAGGAGAAGGTAGATGGATAACAAAGCGTGTACACATTGTGGAGCATGTAGAGCTAACTGTCGTTTTTTGGAAAAATACGGGATTGATATAGGAGATCTTGCCGAAAGGGAAGATCTTCTGTATCATTGCTTCCTTTGCGGAGAATGTACTGCGGTATGTCCGGAGAGGATTGATGGGCGTCAGATGGTTATTGACATGCGCCGCAGGCAAGTAAAAGAAAATGGAAATAAGCTGAAAGCATCCGGCTATGAGATGTTGATAAAAGAAAAAGAAAATTATATTTTTAAAAATTATAAGAACGGAAATACAAAGAGTGTGCTGTTTCCGGGATGTAATTTTCCATCTTTTTATCCGGAGACGACAAAGTATTTGGTTCAAAAGCTGCAAGAAGCAGGAATTGGGGTTGTTTACGATTGCTGCGGAAAGCCGATTGCCGAGCTGGGCATGGAGCAATCTGAGAAGATAATTATTGAACGGTTAAATCGCAGACTTCAGGATGCGGGGATAGAAGAACTGATTATGCTCTGTCCTAATTGTTATATGTTCTTAAAACCATATCTGGATGTTCGAATGGTAAGTATTTATGATAAACTGCAAGAACTTGGATGGGGCAGAATGGTGGAAGAGGATGTGACGATATTTCCACCGTGTCCGGATAGGGAAAGCAAAGAAATTCTGGAAGGGATGCGTCCGTTTTTAAAAGGAAAGGTAGAGCTTGTTGATAACGTACAGTGCTGCGGTCTTGGAGGATGTGCGGCCAGAAATGAGTCTGAGCTTGTGGAGGAAATGATCGAAGATATTAAAAAACATGGACGAGTATACTCTTATTGTGCGTCTTGCTCTGGGAATTTTGCGAGAAAAGGTTATCAAGATACAGATCATTTACTTCTTAAGATATTAGGAAGAGAAGAAAAACCGGATACGGTCAAGTCTGTTATTAATCGGATGAAGCTCAGATTTTAGAAAAACAAGTGTATTCAAAATCATTTAAATTTCTTGAAAAAACGCTTGAAACAAGAGCGAAGATGTGTTATCATCTTAAATTGTGATACACTATAATCCGCGTAGAATGTGCGGATATCCTTGCTCCCACATAAGTTGAGCGGGGGCCAAAAGACCAGAAGGAGGTGCAAGACGACATGAATAAATATGAATTAGCTGTTGTTGTCAGTGCAAAAATCGAAGACGACGAAAGAGCACAGGTTATCGAAAAAGTGAAAGCTTTAATCGAGCGTTTTGGTGGCCAGATCTCTGACGTTGATGAATGGGGTAAGAGAAGATTAGCTTACGAGATTCAGAAGATGAAAGAAGCATATTATTATTTCATCCACTTCGAGTCTGATGCCGAGACTCCAGGCGAAATCGAGCAGAGAGTTCGCATCATGGACAATGTCATCAGATATTTATGCGTAAGACAGGAAGCATAAGCAGGAAGTAGAGGTTATTATATGAATAAAGTAATTTTGATGGGACGCTTAACAAGAGATCCTGAAGTGAGATATTCACAGGGTGAAAGTTCTACAGCGATTGCAAGATATACACTTGCAGTAGACCGTAGATTCAGACGTAACGGAGATGGAGAGCAGAACGCAGACTTCATCGGATGTGTAGCGTTTGGAAGAAGCGCAGAGTTCGCTGAGAAATATTTCCGTCAGGGATTGAAAGTAATTGTTACAGGACGTATCCAGACTGGCAGTTATACAAATAAAGACGGTCAGAAGGTATACACAACAGACGTTGTGGTAGAAGATCAGGAATTTGCTGAGAGCAAAGCGACAAGCGATGCGAACATGGGTAACTTCCGCGCGTCAGCTCCCACACCGGCTCCGGCACCAGTATCTGATGCAGGCGACGGTTTCATGAATATTCCAGATGGAATTGATGAAGAATTACCGTTCAACTAGACAGGATATAAGGAGGTAAAGCAACATGGCTTTCGATAAAGGTAATCGTCCAGAAGGCGGCTTCAAGAGAAGAGGCGGTGGACGTAGAAGAAAAAAAGTATGTGTATTCTGCGGTAAAGAGAATAACGAAATCGACTACAAGGATGTAGCAAAATTAAGAAAATACATCTCTGAAAGAGGAAAAATTCTTCCAAGAAGAATCACAGGAAACTGTGCAAAACATCAGAGAGCTCTTACAGTAGCAATCAAGAGAGCAAGACACATTTCTTTGATGCCATACGTTCAGGACTAATTGAAATGATAGAGTTGTCATACTTTTGTGTGGCAGCTCTTTTTTTATATTTTATGAGAAGTCTGATGCGAAAAAATCCCAGTGGATTAAATGTGTAAAAAGTGATATACTAGAACTCAATAATGGGGTAATAAGATTGTTCATTCGTGAACGGATACAGAATAATTACATATTTACGTGCATACTCAAGGGGAGAGACGAGTATAGCCTGAAAGGGAAAGTTTCATGGATAATAGAAATGTGCGTTTAAAAGGGCAGCTGCGAATGTATATGCAGTGGCCGGTCATTATGACAATTCTTCTGGTCGCTATGAATATATGGATGTATAAGGTAGACCGGAAAGCCGGCTTAATGATGTCGGTATTTGTCATCATCTATATGGTAATTGTAGGCGTGCTGTATTTCTACAATCGCTCATTAATTCTTGCGGACATGATCCAATTTTCCACACAGTACAAGGGAATCCAAAATACACTTTTGAAGGAACTTGCAATTCCGTATGCAATATTGATGGCAGATGGAAGGATATTGTGGAAGAATGATAGTTTTGAAGAACTGTTTGTAGATCAGAAGTGGGAAAAGTATATGAACAAACTGATTCCGAAGCTGAATCGCGGTGTATTTCCAAAGCAGAATATGGAACAAGTGGAATTACAAGTACAGTACAAGGAACGCGATTATCAAGTGACACTTAGAAAGGTGTCGATGGAAGGATTCAGTGAGAAAGAAGAAGTGCTCCAGATTCCGAAAGAACAGGAGTATTTTATTGCAGTTTACATGACAGATGTTACAGAATTGAATGAGTATATCAAAGAGAATGAAGACCAGCGTATGATTGCAGGACTCATTTATATTGATAACTTTGACGAAGTCATGGAAAGTGTTGAGGAAGTGCGACAGTCCTTATTAATCGCATTGATTGACCGAAAGATTAACAAGTATATCGGAGATGTAGATGGAATTGTTAAGAAACTGGAAAAGGACAAGTATTTCATTGTAATTCGAAAAGAAAGCTATAAGAAATTCGAAGCAGATAAATTTTCGCTGTTGGAAGAGGTAAAACAAGTCAATATTGGTAATGCCCGCTCAGCGACATTAAGTATTGGATTAGGATTAAATACAGCAACATATGCTCAGAGTTATAACTATGCCCGTATAGCAATCGATCTTGCACTTGCAAGAGGGGGAGACCAGGCAGTAATTAAAGATTGCAATGGCATCACATACTTTGGCGGTAAGAAAGAGATGACTTCAAAAAATACACGTGTGAAAGCGCGTGTCAAAGCAGAAGCGTTGCGTGAATTTATTGTTGCCAAGGATCAGGTTATTGTTATGGGACATAAGGTTGCGGATGCAGACTGTCTTGGAGCTTGCATGGGAATTTATCGAGCTGCAAAGGAATTGAAAAAGAAAGCGCATATTGTCATGAACAGTGTGCCAAGTTCTGTTCGTCCATTATATGATGAGATTGTGGACAGTACTGCATATGAGGATGATATTTTCCTAACATCAGAGAGAGCAATGGATTATATCAATGATAATACGATGATTGTCGTGGTTGATACAAATAAGCCACAGATGACAGAGTGTCCGGAGCTGCTTAAGAAGTCGAAGACAATTGCTGTATTGGATCACCACAGACAGAGCAGTAATATAATTGAGAATGCAGTTTTGTCTTATGTAGAGTCGTATGCGTCATCTGCCTGTGAGATGGTAGCAGAAGTACTTCAGTATATTGTGGATGATATTAAGATTCCAAGTGTTGAGGCGGATTGTCTGTATGCAGGAATCATGATCGACACGAGAAACTTTATGAGCAGAACGGGTGTCAGAACATTTGAAGCCGCTGCATTTTTGCGAAGATGCGGTGCGGATATTACAAGAGTCCGTAAGATGTTCAGAGATGACATGGATTCATATAGAGCGAAGGCAGAGGCTGTCCGTATGGCAGAGGTATATCGCAAGGAATTTGCAATTGCAGAGTGTCCGAGTGATGTTGAAAGCCCGACTGTTCTTGCTGCGCAGGCTGCAAATGAGCTGTTGGATATTAGTGGAATCAAGGCATCATTTGTCTTGACTATTTATGAGGGCAAGATTTATATGAGTGCCCGTTCTATTGATGAGGTAAATGTTCAGATTGTTGCGGAAAAGCTTGGTGGAGGCGGCCATATCAATGCTGCCGGTGCTCAGTTTGATTATACCGATATGGAAGAAGCAATCAAGGCGTTAAAACAGACGATTGATAAAATGATAGAAGAAGGAGATATTTAACATGAAAGTTATTTTATTACAGGATGTAAAATCCCTTGGGAAAAAAGGTGAAATCGTAAATGTAAACGATGGATATGCAAGAAATTTTATTTTGCCAAAGAAGCTTGGTCTTGAGGCAAATGGAAAAAATATGAATGATCTTAAGCTCCAGAAGAATAATGAAGCAAAGGTTGCAAAAGAGCATCTTGAAGCTGCAAAAGAGCTTGCAAAACAGTTGGAAGCCGGTAAAGTTGAAGTTGCAATTAAAGTTGGAGAGGGTGGAAAAGTATTCGGTTCTGTCTCAAATAAAGAGATTGCAGCAGAGGTAAAGAAGCAGTTAGGACTGGAGATCGATAAGAAGAAAGTACAGCTGAAGGATGCATTAAAAACACTTGGTACACACAAAGTACCTGTAAAGCTTCATCCTGAGGTAACAGCTGAAGTGACAGTAGAAGTAAAAGAAGAAAAATAAAGACGTTCTTAAGGGGAATGTATGGAAGAAGCAGTAATTAAAAGAATTATGCCGCACAGTACAGAGGCAGAGCAGGCTGTCATAGGAGCCATGCTGATGAATAAAGATGCAATTATGGAGACATCTGAGATTTTGCATGGTGAAGATTTTTACCAGACTGCTTATGGAATTTTGTTTGATGCGATGGTGGAGATGTTTCATTCTGGTAAACCGGTTGATTTGATTACATTGCAGGAACATTTAAAAGAAAAAAATGCTCCGCCGGAAATTGTCAGTATGGAGTATGTCCGTGATTTGTTGATGAATGTTGACACTTCTGCAAATGTAAAGTATTATGCGCAGATTGTCCAGGAGAAATCGACATTAAGAAAACTGATCAAGATTAATGAAGAAATAGCCAATACCTGTTATATGGAAAATCGTCCGCTTGAGGAGATTTTGGAAACGACAGAAAAAAAGGTATTTGAGTTAGTTGAACGGGGAAATGTACAAGAATATGTTCCTATTAAGCAGGTTGTGTTAAATGCGTTGGATGTAATTGAAAAAGCATCCAAGACGAAGGGAACAGTAACCGGTATTCCAACCGGCTTTATAGACCTGGATTATAAATTATCCGGATTGCAGCGTTCGGACTTAGTTTTGATCGCTGCCCGTCCTTCTATGGGAAAAACAGCGTTTGTGTTAAATATCGCACAGCATGTTGCATTTCGTGAAAATCTGGCAGTCGCAATATTCAGTCTTGAGATGTCGAAGGAACAGCTGGTTAACCGACTGTTCTCGCTGGAATCTCATGTAGATGCACAGGTGCTTCGAACCGGTAATTTAAAAGATACAGATTGGGAGAAGCTGATAGAAGGAGCAGGACGAATTGGAAAATCGAAAATGATCATCGATGATACATCCGGTATTTCAATTGCAGAGATGCGTTCGAAATGTCGTAAGTATAAGATGGAGATGGGACTGGATCTTATCATTATTGACTACTTACAGTTGATGAGTGGAAGCGGTGGAAGAAGTAATGAGAGCCGTCAGCAGGAAATTTCAGAGATTTCACGTTCGCTTAAAGGACTGGCAAGAGAGTTAAATGTTCCGGTTATTGCACTTTCGCAGTTGAGCCGTGCAGTAGAATCCAGAACAGATAAGCGTCCTATGTTGTCTGACTTGCGTGAGTCCGGAGCCATTGAGCAGGATGCCGACGTATGTATGTTTATTTATCGAGAAGATTATTATATTCCAGATACGGAAGATAAAAACATTGCTGAGATTATTATTGCAAAACAGCGTAATGGTCCGATAGGTACAGTGCGACTGGCATGGATGCCTCAGTATACAAGATTTGGAAACGAACTGCGACAGCAGGATCAATAGAACCGGGGAACCGGGAGAGCCAAATGGGGACGGAGTTAGTGGCTTTTTGCTACGCAAAAAGCCACTAACTCCGTCCCCTTGGCTCTCCCGTCCCCTTCCGGTTCCCCCCTATGTAAGAATTTTTCGAAGGCGGGTGAGAGGAGTATCTTTCACGGCCTCTTTTCGAATTGTCTGCTGTTGGCGGATCAAGGTGTCAAGTTTACGATAGTGTTCTTCTTCCTGACGTTCATTTGCCTGAAAAAGAAAATCTACCTCTCGCAGAACATCCTGAGTTACTTTTTTGCTAATGTTTGTTTCCAGCGTTTTATTATTTTCAGTTACAACTTCTGTCAATACATCCCCAATGAGATTACGAACCTGTTCCAATTGAGTGATAGGAATTACATCAGCAGAGTCCACTTCTTTTTTAGTGATATCAGTGGATGTTACATTTGCCGGAAGTTTAGCGGTTTCTTTTGGCTCGATTAATTTTTCTTTTGCGAGTGTTAGTTCATGAATCATAGGTTTCAAATCTTTTAGCATAACGCCTTCATCTTTTAGTCTTTGAATACATCGGAATAGTTGTATATCATCTTCAGTATAGTATCGGTGCCCCATTTCTGTACGGCCGATTTTCAAATCCAGTTCATCTTCCCAGTAACGAAGTACATGAGCTTCAACATGAACTTGTTTAGCGGCCTCAGAAATCATAAATCTGACTTCACCCATAAAATATAGATACCTCCTTAAGATATTCGGATAACAAGTCTAATAGAAATGATATAAATATGAATCATGTTCCTTAAACAAGTATAGCATAGAGTATACTTATTGCGAGGGAAAATCGTTCGTCAAATTCTGCGCAGAGAAGACAAAAAGTTACTGGGAACAGTAACGATAAAAACGAGGTTATAAAGAAATATTGAGAAAAAACAAATAAAGCAATAAAAAAGAAAGCCATACGCCATCTGATATCAGATGAGTAAGGCTTTCTTTTTTGTGATCACTTTGCTTTATAATATGATTCTTAAGCTTCAGAAATAGCTCCTGTAGGACATGCAGCTTCACAAGCTCCACAATCAACACAAGCGTCTGCATCTACAACGTATTTGCCATCTCCTTCAGAAATAGCGCCTACTGGACATTCGCCTTCGCAAGTACCACAGCTTACACATTCATCACTAATTACGCGTGCCATAGTATGTACCTCCTTCGAAAAATTACAACATTTTTCTGTTGTTATTCTCTATTCTAATACAAATGTGTAGAATATACAAGCAGAAAATTATTACAGTATAAGTTGCAAAAAAGAAAGATTTAAGAAAAAATTCCTTTTATTTTCACAATAATCGTGTACAATAAGTAAGGTACAGTAAAGCAAATACAATGATTTGTTATAAAAAGGGGAGATAATGAATGAAGAAAAGATGGATAACTATTACAGCAGTTGTAATGGCAACGACATTCATGATATGTGCATGTGGAAAACAGCAGGAGCAGACAACAACATTTACCGGAAAAGAAACGGAAAAGCCAGAATACCAGGGGAATCTTAATGCGATATCGCCTGCGGCATATAATAATGTGGAAGGCTTGAATCTTGAGCCGGGTACATATATTTCAATTATCGGAAAAGATGATTCATCATCTTATTGGATGAATGTTAAAAAAGGTGTTATGCAGGCTGCGGACGATTTAAATAAAGAGCTTGGCTATAAAGGCAGCGATAAGATTAAAGTTACATATAATGCACCGGCAAAGTCAGAGGACATCGATGAGCAGGTGAATATTCTGGATGAAGAGCTGTCGCGCTATCCGGATGCGGTTGGAATAGCAAGTATTGACAGTGCTGCATGCAGTGTACAGTTTGACTCGGCAACAGCAAATGGAATTCCGGTCATTTCACTGGACTCGGGAAATGAGTATAAAGGAATCCAGTGTATCGTAAAGACTGATAATGAAGATGCAGCCCGCACAGGAGCATATAAATTGGCCAACGAAATAGGAGATGAAGGACAGGTTATCCTTGTTGTACATGATTCCAATTCTGAGACAGCAAAAGAAAGAGCAAAAAGTTTTGAAGAGGAGATAAAAAATAATTATCCGTCTGTATCAATCGTAGAAACGATATATTGTGATAAGCTGGATGATTTGAAAAAGAAGATTGCAGTAGAAAAGGATCCAAATATGTCAGAAGACCTTCAAAAGGCAGCAGTAGAGAAGATGACAGATGATGAAGTAATGCAGTATTATTTGGAAAAATATCCTGATTTAAAAGGTGTGTTTGGAACAAATGAATCCTCAACAATTTTTGCTCTAGAAGCATTGCAAAAAACAGAGCTCGCAGGCAAAGTGGCACTTGTAGGATTTGATATCAGTGAGGAACAAACCGCTGCAATGAAGAATGGAGAAATCTCAGGACTTGTAGTGCAGAATCCATTTGGTATGGGATATGCTTCCGTTGTTGCAGCAGCGAGAACTGTATTGCAGAGTGGAAATGAAGCAGTTGTAGATACAGGATATATCTGGGTTACAAAAGATAATCTGGAAGATGAATCAATTCAGAATATGTTGTATAAATAGAGCCAAAGGGGACGCCAAATGGGGACGGAGTTAGTGGCTTTTTGCGTAGCAAAAAGCCACTAACTCCGTCCCCTTGGCTCTCCCTGCCTTAGCTTCGAGTAAGCGAAAAAATAAATTCTGTTCCGACACCTTCTGTGCTGATGACATTAATATGTTCATCGTGAGCTTGTATGATTTCTTTTACAATAGAGAGCCCAAGGCCGGTTCCTTTTTTGTCTTTTCCACGAGAGAGGTCTGATTTGTAAAAACGTTCCCAGATTTTTCCCTGATCATTTTTAGGAATACCGATACCGGTATCTTTGACAGAAGTAAAAATCTTGTCGTTTTTCAGTGTGACTTCGACGGTGACAGTAGAATCATTGTCGCTGAATTTGATAGCGTTATCGATTAAGTTATATAGTACCTGCTGGATTTTTCGTCGGTCGGCATGGACCAGAACTGTTTCGTCTACCAATACTAATTTAATTGAAACATGTTTTGGCGTGCAGACACCTTCAAAGGATGCAGCGGTATGCTTGATCATTTCTTGCAGGTCAAAATCGGTTTTATCAAGCAAAAGTTCTTTTGTATCAAATTCATTTAAGGTGAGTAGGTCATTGGTTAAATCAGTCAAACGTTCTGTTTCAAATAAAATGATTCCGAGATACTTCTCATATAATTCCGGCGGGATTGTTCCGTCAGACATAGCCTGAACATACCCTTTCATAGAAGTAAGAGGAGAACGAAAATCATGAGAAACATTTGCAACGATTTTCTTTTGATAGTCTTCCATATCCTTTAACTGGGCAGCCATATAATTGAGGGATGCTGACAGATATCCCATCTCATCCTGTGTGTGTACAGGAGTTTCGTACTCAAGATTTCCAAGCGCATATTGTTTTGCAGCATCTGTAATCTGTCGGAGAGGGAGAAGTATAAAATACTGAAAACCAATCAGAAAAATAAATGCCATAATATAAATTACGAAAATAGTAATATAGAAAGGTTTCATCAGCTGAATACAAATGTTGTCAATATAAGATACAGGGGTGTGGATTAAAAGATATCCCTTGGTATCAAATCCTTGTATAACAGGCGCGATGACTGTAATCATATTTTCTTTGAAATATCCATGATAATCACCTATTAAATATTGATTCCCAGCGGTTTCAGCCGGATCGAAATCAGCAATAGAAGAAGGCGCACTTGTATTATTCCAATTGCTGGCAGTAATGATTGTTCCGTCTTCTGATACAAACCAGAGAGAAGAATTCATGTAGATCTTCATTGCACTTAATTGAGTATGTACAGACCAGGCAGTAGTTTTGCCGGAAAAATAAGAAGGCAGATAATTGGTTGTAAGGATATTGGCCTCTTTGTACATGTTTTGTGCGGTGTTGACTTTAAGAGTCTCAATTAAAAGCTGATTTCCAAGAGTGGCGGCAGTGAAAAAGCTCAAAAATCCAAAAATAATATATAAAATAATAAACTTTAAATTAAGTGTACTTTTCATAGATAGATAAGCCTTCCTTTTTTTTATATAATCATTGCCGTACAGCTAAAGGACCGTACGGCATAAGAACATAGTTATTTTGTCTCAAATTTATATCCGATACCCCAGACAGTGCTAAGCCCCCAGGAATCATGATTTTTGATTTTTGCACGAAGGCGTTTAATATGAACATCAACAGTGCGGGTGTCTCCAATATATTCATATCCCCAGATCTGATCTAATAATTGTTCCCTTGTAAATACCTGGTTTGGTGATGATGCAAGAAAATAAAGTAGTTCCAGTTCCTTTGGTGGCATGTCGACCTGTTGTCCATCACAAACGACAGAGTAATTGGTCAAATTAATAATAAGTCCGTCATATTCTACACATTTAATCTTCTCGGCAGCAGCCGGTTCCGGACGGACTGGCTGATAACGGCGGAGAACGGCACGTACACGGGCAACCATTTCTTTAGAGTCAAATGGTTTTAAAATATAGTCATCTGCACCAAGCTCCAGCCCGAGCACCTTGTCAAAAACTTCTCCCTTGGCGGAAAGCATGATGATAGGCGTAGCAGATTTGGCACGAATTTCGCGGCACACCTGATAACCGTCAATGCCTGGAAGCATAAGATCCAGAAGCACAAGATTTGGCTGATAAGTGTCAAATGCGTTGAGTGCATCTTCTCCGTTATAGACCATTTTCGTATCAAAACATTCCTTTGTCAGATAAAGAGAAATGAGCTCGGCAATATTTTCATCATCATCTACGATTAAAATTTTCTGTTTTGTGACCATTTCAAATTCCTCCTTATTTCAATTCTACAATAGTAACACCGGCATCACCTTCGCCATATTCAGCAAGTCGATAAGACTTGACGTGTTTCTGACGGCGTAAGTATTCATGAATTCCTTTTCTCAAAGCACCGGTTCCTTTTCCATGTACGACACGGACGCTGTTCAGATGAGAGAGAAGTGCATCGTCCAGATATTTATCCAATTCGGAAACGGCTTCATCGACAGTTTTTCCAAGTAAATTAATCTCTGGACTTACAGAAAGTGATTTACTCATTTTGATTTTACCCTTCGAAGTTCGCTTCATTGCTTTTGGACTGTATGGATTCACATCCTCGATAATCTCCAGGTCAGAAATATTTACCTGAGAACGTAAAATACCCATCTGTACAGTTACATTTCCACGAGAATCTGGTTTAGAACTAATCGTTCCTGTCAGATTCATACTGAGAACCTTAACAGATTCGCCAAGTTTAAAATCGGACGGCTTATAAGCTTTTTTCGGCTTCTGTGCTTTAATTGTAGATGCAGCAGAAGTGTCTTTGATTTTTTTGCGAAGTCGTTCACGTTCCTTTTCCATATCAGCCGCGGAAATGTTTTCCTTTCCGAATTTACGGAAATTCTTAATTGTTTCGTCGGCAACATCTTTGGCATCACGCAAAATAGCGTTTGCTTTTTCATTTGCTTCTCGTAAGATACGTTCCCTTTGTTCATCCAGTTTGTCTTGTTTTTGGCGAGTCTGCATCTTCAAAGCTTCAATCTCACGTTTATATGCAGCAATTTCCTCACGTTCTTTTTCAATCGTGCGTTTGCTTGTCTCAAGATCAGTCATCATGTCTTCAAAAGAGACGTCTTGTTCAGTCAGCCGTTTTTTCGCATCTTCAATAATATAATCCGGAATTCCAAGCTTGCTGGAAATTGCGAAAGCATTACTCTTACCAGGGATACCGATTAATAAACGATAGGTTGGCTTCAGACTTTCTACATCAAATTCACAACAGGCATTTTCAACGCCCGGAGTAGATAATGCATACACTTTTAATTCACTGTAATGTGTAGTAGCCATTGCTCGGATTCCACGCTTGTGTAAATATGAGAGAATGGCAGTAGCGAGGGCAGCTCCCTCTGTCGGGTCAGTTCCGGCACCTAACTCATCGAAAAGAACAAGAGAATTCTCATCTACATCTTGCAAAAAGGAAACGATATTCGTCATATGAGAAGAAAATGTACTTAAACTTTGTTCGATACTCTGTTCGTCTCCGATATCAGCATAAACCTGATGAAATACAGCCAGTTCGGAATGGTCGCCGGCTGGGATATGAAGTCCTGCCTGTCCCATCAATGTCAGTAATCCAACAGTTTTAAGAGACACCGTCTTACCGCCGGTATTTGGTCCGGTTACAATTAATAGTGTAAAATCCTTTCCGAGAGAAATTGTAATTGGAACAACTTTACGTGCATCCAGTAGCGGATGACGTCCTTCACGGATATAAATACGTCCTTCGGTGTTAAAAAGCGGGCGGCTTCCGTTCATTTCCAATGCAAGACGTCCTCTTGCAAAAATGAAGTCTAAGTCAGTTAAAGAGAGATAGTCTGTTCGGATCTCTTCGATATATTCTGCAGTATCCTCGCTTAGACGAGCCAGGATCACCTGGATTTCTTCCTGTTCTTTCGCATATAATTCCTTCAGATCATTATTTAATTTCACAACAGCCATAGGTTCGATAAATAAAGTAGAACCCGTAGAAGACTGATCGTGGATCATACCCTGTACATTTCCACGGCATTCTGCTTTGACCGGCAGACAATAACGGTCTCCGCGCATTGTGATAATCGGGTCCTGCAAATAAGTTCTAAGAGAACCATTTACAAGATTTGTTAAGGTAGCATGCACTTTGTCATTCATATTATTGATATTACGTCGGATGTGCTTCAGTGTGCTGCTGGCATCATCGCTGATTTCATCTTCGCTGATGATACAGCGCTCAATCTCATTTGCCAAAAGAGTCAGAGGCTCTAGTTGTTCAAAATAGGCATCCAGACAATCAGTAAGTTCATCTTGTGTGTCATGACGGCCATATGCTTTGACACGTCCGGCTGTTTGAAGAAGCTTGAGAATGCGGAGTAATTCGCCGCTTCCGAGAGCTGCGCCAACCTCCAGACGTTTCATGGACTCTTCCACAGGAGCGGCATCGCTGAAAGAAATACGCCCTTTTTTAATCAGTCTGGTAAATGCAGCAGCAGTCTGTTCCTGAGACGTATTAATCTTATCCAGATTAGTCATCGGCTTCAGTTTACGACAAAGCTGTCTGCCACGGAAGGAAGATGCCTGTTCTTCCAACATGGCAATAATTTTATGATATTCTAATTTGGTTAATGTTTTCTGATTCATAATCTATCCTTTTTATAAAAATATTAATTAAAATACTATTTTACCAATCCTCATTATAGCTTATTTACAATCCATTGGAAAGGATAATATTGAACAATCCGCAGGAATACGTTATACTGATTTGGTAAAGGAGACTGCAGCGTATGTCGAAGGAACAGAAAGAAAAAAACAGTGACAATTCAAGTGCTGATGAGAAAAAAGATACAAGGAAAAGTCAAAAAGAAGCAGGAGAAAACTTTTCTTTTCTTCAAGAGACTGTAAAGACAAAAAAGAAGAGCGGGAAAAGCCGAGTTATGCAATATATACGGAATATATTGTATGGTACAATTTTCGGGATTTTTGCCTGCTGTAGTTTTTTTGCGCTCAAACCATGGGCAGAAGAGATATTTTATCACGATGAGACAAAGGTAACGATACCTGTTGAGGATGGAGATACAGAACAAGACGATGATTCACAAGACGATGCAGATGATTCACAGCTTAGTACCGAGACTGCGGCAGAACACTATGAAGAAATGTTGGACAGCATGTATTCTATAGCAGAGAAAGCAGAAAAAAGTGTTGTAATAGTTCAAGCGGCCGAAAAAGGGGACTGGACAACAGAGACTATGAATCTGAGACAATCTTCAGGAGTGATCGTAGGTGAAAATTCGAGGGAAATACTTGTTTTAACAGACTCTTTGATCTGTAAAGAAGCAACGCATTGGAAAGTGACATTTAACGGGAAGGAAGAATCTGATGCGGCATTAAAAAAACAAGACAAGAATAGAAATATTGCAGTGTTTAGCATAGATAAGAAAAATGTTTCCGATGCGACACAAAAGAGAATCGAAGTAGCCACATTTGGCAATTCAAATACTTGCAAAAGAGGCCAGGTTGTTATTGCACTCGGATACATATTTGGCTATGATGATGGCTTAAGCTATGGTGTGATCAGTTCCAAATCACAGGAGGCGGTATTTGATGACAGCCAGTGTCAGGTGCTCAGTACAAATATTTCTTTAGCCGAAGGCGGTACAGGGATTCTTGTGAATCTAAACGGAGAAGTATTAGGGCTGATCCGAAGTGATATATTGAAGGACACAGGAAGCAGGACAGCAAATGCACTTGCGATTTCAGATTTGAAGGAAGTGCTTGAGATGATGTTAAACGGAGAAAGTGTACCATATCTGGGAGCGTATGGAAATGCTGTGACAGAAGAAATTTCAGAACAGCAGAACATACCAATCGGAGTATATATTACGAATGTACAGTCAGATTCTCCGGCGATGGATGCGGGAATCCAGCATGGAGATATTATTCAGGAAATTAAAGGAATGACCGTGATAGGAACAGCATCATATACAAAAGCGATTGAAAAGTGTACCGTGGGTGAAACAATAAAAGTCCGTGGACAACGCCGTGGAAGTAATGGATATGTAGAAGTGACATATAATGTCACGATAGGAAGTAAAGAATAGAGAAAGAGGAAATAATAATGAAATATATTAAAGAGCTGCATGAGGGTGAAACGATCAGAAGTATTTATCTGTGTAAAGGAAAACGCTCAGCCGAGACAAGAAACGGAAAACCATATGATAACCTTATCTTACAGGATAAGACAGGTACGTTGGACGGAAAGATATGGGATCCGAACTCACAGGGAATTGCAGATTACGACGAGAAGGATTTTGTTGAAGTTGTCGGAGATGTAATTACATACAACAACAATTTACAGTTAAATATCAAACAGCTTCGTATTGCAAGTGAAGATGAATACAATCCGGGAGACTATATGCCGACTTCAGAAAAAAGTGTAGATGGTATGTATGAGGAATTACTGGGTTATATTCGCAAAATTTCCAATCCATATTTACGACAGGCTGTAGAATACTATTTTGTAAAAGACGAAGCATTTATCAAATCTTTTAAAGGACATTCAGCAGCAAAGACAGTTCATCATGGATTTGCAGGAGGGCTTTTGGAGCATACTTTGAGCGTGACTAAGATGTGCGAATACTTTGCAAATGCATATGATATTTTAAATGCAGACTTATTGTATGCATCAGCAGTTTGTCATGATATTGGAAAGACGAAAGAACTGTCAAATTTCCCAGACAATGATTATACAGACATCGGACAGCTCGTTGGACATATTGTGATAGGAGTTGAAATGATAGGGGAGGCAATCCGTACAATTCCGGATTTTCCGGAAAAACTGGCAAATGAATGGAAACACTGCATCGTAGCACACCATGGAGAATTAGAATATGGTTCACCAAAGAAACCGGCACTGGCAGAAGCTGTGGCACTGAATCTGGCAGATAATGCAGATGCAAAGATGCAGACATTAAAGGAGATTTTCAAAGATAAATCAGGAACAGACTGGTTGGGATATAATCGTCTGTTTGAATCAAATCTTAGAAAAACATCATTGAGTGAGGAAAGCAAATCATGATGCAGAAAAATGAAACTGCGATTGTAACCATTGAAGACATTGGTGTCAATGGTGAAGGAATCGGAAAAGTAGACGGATATACATTATTTATTAAAGATGCTGTAATTGGCGATGTAGTAGAAGCGAAGGTTATGAAAGCTAAAAAAAATTATGGTTACGCAAGACTGATGAAGATCATCACACCATCGAAAGATCGTGTGACACCAGTCTGTACATTTGCCAGAAAATGTGGCGGATGTCAGATTCAGGAAATGTCGTATGAGCAGCAGCTTCAATTTAAACATAATAAAGTACGTGGTAATCTGGAGAGAATCGGTGGATTTTCTCCAGAACTTTTAGAAAAAATCATGGAGCCGGTTGTCGGAATGGAAGAGCCGTTTCACTATCGAAACAAAGCCCAATTTCCATTCGGAACAGATAAAGAGGGGAATCCAATTACAGGATTCTATGCGGGCAGAACACATGATATTATAGCAAATACAGACTGTGCACTTGGAGTGGCGGTCAACAAAGAAATATTGGAGAAGACCCTTTCGTTTATGAAAAAATATCAGATTCCGTCATACGATGAGAATACAGGAAAAGGTCTGATTCGTCATGCTCTTATCCGGTATGGATTTACAACAAAAGAAATCATGGTTTGTTATGTAATTAATGGAAAACACATTCCACATGTTGAAGAGCTTGTAGAAACATTGCGAGAACTGGAAGGAATGACAAGTATTACATTTAGTTCCAATACAAACAGAACAAATGTAATCATGGGTGATTCTTATGAAATAATTTGGGGACAAGGATATATTACGGACTACATCGGGGATGTAAAATATCAGATTTCTCCACTGTCATTTTACCAGGTTAATCCTGTACAGACAGATAAATTATATGGGCTTGCATTGGAATATGCGGATTTAAAAGGAAATGAGACAGTTTGGGATCTGTACTGTGGAATTGGAACGATTTCATTATTTTTAGCACAGAAAGCAAAACAGGTTTATGGAGTTGAAATTATTCCACAGGCCATTGAAGATGCTAAGAGAAATGCAGCAATCAACGGATTTGAAAATGCAGAATTTTATGTTGGAAAAGCAGAAGAAATTTTGCCAAAATACTATGAAGAATATGCAAAAACACATGACGGAGAAAGAGCCCATGCAGATGTTATCGTGGTAGATCCGCCACGTAAAGGATGCGATGAGACGTTGTTGCATACGATGACAGAGATGCAGCCGGATAAAATTGTCTATGTAAGCTGTGATTCGGCGACATTGGCAAGAGATTTGAAAATTCTTTGTGAGAGAGGATATTGCCTGGAGAGAGTTAGGGCGGTAGATCAGTTTCCAATGTCGGTGCATGTAGAGACGGTTGTTCTTTTGTCCCAACAAAAAACCGGATGATTACATTAATGTCAGGATTGAACTTGATGATGTTGATATAACATCTGCAGAGACTAAGGCAACATATGATGAGATAAAGAAAGTGTAATTGTGGAGGCATTGAAGCATTTTAAGATGAATAATTAATAAAGAGAGGTGCATATGCTATGCCAGGTATACTCGTGGTTGAAGATGATGAAAATTTAAATCGTGGAATTACATTCTCACTGAAAAAATCCGGATATGAGGTTTTTTCAGCAGAATCAGTGAAAAAAGCGAAAAGAATTGCAAGTGATAATAATGTGGATGTTACCATTTGTGATGTGAATCTTCCGGATGGGAATGGACTGGAATTTGTAAGGTGGATGAGATGCAATTATAATACATACATTATTTGTCTTACAGCACTAGA
>OIZU01000372.1_pt1 | contig 40159 bp, 39 predicted proteins | sample 1588661 | NCBI WGS metagenome assembly OIZU01 (sample SAMN03283257) | human gut metagenome | biome: human-associated habitat; material: feces | host: Homo sapiens | place: USA | collected 2013 | reverse complement strand
TGATATTTATATTATATCAAACATAGGCGGTACTATCTACTTTTTCAGTGCCCTCTTACCATGGTATAGGGGCGGTAACTTATTTAGTATATCATATCTTCTGCACACAAACTATCTTTTCGAGAATAAAAGATGACAACTTTTCCGATATGTTTTATAATAGACATAAATATATAAAGCTTCTGTATCCAATGATGTAATCGGATTGCTTCATTTCTACACAATTTATGAATATAAATTTTTTAACCAGACAAACTTTATATAAGTTTCTTACACAGAAAGGGGATGAACTCATGCTGGAAGTAAAAAATCTTACATTCCAGGTGAATGAAAACGGAATAGAGCGCAGCATTGTAGAAAATATCAGTTTTAACGTAGAAGACGGAGAAATGCTGGTGATCACCGGTCCGAACGGAGGTGGCAAATCCACACTTGCAAAAGTACTGATGGGGATTGACCAGGCAAGTGCCGGACAGATCATCTTAGACGGAACCGATATCAGTGATTATGATATCAACCACAGGGCAGAAGCCGGAATCGGTTACGCATTCCAGCAGCCACCGCGCTTCAAAGGAATGACGGTAAGCAAGCTTTTATCACTTGCGGCAGGCAAAGAACTGACAAAAGATATCTGTTGCCAGCTCCTAAGTACCGTAGGCTTATGTGCCAACGAATATATTGACCGAGAGGTAGACGGAACCTTATCCGGCGGAGAGATGAAGCGTCTGGAAATTGCAACCGTCCTTGCAAAACCGCACAAGCTCTGTATCTTTGATGAACCGGAAGCCGGAATTGACCTCTGGAGTTTTTCTATGCTGATCGAACAGTTTGAAAAAATGCACAAAGAGAAAAAGCAGAGTCTTATTCTTATTTCCCATCAGGAAAGAATCATCCAGATGGCTGACCGGATCATGGTAATCGAAGGTGGAAAGATTGCTTCGATTGGACAGACAGCGGATATCCTTCCACAATTATTAGGAAAGACAGCAGAGTCTTACAGCTGTCCGAAATGTAGATAACAGGGGGAGGAAGATACAATGACTTTATTGGATAAAATTACAGAAAAAGTATTAGCTCAGATCGATGATACCGGTTTTACACAGTCCGGTGCATTCAATTTACGGCATAATGGGATCGCGCTCTGCCACGGTGACAGTGAGCATATTAAAATCAAGAAAAAACAGGACAAGCCGGGAATCGACATTTTCATCGATGGGAAAACAGACGGCGAAGAAGTTCATATTCCGGTTGTTGTTGACGCAAGCGGAATGACGGACGTTGTTTACAATGATTTTTATGTGACAGAAGGTGCAAATGTAACCATCGTTGCCGGATGTGGTATCCACAACAGCGGATGTAACGAAAGCCGCCATGATGGTATTCATACTTTCCATGTGGAAAAAAATGCAAATGTACGCTATGTAGAAAAGCATTACGGAGAGGGCGAAGGCACCGGAACCCGGGTACTCAATCCTGTTACCGAAGTTTATCTTGGTGAAAATTCTGTATTTACGCTGGATACTGCTCAGATCAAAGGAGTCGATTCTACGGTTCGTGAAAATAACGTACATCTGGAAGCCGGCTCCAAGCTTTATGTCATTGAAAAACTGATGACACATGGAAAACAGGAAGCTACTTCAAATATGATGGTGGAACTACTCGGAGAAGGCAGTTCTGCGCAGATCGTATCCCGTTCGGTCGCAAAAGGCGAATCCAGACAGGTCTTCCATCCGAGGGCTGTCGGAAAGAACCGATGCCATGCACATGTTCAGTGTGATTCCATTATCATGGATCATGCAGAAGTAAGTTCAATTCCTGAGATCAATGCGAAGCATGTGGATGCGGCTATTATCCACGAAGCTGCGATCGGAAGGATCAATGATGAGCAGTTGATCAAGCTGCGGACTCTTGGAATGACGGAAGAGGAAGCAGAAGGGGTGATTATTGAGAACTTCTTGAATTAGAGTCATGTGTAGCGTGGAAATATGACGAAAAAAAGAAATCCATCTTCGGTATCTGCTTCGTTGCACTAAGCATTCCACCGAGCCTTTGAAAGCATCAATTGTGTCAGCAATGGCTTCCACAATTGATTAAGTCTCGGTTCCATAGTGCAAAGGCGCTGATACCGAAGATGGATTTCTTTTTTTCTGGATATTGACTCCACTACATTATAAAATCTTATTTAATAAACTTCATGAATTTCTCAATAAGAAGTTCATATGGACAGGCGGAGCCTGTCTCACTTGGGTGTTGAAATCTCTACTGTTCAAGTATCTTTTTACAGATTTTCTCAAGTACGTCTTCAAGATCTGTGTTTTCGTAGCGTTCGGTGATTCCGGCGTGGGCGAGGTTTTCTTCGGAGAAATCTTTGGAATCGGCGAGAAAACGGCGGCACATTTCGGCGTATTTGGGTTCTTTCTGGGTTTTCTCACGGGCGAGGGCGCGGGTTAAGCGCTCTCCGTCTTCTACTTCGATGTAAAGTGGAACTACTTTTTCGTTTCCAAAATAGGTTTTCAATTTTTCATAGGATTCAAGTGTTCCGATCATAAGATAATCCTGATTTTTCTGTTCAAAATTGAACTGTCCGTCATCAGCGGTGAAATAGTACCAGACACCATAAACTGTATTGTAAGCACGTTCCTCAATCAATCGGTCTTCTGTTTTGAACTTTTCAAGTTCAGTTTCATCCGTAAAGAAATATTCTTCGCCTTCTTTTTCTCCTTCACGCTGTGGACGGGTTGTATAGATCGTCACGTTTTTTAACTGTGGCATTCTTTTTCTCAGCTCTTTGTAGATTGTGTCTTTCCCCGTTGAACTTTTTCCCATCAGATAATAGATTTTACTCATGTTTCCACACCTTTATCTTGCCTTCCGTCTGTATTCCTTCTATTTGGAGATTCTGTGTTTCATAATAACAGAGAAGTTCTACTGCTTCCCGGCTGATCCGCTCTCCCGGTACGATAACCGGGCTTCCCGGTGGATAGAGATAAGCGTATTCCAGAGAAATATGTCCTTCGCTTTCCTTCCACGGAATCTCTTCTGCTTCTCCGTCTTCCTCCCGGTCTGCTGCCTCCTGCGGTGTAAAATACTGCTCCAGTCTCGGAAGCTCTCCGGAAATCTCTGTGCTTCCGGAAACGGCTGTTTTTGCTTCCAGCTGACCGTCTATTTCCAGTAACGCAGCTTTTAACCTGTCCAGTCCTTCCTGCGTATCTGCCACGGTCGTCATCGCAAGTACATAGGTTCCACCGGTCATTTCCATTTCCAGATGATATTCTTTTCGCAGCCGGTCCGCAAGCTCCGGACTTGTAATATTTGCATTTGCCGTGGAAATCACAACTTTGGAAATATCATAATGTTCTGTACGGAGAATCTGTAAATGCTGTAATGGTTCCAGCTCTTCTCTGAACTTTTGCAGCCTCTCTACATAAAGTTCAAATGCTTCCCCACATTTTCCATCCAGAAAATCCACGCAGGCATCCAGACTTGCCATGAAAATATACGACGGACTACTGCTCTGCAGCATATCCAGATATTTCTTAATTCTTCTACGATTTGCAAATTTTCCATTGATATGCAGGATCGCTGTCTGGGTAAGAGACGGCAATGTCTTGTGCAGACTGTTGATCACTACATCTGCTCCCAGATCATTTGCGCGCTCCGGAAATGCCGGATGAAATCCAAAATGCGGTCCGTGTGCTTCATCTACGATCAGCGGAATCCCATACGAATGTACTACTTCTGCAATTCCTTTCACATCCGATACCACACCGTCATAGTTTGGAGATACGATCACAACCGCTTTGATGTCCGGCTCTGCCTCAAGTGCTTTCGCCACGTCCTCTTTACTGATCTCCCCATTCATATGCATGGAAATATCAAACTCCGGATACACATACCGCGGCACAAGACCATTCATATAGATTGCATGGTAAATGGATTTGTGACAATGGCGCGCCACCAGGATCTTGTCTCCCCGGCGCGTACATCCCATCACCGCACTTAAAATCCCGGCAGTACTGCCATTTACCAGAAAATGGCTCTCCTCTGCCCCGAATACTCTTGCTGCCCTCTCCTGCTCTTCTTTTAAGATTCCATCCGCATGATGCAGATCATCGAAACCGTCGATTTCTGTGATATCCAGATCGTATGGAAGTTCAATTCCAAGAAGTGATTTGTTTCTCTTATGTCCCGGCATATGAAATGCGTAGAAATCACTCTCGGAATATGCTTTTAATTTATCATATAGTCGTTCCATTTTATACCTCTTTAAGTCTTTTAGAAACATCATATAATTTTTCTTCCGAAAACGCAAGCGGACGAAACGGTTCTCCCATTTCGTCCTTTCCATATATTCTGGCTTACACAGCCACAATCTCAAACACTTTCGCCTGGAAATCTCCCTTATCATTTACACCCTTCTTCCACACACCGGACGCAGAATCTGACAGGATCATTCCGACTTGCATCAGCTCATCGCCATAGCAGTCATAATCATATCCGCTGACCTTATAGCAGGTGTCTTCCTTCAGCCCTTTCAGCTTCAGTCTCACAAATCCGATGTTCACCGGCTGCATCACACGGTAATAACCGACCAGCGCCTTCTTCTGATCCTCCGACACGATCATCCACGCCGTCACGTTTCCCTCAAACGGGCTCTTCAGCCGGTAGAAGATTCCCTTCTGGATCAGTTCTCTCTTCTCCTTCATAAATGCAATCTGCCTGCGAACCTCTGCCTTTTCTTCCTCACTGAGCTTCAGAAGGTCAAGCTCATATCCGAACGTTCCGAAGTAAGCCACATCCGCTCTTGTCTCGATCGGTGTCACACGGTTCGTCTGATGATTCGGTGACGCTGATACGTGGCTTCCCATACAGCTTACCGGATAAACCATCGAGGTTCCATATTGGATCTTCAGACGTTCAATTGCATCGGTATCATCCGAAGTCCATCCCTGCGGCGCAAAATAAAGCATTCCCGGGTCAAATCTTGCTCCACCGCTTGCACAGGATTCAAACAATACATGTGGAAACCGGCTGGTCAGGCGCTCATACAGCTCATACACGCCGAGAACGTATTTGTGGCAGACCTTTCCCTGATACTCTCTGTCATTTCCATTTGAAAATACCTCTGAAAATGTACGGTTCAAATCCCATTTGATGTAAGATACCGGCACTTCTGCAAGAAGATTTTCCAACATATCCCCGATATATTCCCGAACTTCCCTTTTGGAAAAATCAAGAACATACTGATTCCGGCTGTGACAGATCCGCTTGCCCTGCTCAGCCAGAAGCCAGTCCGGATGTGCACGGTACAGATCACTGTCCTTGTTCGTCATCTCCGGTTCAATCCAGAGCCCGAATTTTAAACCTTTGGCATTGATCTTTTCTGCCAGTTCTTTTAAGGTTCCTTTTAATTTTTCCTCATTCGGATACCAGTCGCCGAGCGAAGAAGTTCCATCATTTCTCTTTCCAAACCATCCGTCATCCAGCACAAAAAGCTCCATTCCAAGGTCTGCTGCCGCATCCGCAAGTCCCAGAAGCTTCGGCGCATCAAAATCAAAATAAAATGCTTCCCAGCTGTTGATCAGGATCGGGCGTACCTTGTCTCTCCAGGTTCCTCTTGCCAGACGGGTTCGGTACAGCTTGTGAAATGCCTGGCTCATTCCATTCAGTCCGGCTTCCGAATATACCATTACCATCTCCGGTGTCTGGAAGGCTTCACCCTTTCCAAGTGTCCATTTAAATCCGTTCGGATGGATTCCCATCAGCACACGGGCGGTATCATAGTTGTCCACCTCGGTCTGCGCAAGGAAATTGCCGCTGTACACCAGACTGAATCCGTAAACCTGTCCCTGGAACTCGTCTGCATTTTCACGGGCAAGCGCAAGGAACGGATTGAACTGGTAGCTGCTGCATCCGCGCATACTGTAAATGCTCTGGATACCGTAATCCAGCTTATGTCTTCTCACATGACGCTCTCTTGCCCACACACCGGCAAGATCGATCATCTCATAATCCTTGTCCGGCAGGTCTACACAGGCGCTCATTGCAGAGAGAAGTGTAATCTTTTCGTCAGAATCACATTCAAAACGTACACTTCTTGTGATGACAGGAAATGCTTCATAAATCGTATACAGAAGGATAATCTTTGTTCCAATACTTGCATCCTCCAGAACCAGCTCCAGTGTCTGTGCCTCATCGTCACTTTCTACATAAGTCGCCGGAAGTCCTTCAAGCTTTGGTTTGCCATTGTAAATTTTATGCTCTTTATATACAAACTCGACTACATGGCTTCCGTTCTCCCGCTCGATCTCATATGCCGGGAAACGCATATCTCCGCAGCCAAAAGTCGGATACTCCTGCTTGATATTTTCCAGTGAGAATGTGGAATTTCCCTCGAAAGCATACGGCGACATATCGCGCATCGCATATTCAAAAAGGTGGCTGAAATCTTCTCTGTGTGTCAGGCGTTTCCCGTAGTATAGCTGTCCCGGCTGGTCGTTGTCAAGGATCTTAATGATGTAGCTGATCTCCTGATTGTAAAGATGAAACTCTCTTGTTTTTTCATTGTATATGATTGGCATATCGTTTCTCCTCATTCCGTATTGTATAACGTTCATTTTTCCGTATTATCTGTATAGTATCACTGTTGGTTTTTCAGCGTCAATGATTCCTGCGGATAAATTTGTAAGAATGTACACTCAAAAAAAGGACTCTGTCCTTTCCTAAAAGACATCATCCCTTTTCCTTTCTTATCAGACTTATTTAATTTTCTCTTTGTATCCTTTTACTCTGCACTACTGTCCACCTTCCATCCAAGCGCCTTCTCTACCGTATCGATCAGCACCCGGCTTACTCTCTGTGAACCGTCCATCTGTACATAATAGTAGGTCGCGCTGTCGTCCTTGCTTCCCACATAGAATGTAACCGTCTTTTCCTTATCATCATCCGACGTATCCTTGTAAGTCAGCTCCACCTTCGTCCGCTGATCCTTCGCAAGCCCGTAATTGCCAAGCGTCGCGTCCGTTACATGATAATCTGCACAGTCTGTAAAATAGAATCCGGCAAGCGCTGTTGTGATGCTTGTTACGGTATCCTTCTGATCGTCATTGTCAGCCTCATAGGTTTTCGCCTCTTCACCCGGTTTTGCCACAGTCTCTTTTACAAAGTTATTGGACGTAACGGTCACAAAGCTGTCCTTCTCTGCAACATCGGCAAGCTGCCATACCATTTCTGAGATCAGATCAGACGATACGGTATACACCTTCTTCGCACCATCTTCCATGAAATAATAATTCTCTCCCGAGGCATTTCCGATCAGGAATTTGTGTTCCTCTCCATCCTTTCCGGTCAGTGTGATCTCATACTCCGGCGAATCAAAACCATAATCCGAAAGATCATCCGGATCCTTGATCTCTTTTACCGCCTGGATATCGGAAAATGCATCTTCTATATTTTTCATGGTACTCTCGGTCAGCACAATCGTTGTGTCCGGTGCATACTCCCAGGTGTCATCCTCTTTTACAAAGGACATTTCTTCCCCGGATGCTTCTTTGTATGCAATGCCCTCCAGCGAATCTGTCTCAAAAATGTGCACCACTGCATTTTCTTTTTTCTTCTCTTCTTTCTCTGACTTGGACGTATTCCATTTCTTCAGCCCGAAAAAAGTAACGAGCAGAACAATCAGTACAAGCAGAAGAATTCCCATTGTCCGTGTTTTTTTCTGCATCTTTTCGCCACCTGCCTTTTACGCTTTCCGTCTTCTCATCCAGATCACAAATCCAATAATCAGAATTGCAAGCGGAATAATAAAGATCACAAGGATGCTGAATGCACCTGCATGCATTGGTGTATTTGTTTCCGTAGAAAGACTCTTCGCCTCGATCGCGACATTATTCACATTATCAAAGTTCTCCGTAACCGAATTTACAAACAACGTCAGGTTATCCAGCGTCGTCAGCTGATCTGTGATATCTGAGCTGATCATTGATGCAGAAGCAAGTACGGTAAGTCTTGCTGTCTTTGTTTCGGTTGAATCGGTCGAATCATCTGTATCCTTACTGTCTGAATCTGAAGAATCCGCAGAAGCCGTATTGGTAGAAACGGCTCCCAGAATATACTGTCCCTGAGTCTGGTCATCCTCTGTTACCGCATATCCGCTGCTTGATGTCTGCATAAACGGAGTAACCGTCAGATTATCATTATCCGTATCTGTTTTCTCCATACCAAGTGAATTCAGCAGAAGTACCATCTGATTGCTGATGCCGCTTCCCATGTCACCACTCAGAGAAAGCTGTGGGAAGATTGCATAATAATTTCCCTGGTAACATCTCTGGGTATCTGCAATGTAACCACTGACTTTTTTCAGCCCGTAATCAGACATAATTCCGTCCAGATTTGGTGTGTCTGCAGTTGTATCTCCAAGGATCAGATAAACCTTCCCACCATCGTTCAGATAATTTTCAATGATCGTTTTTTCATCATCTGTAATGTCTGAAGTCGGCGCATAGAGGAACAACAGGTCACAGTCATCCGGGATTTCCGGATTCATACTCAGGTTGATTTCTTCCGTCTCCAGATTATTCTTAGTAAGCAGATCACTTACCGAACTTGAAAATGTCGATTCTCCGTGACCACTGGTTCGGTAAATCTTGCTCGTTTCCTCGCTGGTTACATAATTGATCGCACTGGTAAGCTGTCCTTCGCCATCGAAAGAACTTTCACTGGCACTTCCGGTCGTATAATAAGAGTAATAATCCGACTGGATAATATCTGAAAATGAAATCGTTGTAGATTTTCCGGTTGCATCACACGATACAACAATCACATTTCCATCGGTATTATATTTCTGAAGAACTGATGGATGCAGTACGCTGTCCACCCATTCCACTTTTACTTTGCCGGAAAGCGCCGCATATTTTTTCACAAACGTCTTGATCCGGGTATCCACAGAATCCTGTTCTGCGATCACCTTCAGATCTACTTTTTTGTCCAGCTTCTTCAGCATTTTTGTAGATACACTGCTGATATCGTACAGATTGTTGCTGCTGATATCAATATTTCTTACATTTTCCGGAAGCTGTCCTGCCACCAGATTGATAACGATCGCGATCGCGATCACGATCACTGCAAGCCCTACGCTGTAAGTTCCGTTCCGGGATGACTTGCTGGTAAACATTTTTCTGATTTTTTCCATGTCTTCTCCCTCCTAACTCCAACGTCTTTTCTGAATGGACTGCATGGTCAGGAAGATAAATACACCTGCCACAGTCAGATACAGGATCAGCCCGCTCACATCGAAAAGCTTGTTATACGCTACGTTATCAAATATATCTGCAAGATACAGCTTCTTCATGATGTTGACCAGAATATTTTCAAATAATGAAGATTTTACAAAGCTTACGATCACAACCGCAACAACTCCGATCGCTTCGATAATTCCTGCTATCATCCAGTTTCCCGTCATCCGGTAGATGATCAGTGCTGCAATGGTAACGAGTACCACAATGCCGATCATGCCGCTTGTAGCTGATGTCGGAAGGAAATTGATCAGTCCTCCCCAGAGATAGATCAGAAGCAGAACGCCAAAGGTTGTTACTGCCGCAATGATCTGGCTTTCTGTGAGTGACGAAAGAAACATTCCGATTGCCAGATACACGCATCCGAGCAGGAAGAACATCAGGATCGCCAGATAATCCACCTTCAGATACGCCGTTCCAAAGCTCTTAATGATAATTGGGAAAATGCAGAAGATCAGGCACGGTACCGCAAATACCGTCACCATCGCAAGGTATTTTCCCATCACGATATCAAATAATTTCACCGGTGCGGCAAGCAGGAGCTGGTCGGTCTTGTTCTTCCGTTCCTCTGCAAATGAACGCATGCTGAGCATCGGGATAATAATGATCAGCACATAGTTGATGTTCATCAGAACGTATGAAAAATACGGATATCCCGAATTTAAGTTGTACGCCATAAAATAGATTCCCGTGAAGATCACAAGAAATGCGATCAGGACATAGCCTGTCATTGATTGAAAATAGGATTTTAATTCTCGCTTATAAATTGCTGTCATTTTCGAGATCCTCCTTTTCATCCTCACTTGTCGGAACGACATTTTCTTCCGGCTCCTCATCCATCTCAGTCAGCTCGTTCTCTTCTGCCTCTTCCTGCGCATTTTGCTTGTGCCGCTTTGCCATCCAGCCTTTCTTTTCGCCGTCCTTCATCGCTTTTGCGGCTGCGGGTGTGCTTCCCTGTGTCAGCTCCAGGAAGACATCCTCCAGCGTCGTGCGGCTGTGATACAACATAAGTAACGGACAGCCCGCCTGTGCAAATGCCATAAATACTGCTTCCCTGATATCTTTTCCAGCCTTCGGGAACAGACTCGCCTTTACCGTTCCTTCTTCTTTTCCTTGCTCCACAGACGCTTTCTGCACATTTCTGATTGTGCCGATGACTTTCCGTACCGTCTCTTCATTTCCCTTCGCCAGAATTTCCACTGTCTGCTGATTCGTCAGAAGCTTTTCCAGATTCTCCGGTGTATCACTTGCCACCAGTTTCCCTTTGGAAATGATCATAATATAATCACAGACTTCCTGGATCTCTGCCAGAATGTGCGAGCTCAGAATCACGGTATGCTCTTTTGCCAGCTCGCGGATCAGCTCACGGATCTCAATGATCTGCTTCGGATCCAGTCCGACCGTCGGTTCATCCAGAATGATGATCTCCGGGAATCCAAGGATCGCCTGCGCAAGTCCGACTCTCTGCTTATAACCTTTGGACAGGTTCTTGATCAGCCGGTCCTGTACATCCATGATCTTCACCATCAGCATGACCTTCTCAATCTGCTCTTGCCGTTCCTTTTTCGGGATCTTCTTCAGCTCCGCTACGAACCGCAGGTATTCATTTACCTTCATATCCGTGTAAAGCGGTGGCATCTCAGGCAGATAACCAATACATTTTTTTGCTGCCTCCGGTTCCTCCAGTATATTGTGCCCGTTGATCAGCACTTCACCTTCTGTGGCGCCAAGATAGCCTGTCATAATATTCATTGTTGTGGATTTTCCGGCGCCGTTCGGTCCCAGAAATCCATAGATCTGCCCGGTATCTACAGTAAAATTCAAATGATCTACAGCCAGATGTGAGCCGTATTTCTTTACAAGATTTTTTACCTCAATCAATGTTGTTCCTCCTGACTACAAAATTTCATGCTTTTCAATTATACGGATGATTTGTGAAACTTCTGGGGGCAGTCTGTGTTCATTCTGTGTTTTTTCTGTGAAACTGTAAACTGTAAAAGTGTACCACCTGCCCGATAATAATAGAAATACCGATATCTGGAATCAACTTTTCCACATATCGGTATTTTATGATGTGCGTGTCAAAAGTAAATTCTGTCACTCACTGATGTAACCAGATTGCTCCATTGCTACGCAATTCCCGTAATCCCCGAACACCTCAAGCTCCCATAAAATGGCGGATTCGCGCCGGTCAGGCGAGGAACTCTTCCAGGATTTCCCGGATCCTTGCCTCTTTTGTCGGCTCCAGCTTGTCGCCGGTGTCTTCCGGATGGAATCTGGAACCGGCTGTGTCTTCTGTATACCGTTTTTCATTCACAGAAACGGCATTTACAGGAGCTGCGCTTGCAGGCACGGTTTCTTCTGAAAGTGGTCTTTGTTCCTGTTCAGAATACGCAGATTCATTTTCCTCCACATCCATTTTCTCCGGAACCTCATCCGCTCTCTGAACCGTAACCTGGATCTCTTTCTGATTTGCCTTTGCATAACGATGCGCATATGTATTTTCCAGGAAATCTACCATATAGGTTTTCGCCGCCTCCAACTGATAAGCATCATCTGCCAGCATTCGAAGTATAAAGAGCGCTAAAGCCCCCACGCCTCCTAAAATGCCATATCTGTAAAGTCCCTGTTCCCTCTCCCCCGCTGCATAAGCAAGCGCTGTTCCTGTAGCTCCAAAGATAATGCAGAGCCAGAAGCTCCCCTTCGCCCACTGTCTCCAGGTGTGCAGCCGCACGCCAAGCACCCGGTATTCATACAAATATTTTTCTACAAATGCACCAACATTCTGTACTTTATCACTCACCATACACCCATGCTCAAATTTCGCCCTTACAAGCCGCATCAGCGGATGATTGCTTTTACTCATGTTACTTGCTGCTCTTACCAGCTTTTTCAGTGAAATTCCGGTAATCAGTCTTGCAATCGCGCCGATCCCGATCATCACTCCCGTCAGAAAAAATACCGTTTCTCTTACCACGAACATTTCCAACATAAAAAGAATCCTCCTTCTTAGATTTACCGTCATTATACCGTAAACCTCTGAATTTGGATTCCCTAATCGTTCGCCACAATCCGACATTCCGCCTGGAAAATGACGCTGTTTTCCGTTTTACTTTGCTGCCTTACGCATTACATTCTTTCTACAAGACCTTTGACAAGCCCTACATAATGGGTGATTGCCATCTTCACAAACTCCGGATAATCCATCGTTGCACTATTGTCAGCTTTGTCCGAAATTGCACGAATAATGACATACGAAACTTTATTCAGATATGCGGTCTGCGCCATTGCTGCGCCTTCCATCTCCGCACACTTTCCATCAAATGTCTTTACCAGATATTCTTTCTTCTCCTTGCCGGAAATAAACTGATCTCCGCTGAGCACTCTTCCGGTAAATGTCTGAATGTCCGGATTCACTTCTTTGTTTACTTCCACTGCCAGTTTCACAAGCTTCTCATCTGCCGGGAAAGAAAAGGTATCCATTCTCGGAATCTGTCCTACCGGATCGCCAAGCATACTTACATCCATGTCGTGCTGAACTGCATCTGTAGAAATCACGATATCCCCGATATTGATATCTGCATCCAGAGAGCCTGCCACACCTGTATTGATCAGCGTATCCACACCAAAACAGTCAATCAGAATCTGTGCGCAGATTCCCATGTTGACTTTTCCGATACCACTTCTTACAACTACAACTTCCTTGCCGCTCATGATACCCTTGACAAAAGTCATTCCGGCACGTTCCATCGTATCCTGAATTTCCATCGATTCCTTTAAGATTGCAACCTCTTCATCCATTGCTCCGATAATTCCTATCATTTGAAAATCCTCCGTTTTTCCTACATATTGTTTTTATCTATATCTATAGATTTCCCTTCAAAATTACAATAGTTATTATATCAGATTTCTTATAATATGCACTAGCATTTTCTTATAGTGCTGTGTTATAATCATTGAGGCAATTTGATAAGGCACAATAATAGCATAAATATAAAGGAGGATTATACTCATGGAATTTACACCACACGGCGTCTGTTCTAAGAATATTCACTTAGAAGTAGATGAAGCTGGACGTATTCATAATGTTGAGTTCACAGGCGGATGCAACGGTAACTTACAGGGCATCGGGCGTCTCGTTGAAGGAATGGATATTCACGAAGCAATTTCACGCATCGAAGGCATCAAATGCGGATACAAAGCAACATCCTGCCCGGATCAGCTTTCACTTGCTTTAAAAGAATATTTAAGCAATAACCAGTAATCAAATAATTTTTTCGCAATTTTGCGTCAACGAAAGCAGGTCAGGAATCATCCCGACCTGCTTATTTTGGTCTAATTCAGTTTAACATTAGTTAGGCTTCTTGCCTGCTCTGATGTTCCGTACTCACATATTTCGCGACCGGGTTGTATTATTTGGTCATATGCTTTCTGTCCAATCAGAAAATACGTTTATTAGTTGTGGTCTTTACAGTTCTGTTCGCCCTCTTGTCAGTCTGCAAGACCGGAGATGTTGAACTTTATCAACCTGCAATTCAGACAGGTGTTAAAAGGAATCTTCCCATCTCCCTCCCTCATATTGTTCCCTCGTCCTTACTTTCGCTAACTGCCGCACCGGTTGATAGTCGTATGGATATTTTATAAAAAATATTTTTTTTGGTGGTGCGGGGTGGGTTAGGGTGGGTAAGGGGTTGGGATGTTTGGTTTGTGTTTTTTAGATGTAAATGCCGTTGGTGAATGAATCACTTACATCTGAGTTCGCGTAATGTACGCAGTACACTCGATAATAATATCCAGTTGGTACAGATAAAGTTTTACTTGTACCTACATAAACGGAATTATAATTTGTTTCAATCCATGAAGTATAATAACCCCATTTTCCATTTACATATCTTTCTACTGTTACATCCACTGTAATCTTGGAAACAACTTTCTGCCCTACCGTGTTTCCTCCTGCCGCAATTTTACCAGGTCCAGCTTTTGTAATTGTTGATGAGCCACTTTTTAAATACACGCCTCTACTCATCGATCCCACTGTTACCTCTGAAGAATCTTCATTGGTTAGGTAAGAACCATCAACACATTCCGGTACATCTGATGCCTTTGCAACTCCTTGCGTACTGATAAACAATGTACAAACCATAATCATTGTCATAATCAGTGACAAAATTTTGCTTTTTTTCACCTTTCGCCTCCTCTCTACACTATATTAACAATCGAGAGAGAAAAAACTCACGCCATTTTTAGAAAAAAAATAAATTTTTTAAAATTTTTTTAAATTTCTCTTCTTTCATAGTTGTATTTAAAATATAAAAAACATCTTCATACTTAAACTGCGCAATGTTTTCCTCACTTCCATCTGATAATTCATACTGAATAATATCAATTTTATTCCCATCTACTTCTATTTGCTCTTCTTTAATTTTCTTATCTTCTACATCATACCCATGCGATTGTTCCTTATAATTGAAAACCATTTGATATTCTATTATAGTTTCTTCATTACTGTAAATTAAGCAAACTCTTTTCAACGATTCATCAATATCACTCTGTACCAACATCATTCCATCTGAATTTCTTTTTAATCTAACAACATCAACACCAAACTTTTGCTTTATTTCTTCATATACTTTTGCTTCATCATGATCATCCGTTTTATTCTTATCCCCATCCTCTCTCTCCGTATCCACCTGTGTCATCTTCCTATCTCCGATATTCTGAGTCCACAGCTTTCCAAAGAACGGCGTCCCACCAATACTCACCATACTCCACATCATAGCAAGCACAGCCACGATCGCCACAATTCCATATACCTTCCAGTGCCGTTTTCTCTTCTTAACTTTCTTCTTCCCGGCGTTCTTCTCGGTTTCTTCGTTCGTACCGTCGTCACTTGCTTTATTGTCTGCTTCACGCTTCACATGCTCAATTGGCACAACATTATCTATATAACTGTCACTCTCCACATCTTTCTCAAGCCGATCCTTCGTATCTTTCCCGCCACGAAGCGCCTGAACCTCTCGTCCGAGACGGATTGCCTCCTTGTCGGCATCTGACAGTTTTTCATATGCTTTCTGCTGTTCTTCATATTCTTGGATTTTACTCCACATCTTTTCATCCAGGTCTTCTGGAAAGGAAATGTCCTGCAGTGATTCGTCCGAGTCCATTTCTTCCATGATTTCCCCGGCTTCTTTTTCCAGTTCAGCTTTTAAAAGCTTACCCAGATTATCTTCATGTTTTTCCATTTTAAACCTCATTCTTTTGGATTTCTTTTCCCTTTAACTTGACCTTTTTCCTTCACCTGTTTAATATTATGATATCAGGGCAGTCTCTCTGCCTGTATCAACTGCGAATCTTAATTCGCACCATCAATGGGAGGATTTTTATTATGAAACGCATCATTCTGACCGGCGGAGGTACTGCCGGACATGTTACACCTAATATTGCACTGCTTCCCCGTCTTCGGGAACTGCAGTATGACATACATTACATCGGTTCTTACAACGGTATGGAAAAGCAGCTGGTTGAACAGCAGGGAATTCCATATCATGGTATCTCTTCCGGTAAGCTCCGCCGGTATTTCAGCCTTCAGAACTTTACGGATCCGTTCCGCGTCCTGAAAGGCTTCAGTGAAGCCAACCGCCTGATCAAGCAGTTAAAACCGGATGTAATTTTTTCAAAAGGTGGATTTGTAAGTGTTCCTGTTGTTATTGCCGGAAAGAAGAACCATGTTCCTGTTATCATTCACGAATCGGATATGACTCCGGGACTGGCTAATAAGCTTTCCATTCCTTCAGCTGCAAAAGTATGCTGTAACTTCCCGGAAACTTTAAGTTCTCTTCCTCAGGATAAAGCTGTCCTTACCGGATCCCCTATCCGTCAGGAGCTTTTCACCGGAGATAAAGAAAAAGCCCGCGCTTTCTGTGGTTTCAAGGAAGTAAAACCGGTTATCCTGATCGTCGGAGGAAGTCTTGGTGCAGTCGCAGTCAATAACGCAGTACGCAAGATCCTTCCTGAACTCTTAAAAGATTTCCAGGTTGTTCATCTCTGTGGTAAAGGCAAGCTCGATGAAAAGCTCACCGGTCTGGACGGCTATGTTCAATTTGAATATATTCAGGATGAACTGAAAGATCTCTTCGCTCTTGCCGATGTTGTAATCTCAAGAGCAGGTGCAAATGCAATCTGCGAATTGCTTGCTCTTCGCAAACCAAATCTTCTGATTCCACTTTCAGCTAACGCAAGCCGTGGTGACCAGATACTAAATGCCCGTTCTTTTGAACGTCAGGGATTCAGTATGGTTATGGAAGAAGAAGAGCTTACAGATGAAAAGCTTCTCGCAGCTGTCCACAAGCTTTATGATTCCCGTGAAGACTTCATAAATGCAATGAATCAGTCTTCTCAGCAGGATCCGATCAAGACAATTATCGGTCTGATCGAAGATGCTGCTTCCAAATAATTTTTTAACAACAGTTATTTACATTGTTCAAAAACAGGTGCCGGAACGACACCTGTTTTCTTTACATATCCATCGGTGCTATTTTGTGTAATCATCAGAATTGTAATGTATCTTTACCCATTTTCTTGCTCTGTACAGTACACCCGTCAGTGCCTGGATACTGATCCCCATAGATTCAGCCACATCTTTTTGTTTTCTCTCCAGACAGTAAACCATGGTGATTGCTTCGTACCAGTTTTCATTTTCCTCGTACAACGCATCCAGAATCGTCCATCCATAACCCACTTTTTCTTTTTGTAAAATTTTGTGGAATACATGCTCCTCTGCACTTTCCGCATATTCCTTCAAGTGCAGATCCGAAAACAGCTCAATATCTGCCTTCGGACATTCTCTTGCCTGCTTTTTCATATAATTGATCGCTGTATTTTTCGTTGTTGTTACCAGCCATGCTGCCATGTATTCTTCATCCACCGTATCAAAGTGTGTATATAGTTTTAGAAAAACCTCCTGGAATATCTCTTCCGCTGACTCTTTGTGACTGCCAGAATAATCCATTGCTATCCGATAAACGTTGACCTTATTTTTATGGTATACGTTCTCGAATTCCTTTTTATCCTTATTCTGAAAATTCACTCCAGTACCTCTCTATTTTATTTTTCTTTCAGTTTTTCCAGGATTTCATCCCGATCTTCATCCGTAAGTTTACCCGGTTTCCAACCGAATCCACTCTTGTCATTTTTATATCTCGGAATCAGATGCATATGGAAATGAAATACAGTCTGACCGGCCGCTTCCCCGTTATTCTGTACGATATTATATCCGTCACATCCAAGTACATCTTTTAATCTTGTTGTGATCTTCTTTGCAAGCTTAAATGCTTTTCCTGCCAGTTCTTCATCAATAGAATAAATATCTGCCGCATGTTCTTTTGGCAGGATCAGTGCATGTCCCTTTGTCGCCGGTCCAAGATCCAGAATTACTCTGAAATCATCATCCTCATATATGGTTGCAGATGGAATTTCTCCATTTGCGATTTTACAAAAAATACAGTTCTCATCCCTCATGTTTTTTCCTTCTTTCTACATTTTCTTCGATTAATCTCGAATTTGTTTACGAACCAGCCTTTCAATGATAAACTACAACTACTTTATATCATGGAAAGGATAGTCGTTGCCATGCCATTTACTGCAAATGATTATGAAAAGTTACATCAGCTTATGAATTCCAATCCGGAAATTCATGAATTACTTCAGAAACTTCTGGATTCACAGCAATATACGATCAGCAAGATCAGTCATGAAGTTCGCAATCCACTGACGCTGATCTACAGTACCTTTCAGCTCATAGAGTCCAGTCATCCTGAAGCCAGAGATTTCAGCCACTGGTCAGAGCTTCGCGAAGACATCGAATATACAATCTCTCTGCTACAGGAGCTGTCTGCCTATAATAACAGCGAACATCTGCATCTGAGCACGTTTTCTGCACAGGACTTTTTTGGACAGATCTGCCTGTCCTTTGCCGCCTCCTGTGTAGATACCGACATTAGATTCTCTTCTCTGATAGCCCCTGATCTTCCCTCTCTGACAGCCGACAGATTAAAGCTGCATGAAGCGATTCTCAACCTTTTAAGAAACGCTCGTGAAGCCATTTCGTCTGCCGGTTCAATCCGTCTGGAAGCAGTCCTCAAAGACCAAATGCTTCAGATTACCATATCTGATACCGGATGTGGAATCTCACCGGAATATCTCGACACGATTTTTGACCCTTTTGTCACTTATAAACCAGACGGCACCGGCCTTGGTCTTGCCATTGTCAGACGGACAATCACAGCTCACGCCGGAACAGTAACAGTTACTTCTTCCTGTGGAAAAGGCACTTCTTTTTTGCTTTTGCTGCCGATTACATAATCATATTTTATTATAAAAAACACGTAATTGTTTTACAAGTACTTCTTTCCATAAACTGGAAAATGTAGTAAAAAGAAAAACATGTCCTATCTTACTTATTCCTCTGAATCATCCGCCACTATCTCATCCCATTGGGATTCCCGTTTTTTTCTCCGTTTCTGAAGGCGCTGATTCAGAAATCCCCAGACGCTCTGCCTGTCCTTTACAACCTGCCCTTTCATTTCCTGTTCTGCAATCCAGTCATCCAGGATCAGTTCCTCCTGCAGATCATATCCTGCTTTTTTCTCCGGCTGTATACTCTCCATCTCATTCTCCTTCTTCTCCAGTATCCGCTCCAGCGCATACTCGATATTATAATTTTCTTCCATCGAAGCTTTATGTAATTCATATGCCAGATAGACTGCCTCTTTCTGTTCATAATCTGTCTCCCTGACAAAATACTCTGTAAGCTCATGAAACTTTTCCAGAATATTACCTTCCAGTCCCGGGCAATAACAAAAGTAATAGATTTCATCCGATACATAAATATGTCCCGGCTCAAGGCTCAGACAGTTCACGTCCAGCAGATAATTCTTCACTGCATAAAGCACCTGGATAAACTGTCTCATAAAATTTTCCAGGTCTGCAAATTTCCAGTGTTCTTTTTCTCCCTTTGCCTTCACGGATATCTTCCCACTGATCTCATAGCGGTACTGGCTTTTATCATCTTTTCCCTGCCCTCTTACCGACAAGAGTCCGGGAATTGCATTTTCCATCAGCATCCGCATCTGATAATCTTCTTTATATAGCTCATCTGTTTCCAGAATCATCCAGGCATGATGTAAATCTCTTTCGTACTCTTCCCTCATTCCTCCTGGTTCCTTTCTACAATCTCCTGCAATACTTTTTTCCTGCGTATTTTTTCCTCCGGCACAGTCAGTGCCGCACTGCGTTTAACAGATATGCGCATTTTTCTCTTTTGCGCTCCTGCTGTCACTTCAAATTCATCTTTTACTACCGCAGTTTCCACCGATACCGTATCAAAAAATATCAGTTTGTTTTCAATTCTTTTCTGAAAATACTGCTCCATTTTTCCATCTTCTATTTCCTTTTGCCATCGCCATTCTTCACTTCCGACAATCGCAGTCTCATATGCCGCCCCACCGATAATATTTTTATCATGGTAATAAAAAAGTGCGAAAATGACTGCCATCCAGCAAAGCAATACTACCGGCATCAGATACGCCATCTCAACTACTGTACTTCCTTTTAGCTTTACCATATAAATGTCCCCAGATAGCCGATCAGAAGAAAAGGATAAAATGACATTCTGGTCGTCCGTTTCCATTTTCCGCTCCAAAGACCTGCTCCTGCTGCCATCGCAGCCACAAGAAATGCAAGCATCAGCATTCCAAGCAGATTCCAGATCCCAAGAAAAATACCCATATTCAGGATCATCCAGCTGTCTCCGTACCCTATTCCCTCCTGTGACCATTTCGATATCATGAGAAATACAATTCCACATCCCAGTCCGGCAACCCATACACTCCAATGCATCCGTCCAAATAACGCACGGTACAGAATCGCCGCACAGCTTCCCGCGAGCAGATATTCTGTCGAGATTTTCTGATACTTTATATCCTGTACTGCTCCGAATCCTAAAAAAAATAATCCTGCCAATTTTGCTATTTTCCACCACATTTTGAACATGCTCCTTTTCCTTTTACTTCTGACAGAGGAACTGTATAAACTTTTCTCTTCAGTCCGCTGCATGCTAATGAAGTATGATAACGATCCCCGTAATCTGTGACATAGCAGTTGCCATCATTTCCCGGCATCCATCCACACCGCTCACACAAATGATAAATTCCTCCACTACTGTTCCTCAGTTCCCCTAACTGTGTTTTCGCAACACTGCGCACGGACGGTTCCAGATAAGTGCACTGATAATTCCGGTGATATACAATCCCTGTTTCTGTCACATATACAAGCTCATTATCTCCAATCCCCGCTTCATAGGTCTTTACATAACCGGTCCATGTCTTCATCCTCATTTTTTCTTTATAATGCAGTACCGGAATATGAAAGATAGGAACCGGCAGTTCTACTTCATATTCTGCCGTCAGTTCCAGCACTCCCATTCCCGGTATCGCCCAGGACTTTTTGCAGCTGACTCCTCCGCTTCCGCCAACAATCATACTTCGATCCATTCTTTCTTTCCCGACCGCATTTACAAGATCTGCGTGCAGGCTTATCGGGTTCAGCACCGGAATTTCCGCAAAACTCTCTGCCACCTGCTTTCCTGCACTCTGTAGTCCGCATCTTACCGCAGACTGGATGCTTCTGAGCTCCAGCATCCAGATCAGACTCACCGCCGCATATAGGAAAAGCGGAACACAAAGTACAGCTTCTACTGTTACCGAGGCAGATACAGATGCCTTTTCTTTGACACAAGATATGGCGATCAAATCAGGTAGAAAATCAAATCCTTCCTCCCTTCTGCGAATATCAAATATGTGTTTGTAATTCAATATTTTTCTATACATCATCAAAGGAATTTTATTTATTATTTTGATTGTCCTCAGAAAAGACACCTGTATCCACCTCCCTAACATTTTCATTTTTTGTTACTGATATTGATATAAAATATGATACTGATACCGGATTCCTCTTCTCAGATAACATGTCATGTCAAAGTCTGCTCCTGATACGCAGGCATCTGCCCGGAAAAACGTTTTCTCCATTCCGGATCGCAGATTCATTTCCACCAGATCCAATGCTCTCATCGACAGTTCTTCCTTTGACTTTAAAACCAGCATCATTTGCAGATACTGCTCATAAGAATTTCCCTCTTCTGTCTCCTTCCCTTCCGGAATACTTCTGTTCTTTGCCAGCTCAAGCAGACCATCCAGCGTCAGATTCCAGCTTTCCTTACTCTTTACAGCCGGAACCTTCTTTCCTGCCAGAAGCGTCTTAACATCCGTAAGGCTTTCTCCATAAGCCCATGCAAGAAGCAGTGCATGCTTGATCACAGGTCCGATCTCCGGTGAAAGAAACACTGCACTCAGTGTCGTTGCAAGGGTATCCACCTCCATTTGCATGTCCTTATCGGTCAGCAAATATCCATAATTCACTGCAAATCGAAGGATTCGGATTCTCCCGATCACATATTCCAGATTGTCCTTATCGCTCGCCTTCCCTCCCAGCAAATACTCCATCTCATAGTCCAGTGCTGTATTCTCTTTCTTATTTGCAGCATTGCCAAACTTATCTATAAGGTACAGATTGAAAAAAATGGTATCTCCGGCCTCATTATCTTTTTCCTTCATGGTTCCGTATCCCTGCCTGAGCTTTCGGTTCGATACAGTCTCTTCTGACTTTACAGCTTTCGATGACAGCGTAAATCCTTCCGGGCTGACCAGATTTAACAGTGCTTGCGCCTGTATATCCACAATATCCGCCAATGGATTATTTTCTGCAGGAAGTTCTTCTTTTTCACTTTCCAGCATCTGGTCAAGTTCTTTACTCGTCTCTATATTCTCTTTCCCATATTCATTTGCTTTCAGTTCCTGCTCCTTCCATTCGGATACCTTTCCCGTCAGATTCTCTATCGCTGCAGCTCCTGTCTTCATTTTCTCGTATTCCACCGCCTGCCGCAGAAATTCTTTCCCATTCTGGTCTGTCAGATAACGGATTGCCGCAATCTCTGTTTCTATATTTTCTGCCCCGTAAAAGGACAGTCGGTTTAAAATATTTTCTTCAGACATTGTTCCGGATTCATAACTGCCTTCTATTGCAAAAATACCATATCGCTCCAGAAGATCTTTCTGATATTCTGCAAACGCAGATTCCACTGCCCTGCCTGCGTCTGCTCTTCTCTCATTCTTTGCCAGCTGGATCGAAGCGCTTTCCAGCAATGCCCCAACCAGAGTAAGAAGCAGAAGAAAGACCAGGCTTAGAAACGCAGTAATCTCTCCCTTTACCATTTTTTTCATTTCTGTACACACTCATTTCTGAAATAAAATTTTTATTTTAGATTCCTGAACTTTCATTCGTTATTTTTTCAAATATTTTAGTTACAAGTTCATTAAGCTGTTTCTTAAAAATGATAACCAGACCGATAATGACGACCAGTACAAGAATCAATTCTACCGTTGAAATCCCGTCTTTTTCCGTCAGAATCTTCTGAATTCTGATCCATCCTGTCCACAGCTTCTTTTTTACCGCCTTCATTCTCTCACCTCCTACACCTGGATCGACAAAAATGCCGGTACAACTACGATCGTAATCACGATGATCAGCATCAAAAGCATTGGGATCAAAAGCCTGGTTCCTGCCTCTTCTCCCAGCTGTCTTGCCCTGCTCTTTCTGTCCTCCAGTGCCTGTACTGCCTCCATACGAAGCATTTCTGAAATTCCTTTTGCACCCTTTTTCAGATTCTGCGAAAGAAGTGCTCCCATTTTCATATACGGGATCAGATCACATCTTCTTGCAAATCTTTCATAACATTCCATCTCCGGAATCCCACTTTTCATTTCCTGCCAGGTTCTCCAGATTTCTTCATATGCTTCTCTTTTTCTTCCCGTTTTTCCCCTGGTGATCCCATAATCTTCCGCAATCCTTTTCCACACATTTTTTGCTGTCATTCCGGCACCGGTCAGCATCGTAAACTCTGTGATAATTTCCGGATAATCCAGCATCATCTGCTCTTTTCTCGTCTTCTTCCGATTGCTTTCTTTCTGTATTTCTCTTCCGACAAGCAGAATACTTATCGCCATTCCGAGCATCAGAATCGGAATCACTTTTGAATCTTTCTCCTCTGTCCAGGCAATTTTTCTTCCGTCCAGACTGGAAGGCAATGTAAAATATGCTTTCTGCCTCGTAGCACTGTCCTGTGATCTTACCAGTTCCAGAACCCGCTCTTTCGTGGAAAGCGTTTTCTCCTGTCCTGCAAAAATAACCAGATCCATCTCACACGGATATACCTTATCTTCATAATGCAGAACTCCGGTAATATTCATCCCAATCCCCTGATTCTCCGGATCTTCTTCCCGGATTTTTTCCTGATCCAGTCTCCCAAGCGAATCCATTACATCATATCTGCTAAGTTCCCAGGAAACCGAAAACGGAAAATCGTCTAATGCTGTTACCAGATCCAGATCTGTCTTTATATGCGACAGATCCTTATTCTCCCCGGAAATCGCTTTTACAAGCTCTTCCCTCGCTTTCTGAAACTCCTTTTCCAGCCGTTTTTCACTGTAAATCTTCGGTGACACCCGAATTTCTATATCCTGCTTTTTTTCTCCTTCAACCTGCATAGAAAGCGCCGCTTCTTTTTGTCCTTCCCCGTACCCGTTCCGCTTTATCTGCATGGTTTCAGAGTTTTCCGTCCCTGTCTTCTGCACGATTTCCGACAAAAATGCCAGGCTTGTCACCGCCATCATCAAAAGAAATATCTGCCTGAGAAGCCTGTCCCATTTTCCGAAAAGAGATTTCTTCTTGAAATACATCCGTGCACAAACTCCGAGAAAGAAATACATTCCGATACAAAACCACATTTCTATACCTCGATTTCCACAATCTTACATCCAAGTCTCCAGGCAGCAATGTAAGCTCCAAGACAAATACTCATAAAAGCCGCTCCTGGCAGATTCCCGTATAGCCCTGCCATAAATTCCGGAAAGCTCAGACGCATATAACCAATAATTCCCAAAGGGATCACTGACATGATCTGAAATTCCATTTTCTTCGCTGCAATTACGGTATCGATTTCTCTTTTTACTTCCGCTTTATCACCAAGTTGTCTAACCACATTTTTAATGATCAGAATACTGTCGCCTCCGCTTCTCTTTGCCAGAGAAAATACAGTGACAAATGTATCCACCTCCGGAAGTGCTACCCTTGCAGCAAAATCCTTCCAGGCAGTTTCCGCGGTTACGTTCAGATTCAGCTGCCTTACCATATACGTAAATTCCCGTACAATAAGTGCATGTCTGTCATACATGATCTGCAGGTCTCTCTGTACCTCTTTGATTGCGTTCTCCATAGAGTATCCCACATTCAGCTGCGCTTCCAGTGATTGAAGTGCATCCTGGAACTGTCTTTCAAAACGTCTCTTCCCTTTTTCCTCCGCCTGACGGATCATTCTTTCGTAATACTTCATTCCCAGAGGAAAAAGCACTGCCATCATCCACAGTCTTGAATAGAACAGCATGGCGATCAGAAACACCAGAAGAGTACTTTCCGTTATTGCCAGGGCATACTCCTTCCGGCTGATACCCTGCCGCCATAAGTTTTTCCGTCCGTGTAAGCGTGGATCTTTTCACCCACTCCCCCTGGATTTTTCCATCCTTACTTCCCGTCTCCTGAAAGGAAAATAACGGTTGAAGCCTGATTTCTCCTTTTTCATATCCCAATACCTCCATGATTTCCAATACTTTCCTGCTCTTATCCCGAAGGCGTCCCAGATGTACCAGGATATCGATTCCGGAAGCGATCTGACGCATAACTGCTTCCAGCGGAAGTTTAATCCCCATCAGTACCATTGTAGACAATCTGCTCATCATATCATCCGGACTGTTCGCATGACCGGTACTGATCGACCCATCATGGCCTGTATTAAATGCCTTTATATGGACTCCTCATTCTCCCATCATGCATAAATGCAATACTTGTACATAATACACACCGTATATAACGTTATTACCTTGGCTATTTCTCAGCCACAAAAAAGAAAAGAGAGCCTTTCATAGCCCTCTTTCATATCGACTTTATCATTTATTTGTCATAATCAACAGCTTTTCAACTAATGTCTCTAAACTTTTTCCCAAAAATGGGACAAAGTCTGGTATTGCCCCAAACGTCATGCCAATTATTATCATTCGACAACATTCGCTTGCAGACTCCAGTGCAAACCCATAACTTAAAACACCTGTCAAAATAAAAACAATTGATAAAAAGTAAAGTAAAATATTTCCCAATATCATCGGTATTTTTATAAACCAACAAATTAATGTCATTACTGCAATAATCAAATACAGGAACATTTTTGTTATGTATTTAATGAACATTTTTAATCCCTTTCTTCTTGATAGTTTTTCAATTTCTCTTTCAGCTTTCCGGACAGCCAAAATCTTGCTATCCGGATTTCCACTTTTTTGCCTTCCGGACTGCAAAATTCTTGCGTTCCGGTCTTCCACTTTTTTGCTATCCGGACTGCAGAATTCTTGCGTTCCAAATAATGATTGTTACCCTTCCCTAATTAGCATTACTATTCACATAATTCTGGTACTTATCGAATACAGAATCAGTTACACCGTTTTTGTAGATTTTCCGAATATCTGTGATCTCTTCATCCTTTAATAATTTCAGCCATTCCAGAAGATCTTTCCGGCTATTGGCGAAATTACAGCACCGTCCATCTGCATATTCAATCCGGTATCTCATTGTCGCTCCCCCCTACACGTAAATCAGTTCATTTAAAATAATTTCATCCGCTCGGTTACGGATGTTGTTTACTCTACGCAGCCATTCCATCTGATCCGTTCTTTTTAATTCCTCTGTAATCCCATCTTTCTCCATCATCTGTTTTACTAATCGTTCTTCCTTGTCCCTTGCCTCTTCGTCAATTTGATTCAGATGCTCTACAAGTTCTCCTTGTAACAACAAAATTTGATATTTTGCCTTTCTGTGTTCCTGTAAATATCTTTTACGGAGCATCCCATATTTCCCATAAGTTGGTTCGGTATCCGTTAATGTTAGTTCCGGTATATAATAGTCACCACATAACGTATAAGTAAGTCCATTTTTCTTATCATAAATTTTGCTCTGCATAAATTAATCTCCTTTTCTTCCTACAATTGTTCATACAGCTTTAACAGGGTTCTATTTTTCACTTGACTATATTTCACTTGTAATTCTTCATATTTTTTTTGAAGATTTTCATATTCGCTTTTCGGAACACTATCGGATAATTTTTGTTCCAAACTCTTAATCCTTGCTTCCTGCGCTTTTGCAATAGCATCACTTTTAGGATTCCGCAATGTCTGTCCCTGTTGTTTTTCCTTCAATTCCATCATTACCTGTTTCACGTTTGGATTATTATAGAAAAACCCTCTGGAAAGTCCTGTTAGCTTTGTAAGCTCCGCAACAGAAATTTTTTCATTTTTTCTATACATGGTTTCAATAGCTGTTATTGCTGTTTCCGTCATTTCCGCACTTTTTTCCTTTGCCAGTGCTACCATTTTATCGTGTTTCTGCATTTTCCTTTTCCCTCCTATATTGTGCTAACAATTCATTCATTTCGTCCCGCACAGCCTTTGTATCCTCCGCTAATGCTTCATTTCTTAAGCGCCTATAATGTGGTATGGTTCGTGTATCCTTATGCCCCAGCAGCCTTGCAATGCTATCATCATCTAATTTCATTTCTGTAAGTTTCACTCCAAATGTATGTCTAAAACGATGTGTACGAAACTCAAAATAATTTCCGTTATCGTCCCTGATATCATTTTCATAAATCATGATATTTACATGATATTTCAGCATCGAATCTGTATATAATTTCCCATTATCTTGCAGAAAAATGTATTCCGAATCCGGATGCTCCTTTTCTGAAACCTCTATTGCTTTTCTAATCAATTCCGCCAACTGATCGCTGACCGGTCTTTTGTATTTCCTTGTTTTCTGCTGGACGATAGTTATAAAATAATGTCCAGATTTTTCAGATAAACAATCCCTACGTAATGTCAAAGTATCCTCTATTCTTGTACCAAGCATCTGGTGTATTATTAAACATCTGCCTAACTGGGGCTTTAGTTTTGTTAATGCACTATTAAACCTCCTAATTTCTGCATTTGAATACGCTTCGGGTAAAGCGTTGTCATATGCTTTGCAATCACTGGAAAGAAAAAGGTTGCATAAATTTTCTATTTCCAGTTCCCGCCCAATTTCATCCAGCAGATTATCCAAAACCGACAGTTCCGTCGTATAACTGACCGATGTAAGACCGGTATCCGTCTTTATATAAACCAGATAATCCTCTATCATATCCCTACTAATTTCTGTAAAATGTTTTACTTCTGGAAACCGGTCATACATGAATCCAGCGAACCGACGAAATCCTCGCAATTCAGCTTTTATACTGCCCATTGCTTTTGTCTGGCAGTGACTATACAATATTCTCTTTATTATCTCCTTAAATTCTATCTGTCTGATCTCACGGAAATCTAATCTATATCTGCCACGAATTGGATTACTCCTTGGCACAATATCCAGCTTTCTCATATCCCATACATCCTTTTCATTTTCAGGAATATCCGCTGTTTTCAACTTAACAACATACTCATAATACATTTTCAGAAAAGAAACCTGAGCACTACTTTGTTGTTCAACACTCCGCCTATCTGGTCGATTTCTTCTGACGCACAGCGCCAATCCTTTTTTATATAAAAACGCTTTATAGCTTCTCTCCAGTTCTTCCCATTTTTTATCGGTAATGCTGCTACAATTTGTACACTTCTCATTCAGAAATTCTTTCAACAGATCAAATCTGTAAATATCATTTACTACTGTTGATAATGATAAACGTCTGCATCTATCATCGATATACCCATAAATCTCTTCCTGTATCTTTTCATTAAGAATCCCCGATATGTAGTACACCCTGTTTTCCTTCCATTTCAGCCCTTCCAACTGTTTTTCTGTAGCTTGTTGATAACAATCATAAGAAATCACACTAATATTACCTTTCATCTTCTTCTGCTCCTTTCAATTTAAATGACTGATTTCTTGAAAAATATTTATCTTCAGCCGATACAATACGTTCCGGCATGAAATCAATGTACTGTTTTGTCATATTTTCGCTTGAATGTCCCAGATAATCTCGTACCCCTTGTATAGAAACCCCATTTCCATACATTGAAGTCGCAAGGTTATGTCTGTAATCATGCGCTCGAAATATATAATCACCACAGTCAATCCCCCGGACATTACACTCCCGAACCATTTGATCTGAAAAAGTCTGTCCATTAAATGCACCGCCTTTTTTATTTTTGAATAAATACTCCCCATTTTTTATTTCATACTTTTTTTCATAATCATTCACCAGTTCAACCAATATACTAGGAATAGGAATAACTTTTTCTCTCCGCATTTTGCTTTGATATACGCGCATCCAACTTTCACTACCTTGCGAATAAAAAGCACCCGATTTTATTGTGCAAACCTCACTTTTCCTAATTCCTGTACAAAGCAAAATCAAATACATCAACTGTAAGTGCTCTGGGAATGTCGGCAGCTCCTTAATCAAATGTGCAATTGTTTTTTCTGGAACACTTCTTTCATTGTGTTCTGGAAATCCTTTTTTTAAAAATCTTTCCGGATAAAACTTCAACACTTCAATATTTTTCATCTTCAAAAACTGTAGAAATGTATGTACATGTGTAATATATCGGTTAAAAGTGGAATACTTAATATTGGACTCATCCAAAACAGACACATAATCCACTATATCTTGCATCTCCAGTTCCGTTACTTTCTTACACCGTCCGTCCAGATATTGTAGGAATTGTGAAATAAAACTTATGATATTCCGGATATTTGCTAAGGACAGATCGGATATTCCGACCAAATATTTTGCGTATAATTGCAGGTATCCACGATTTTCTTTTTCATGAATATTAATAAACGAAAGACTTTTAACAGGTGAACTGGCATTGATTCTCGCTTTATCAAACCGAAATCTATCCATATACCAAATACACGCTTTCCAATTTGTTTCTGGATCTGTTAGAAATAACGTTCTTCTCGCAAACTCAACAATCTTAGAAGCCTGTTTTTTTATAATTTCCGACTCCTTGTTCAAATACAGATAAAATCTGTTCTCATCTGCCTGTTCCATTTTCTCAATATCATCTATTCCGTATTTATCACAAAACCGTATAAGTGCTTTTAATGGTTCTAAAAAATACCTTCGATTTCTTTGCACCATATCCATATTCAGGATTTCACACAGCAATATTTTTGTCTGTCTCACTAACTGTGATGAATGTATCCCCGTTAAGTCCCATAACAAATCATTCTTATCGACAACCTGACGGAAAGATTGTGCTTTCTTTTTATTGGGTACATACAGCAAAAACAATTTGTCTTGCTTAAAAAACTCCTGTTCTACAGAGAAGGGTTTACCTTGAGAATAGACATCCGGCATATTTTCAATTTTTAAGCGATCAAATAAGCTCAGCAATTCCGCTCTATACTTTTCTGAAATCTCCTCTTTCTCAAGAGAATCCATATACATTTTTCTCGTGTCATAGCTAATATCTGCAGTACACTGTATATCTGTGTGCTTGAAAAATTTGTATAACCGGTTATAATATTTGGCTTCTCCATTCGTTACTAAAGATATCTCTTCCTTTAATTTCTCAGATATTTTTTCCTGATATAACTTCGGAACAATTTTTAATACTGCCAAGGTAATCCCTCCTTCCTTTTACAGAAAATCTGCAATTTGATATAAATCTTCATTATTCGAATAATACTGATCTGTCGCTTCTATCAACCGTTCATTATTTTCACCCAAATATTTAATGGTAGTTTCAACTTTCTTATGACCTAAAGCAAAACGTATATCGTTCAAATCCCACCCTTCTTTTCTTCGTTCCTCCGCAAAATAATGTCGAAGCTGATGGGGATGTGAATTAATATCCGTCTTTTTGGATAGTCTTTTCAACATGCTATATACAGAATCCGCATCTAATGGCTCCCCCTTGTTTTTCCCGGTCAGTTTTGTGAACAGATATTCCGAATTCATCAGGCTTTTCCGGTTGTCAGAAATATATTTAACCAAAAACTCAAAGGTCGTATTGCTTAACAATGCCATTCTATATTCTGCATTTTTCGCCCTCGCCAAGTTGGTATTGGTTTCACGATACCTTACACGAATTGTCCTTCTTTCAAAATCAATATCTTCGGTATAATGTATTCCCAGAATTTCCCCTAATCTAAGACCGGTTTCTGCCATCATTGCTATCAGCAATCGGTCTCTATCATTCGTACAGGCATTTATCAGTTCCTGTATTTCTTCCGATGTAATTTCTTCCAGATTCGGTTCTTCTTCTCTGAAGAAACCTTTAAACGAATTCACTGAATTTTGATGATTTACTCCCATGCTGTCAAAATACGATACTTTTTTCACTCGTAAGACTTTAAGCATTGGCAAAACATCTTCCAAGGCCAAGAACTGGTAATATCTGAAAACTGCACCAAGATACATATTGCAGGTCTTATTGCTCGTCTGTGTATTGTGTTCCGTATGTTTTCCACCCTTAACCCAGTACAAGAAATCAATAAAATGTTTGTTCTGCTCTGAATAGGTAAGTAATGTAACCTCATCCAATCCTATCGTTTGTTCCTGCAGAAAATTGTAATAATATGAAAGTGCGAAAGCTGCGGATTTTACAGTATTCGGAGAAGCATTAATCTGATCCAGATGCTTCAAATACTTTGATGGAAGGATTGCAATTTCTTCTATATCAGAAATAATCAAAAAACGTGGTCTATTATCTTTTAAAACCGAAACAACCCTATATTTCAATCCACAGCCCTCCTTCCTTTCGTTTTGATTTGTTTGACTTCTTTGACTTCTTAATTCTACATTATACACAAAGAAGTCAAAATGTCAATTACGTTTTTGACTTCTTTGACTTTATAAAGAAGTGTCTATAATGTTTTTTTGATTTCTTCATGTTTGAAATTGATTTTTAGGGATATAATTGATAAGATAAAACGCAAGAAGTCAATTTACATGGAATCAAAGAAGTCAAAAGGAGATTGGGATGAACGAATTTTTATCAAATCCAAGCACACTAATAAATCCTGACAGCGTTTACGATCAGGAAAGATTCATCAATATACTTCAAATCATTTTACAGACAAAAACACAAAAAGAATTATCTGAACAAACCGGCTTAAATAATGCAACCATTTCACGAATGCTCAATGGTGCCCGATCTGGAAGACCATATAAAAGCACTATTGATAAAATTGCAAAAGCCATTGATGATCCAGAACTTATCAAGGAATTATATGATGCAACTGGATATTCTTCTCAAAAAATACGGGAACGAAAGAAAATAATTGCTGACAATGGATTTTCTCCGGATCTCTCTGCTGTTCAAGTACATGAAAAGTTTTTTTCTACCTTAATGCGTGGTCTTTCCATGATGACAAGTCTGCATAAAGTTGAATGGACAATAAAATCCGGAACACCCAGATCATACGATTATTTAATTGAGTTAAAAGATGGAAATATAGATTACTGGTATATCAGATATGTAGATAGAATTACTTCTGATGAAGAAAGGAAAAAAGCCATAACTTCCATTTATGGTGAATTTGCAAAATTAAAATTGGACGGAAAAATCAAAGTTTCTTGCGCCACTCCTTCTTACGAAGATTACGATTATTTTGTTACAATTCCTCCATACCAATTAAATACAATAGTTTCAATTATACATTTTGATTCTGAACTCGAGAAATTTGCAGATGAAACCTTTTTAGAAACAGCTTTACCGCTTAAAGAGAATATTCCTGTTAAGGATTTTTGTAATCTTACTGAATCACTGATACTATAAATATTTTGTTTTTATCACAGAGAGAGTTTCTTATAGCTCTCTCTTTTTTATAACAATTCAAATTCCAATGTTCTATGCTCATTATGGCAAATCATTTTCTAAAGCAAGTATCGCCCAGAGTAACTCAAAACCTAGTTTCTGGATTTTGATTTTCTGACGAACTTGATGGAGATTACGATTCCCCATACCCTCGATATCATAAAACATAATATTTTGTTATTAGCGAAAAATAAATATTCGCAGATTTCCGCTTTTCGCTAATAGTTGTCAAATCATTTTTTAACGATCAGTTCCTACCAATTGCTTATTCAAAATTCTTTTATTCAAAAATGAATAAAAGTGGACTTCACAAAAAATATTGTACCACCTGACCGGAATTTGTTTATTCTTACTTTAATATTATCCCTATTTTTTCAAGATCCTCTTTGGTCTTTTCAAATCTCGACAAATTGGATACACCTACGCATCTCAAAAGAATAGAAACAATGAATCCGCATTTCACTGCACCTTTTGCACTTGCCTTGATGCACGAATTCCCATCAACACCTATCATCTCTATCTCTGAAACGCCCTTTGATTTAAGATATGAAATCAGTTCTTCAGATAAAAAAGCATCCGCCTGTCTTTTGCAAAATACATTATCTGATGCAAGAATGAGGTCGTCTGCAAACTCATCTGTTACCATTCCACTGCGAAGTTTCTTCGTGTTCTTAATATATACAATATCATACTGAGCCTTTTGAGCTTCCATTATCCTCTCGTTAACTCTCTGTACAATATCAGTTTCATATTTTGTGATATATGACTTTTGAATATCAATAACCAATAATGCTCTCATGGCTTCCTTCCTGCAAATACAAATTTTTACAATTCATATTATCACTATTTCATTTTTTTGAAAACATAACAATAACCCTAAATGATACTTCTCGAAAATTTCTTATTCCACCCAGAGCAAGATCCACCTGTGTTTAACAATATTGTCTTTCAGACAAATGATCTCTCATCAGGTTTTCATCTTGCTGGGGATTCCCCAAACCCATTTTTTCTATTTATGCCGAGAATCCTATACACACTAGAGCAAGATCCACCTCGGTAATACCATATTCCTATTTTAACAATATGGTATTTTCCGGATGTTGCAATCTTGCTGAGGATTGTGCTCCCCAGTTCCTCACATTCAGCATAAATAAATACATGGTTCCCCGAATTTCTTCGGTCACAACACAGGTCGATAAAAGAGGCTAAAAATCCCTATATCCCTGTGAAATCACTATGTGATTATAAGAACAGCAAGGACAGGAAGTGTGTATACACTTCCGCATAATGCCAATTTAGGGTTCCCTACCCCAAAATTGAAAAATTATAAAAAAGACTATATGAATACAATCCTAAATAATTATTTTTCTTCAAAGTAATCTAAAAGCCAGTTTGCTAATTATAGAAAATCATACAAAAAGCAAACTGGCTAAAATTAGATTCCATTCAATATAAACCTAATTACTAAATCACAATTCCTACTATTTCTAAAACAAACAACAATATTTATAATTCAATTACTCGCATTGTATTTTCGATAAGCTCTATTTCATGGTCATCTAATTCAAAATATTTATATAATTTTTCATCTGTCCACTGCTCTTTAAAGTCCATTGCCGGAACAAATATAAAATTATTTTTTGAAAGATGCACTGAAGAAAAAGTAGTACGCATCATATATCTTGCGAACTTTCCTATAAGAAAATTTAAAAAATTCTTTGCTTCTATTTCAGTATCAAAAAAAGCAACATTCAAATATGAGAACGTATCTACCACTCCCGGATTCAGAATTTGTGGTCCGGAAATTGATCTATATCCATTGGCCGGTTGCACACCAGTTTCTCCACCTTGCGGAATCATAATAGATATTTTTATTTTATACTTGTTTATTAAATCCCTATTCTTTGTTACAATATTAGGATTTATATAACTTATGCTTTGTCCATTAAAACCAACACTGTGAAGAAGCTGAATATCACCTTCTTGATATTTTTCATGCCCCTTCTCTTTTGAAGAAATTCCAAAAGTATCAAGTGCAGAAACTTCTTGATCCCAAAAACGATCTGCCTTTTTCAAAACCTTATTAATTATGGAGATTGACCTGTTCGATCTAATAAAGAGATCTCCAAATTGGCTGAGCGATCTTATTAAGCTATCATCTTCTTTTTCCAGCTTATTGATTACTTCACAATCACCATCCCATTGTTGTGACCATAAGAAATAGCAAAGTCCTCCCGCAATTTCTACTGTTGGAAAACAATCCTTTGCATTATAAAAATCTACTAATTTTTGCATTCTTTTATCATCCAGCATATCACGCCGAAAATCATTTAACCCCATTCCACCATTATACCATCTTGCCGGTATAATCATCGAAATATACTCTGGAGCAATTTTTTTTGCTTGCTGTACAAATAATTGGAATATAGGTTTAGCTTGCGTCGCAGCCTTTCCATTCCCAATACCACCACTTGTTGTCGATTGGTATGGTGGATTTCCAACAATTGCATCAAATTTCATCGACTTACCTTCCTTTTTCCAGTAACTTGCTTTTAATACTTTATCTACAAAAAGCTGTGGTTTATTTGACATTATATTAAGCAGGTCATCAAAATAATGTGCATTTATTGCCATCTGGTTGTACCCAATTAACGTTCTTTTTGTAATCGCTTTTGCCATAGGAGTTTTACAAATAACAAAAATATTCTCTTTAACGGTAGTCATCCACAATTTTTGTTTATCCTCGATAGATAATTGCTTATTATCAATTCTATCCAGTTTACTTCTATACACACTGTATGCTACAAGCAATGGATACAAACCAGTTTTTGAATTAATTTCTAGTATCTTTGGATCATCCTTTCCAAAAATATCTCTTGTTACTTTACCTTGATCAACATATCTTGGCTCATCTAGCTTGCTTTCTTCATTAAATGATTCATCATAAAAGCACCAGCCACCTATGCAGTCACTTATATGCATATTTACCACTCGCCATGGTGTTAATACCGTTTCTTTGTCTGGATTTTTAAAACAGCTAAATAAACTGGAAATCTTTTTTACCCTTTCAGTTGGATCTAAGGTATCAGCTTCTTTTGCAATATTACGAATTCTGCGACCAGCTGCAATAAAAACTTCTTCATCATAATACTTTTGAAATTCTTTAAATTTCTTTTTTGTTACACCATCAGGCATAAATTCATCCCATGAAGAATCATCTACTACGTCAACAAATCTATCCAGAGTAATTTCTTCATCATAAGGAATATCGGCTCCGTATATTAATAAAGGCATACGTATAGAAATACCTCTTAAAATACTAATTGCATCATTCCGAACTTTCTTTTTCTTCTTAAGTTCCTCCAGACGAGCCTTTTCTTCCGGCGTAAGGTCCTTCTTTTTCTTTTTATTTAATTTTTCCTGTTCCTCGTACTCTTCATTCGTTAATCCTTGAGCATTAACTTTTATCTCATTCGATTTCGGAGCTGCCTTTGAAGTTCCAATAATTCCTTTTAATTCATCAAATTTTTTTATATCTATCTGATCTAGTTTAAATAATTCATCATTATATAAATTTGTATCATCAAATCCATTTTGCACAACTCTATCTGCGTAAGCACGCTTAAGTTGTTGCAAAAGTTTTGTTGCGCTGTATTCTTGCATTTCAGATCCCGATACAGCAATAACTGGACAATAATTAAGGAATTTACCCATGATTTGCTTATCGCCTATTTTGGTTTTTCCTGCACGCGATGATATTTGGACTGCACTGGACACCATTTTCAAGGTTCGATCAGGTGCAAAATCAAAAACATATGCAGTTTCCTTTATTTTTCCATCTTCATTACAAGGTGATTGGACACGAAAGATTGTCTGAAGATAATTAGCTGCTGAAGTGGAAAAAGAACCTGCAAGCATAAATACAGCAGTCCATTCTTTGATCGTTACACCAGTAGTTAATTTACCACAGGACAAAGTAATAGTATAAGTATCATTCTTTTTTGCTTTATTAATTGCTCTTTTTACCTTCGACAATGCCTCTTCTGACTTTTCTTCTTCATCTCCAGAGCCTGCAACATTAACAATATCAAACATTCCATTTCCAAAAACCGGATGTTTTAACATTAATTTTTTAAGTGCTTTTGCCTCTCTCACCCCTGGTACTATCCATAAAGAGTGTTTAAATAAAGAACGATATTCTTCATTTGAATATGGATATTGACTATTATCATCTTCTACTGTCATCAAATTCAAAAAAGACCATACATCCGCTTCATGTACAAAATCTCCAATATCTGTACCTTGAGGCATATCTGCATAATCCACACTAAAATCTCCAGTAAAAGTTCGAAAGAATTCATGGAAATTAAATGCCTTATCCTCAAAAGTAATATAATGACTATTCTTTAATATATCCCCTAAAGAATATGTATAAATTCTTAATTCTGGCAGTTCATCATAAGGATTATGATCACCAAAATGCAATTTATCCCATTCCGATTTGCTCTCTTGCTCCATGATATAATCCCATGTATAAATAGAATTCTCATCATAATCAGTAAGAATATTAAATGGAGTACCTGATAATGAAAGTAATTTTGTTCCTGAACCTTCTTTAAATACTGCTTTAACGGTATCTTCCCCCAGTGCTGTTGTAGTTCCTTCATGGGCTTCATCTACAATAACGCAATCCCATACAGTTTTAAACACAAGATTATTTTTATCAAATTTTCCACCTACCGTTTCAGATCCTCGAAGATCCTGAATGGAAGCAAAATATATAAAGTTTTTCCCTGTTTCTAAAAGCTGTTCAACAGAATATCCCGTCGTTTTCGATCCATAAATATAATCATTCACCCCATAAAATATTTTTGTGAAATCTTCATACCAACCAGCATCAACAACCGGACGATGTGTTAAGATTATAGTTTTTTTGAATTTGCATTGTTTAACAATTTCCAAAGATACAAAAGTTTTTCCATATCTCATTTTCGCATTTATCAAAAAGCGATCAGCTTTTTTAAAATGCTTAACTACTTTCGTAATGCATTCTGCCTGTTCTGGTCTAAAAATGATAGGTGTATGTTTTATTACATCTGTATTGCTCAAATTTGCATAATTATGTTTAACAGCATCAATTGCTTTTTTTGCCATTTCAACATCAATCGGAAACCATTCCTTTCCTGATGATTCCCCAAGTTGAACATTATCAATACCAGAATTACGCAAAACCTCATGAATATTATGATCACGAAATGCCTCTATTTTAATGGATCCCTCTGCATTTTTAACAGTCCGAACAGCAACTTCCGAATGTAACAACTTAGGTGTTAATCCCGCAGTGTTTGTATATGCTTTTATTCGCTTCAAGGCTGCCTGGTTTAATAATTTACTATTCGGTGTAAGTCGATCAAGTGGAAGATCTGTATGCAATGTAGCATCACCGATTTTGACAAGTCCTTTATGTGCATCATCCTCAATTGTAAAAACATAAATCACCTTATATTCAAATGCATTTTTAAAGTTATTATCCATCCGTTATTTTCCCTCCATCATTGAGCGAAATTCAAGGCTCTCATTAGCTCTCCAATCATAGATTTTACAAGGAATTTCAGAAACGCTCATATTTGTATTTTCCTCAGTATCATCTTCTATACCTAAATAATCAAAAACTGACATCTGCTTATATACAGGTTCAGCTAAACTATATGGAGCTGTCAGTGTAAGTCCATTCATTTGCCAAATATTCCATGATATGATATTCGCAATCTTCTTCATTTGTTGAATACTTGGAGTAAATCCTCTCCATTCTTGAGCATACTCAATAAATGTATACAATAAATTTTCTCTAGCCAATAATACATTGTCTCCTTGAAAATCATACCCATAACAACTTTGAAACGCTCTAATTGTCCACTCATACCATTCATCAATCGTAGAAGTATTTTCTCCAACTATACGAAGTTTTCTATCTAAAATTCCAATTCTATCACGAACAGGGATCTGTAATCCTGATACAGTATCATAACGACTAACCAAATACGGTGCTTCTCCACAAGAGATTTCTAACCTTCGTGCATCAACATAATCTTTCCATGTTCTTTCTTCCGGAAATTGTATTGGTGTTTGTATGCTACACCAGATTTTACCAATAGAATTATTAAACACATCTAATCGCCCGAACCAAGCTTCATCCACAAGATTATTTTGCTCATTACACACCCAAGAAGGTGTAAATACTTCTGCTTTATCCCTGGTTCTTTTACATCTCTCTTCTTCTGATTTCAATATTCTAGGCTGAATTACAGAAGTAAAAGCACCTGTAATTAATTTCGGTTTTATTTCTTGATCTGTTCGGTATTCCGGTCCATATGAAATATAATTGTCACTGCCCCATCTAATATATTTTTTTGTTGTTTTATCGGATAATAGTATTTTTAACAAATCCGGACTAATATCTTGAATATTTTGTTCAACTGCATCTATGTCCATTAAGTAACTTCCTTTTCATTATTTGTGCAAATAGCATACTACTATTCAAAGTCAGCATACGTAAAACTTCTTGTTTGTATATTCTGATACAATACATTATTTTCATCTATATTTACAGTATACCACGAAGAAATAAAACCGTCATTCATTATCCTATCTCTATGTTGGCGAAAATACGCATAAAACTGCATCTACCATAATATTATTAACGTATTGATTTTATCCTCTTATCAGCACTCATTAATTACTTCTCTAAATAAATCATAGGAATACTGATACACAATCATATTATCCCTTATCTGAATATATACGCTATGTGCTTCTTTTAACAGAGTATTCCATGTCTCTACCCATTCAGTCGGTGTTGAATCCAAAAACCACATTTTATCAAATGAAAGTTCAATAGTTCCCCATAAATCATCTTCTTTACGCTCAGTTTTTATATTCATACTCATCTGTTTTGCGATCTCCAATGCAGCCTTTTGTAAAAATGTAAACTCAACAATTTTCTTAGAATCAGGAATCTTCTTATGTTTCTTCATCTGTGCTTCCGCTTTACGGATGATTTCTTTTACCTCTGCTTCATGCTGTTTTTTTTCTTCCAATTTTTCTTCTTCTGTCATTTTTGCTTTTTCAGCTTCCAGTTCCCTTTTTATTTCTTCATCTTCACGTTTTGCAATATCAAAAAATCTCTTTTCAATCAACATATTCTCCACCTACCCATAAAAAAAAGAAACAGTCAACATTTTCGTTACAACTGTTTCCCTTTTTTCTGAAGACCTCGGAGCATAGCCATTACTACCGCTTGTTCTTTTTCATCAAGACCATCCCAAATCTTTAAGACCTCTTGTTGTGACTCAGATAAATTTACCGGAACGTCCTTTCCTGCAAAGAACTGAGCCATTGTTACTCCCAGTGCATCACATATTTTTTCCACAGTAGGCATTGTTGGTAGACTTTCTTTAGCAATGATTTTTCCAATCGAAGATTGAGATATACCAGTCAGCTGTGACAGCCGATATTTACTCATATCACGTTTTTTGCACAAAGCTACAATATTGTCTGCAATATAATCCTCTGTACGCAAGTAAATACACCTCTCTTCCGATAGTAGTTACCTTAATTGTACCTACAAATCGGCAAAAATATTAGAGATGTATCTTGCAAGTATTTACTAAGGGAAACAGAAGTATTTGTTCAAAAAAAATAGCACTATATGATATTGTACTCCATTGCTGTCAATCCACTGTCTAAGCGCTCATATTCTCTTTGTACCTTCTCAATTTTATCATATAGTTCTAGTACTGTCTAACCCTTTATCATTTTATTTAAATGTCAAACTCCTTAGATTTCAATACTCTG
>OIZU01000360.1_pt1 | contig 41156 bp, 27 predicted proteins | sample 1588661 | NCBI WGS metagenome assembly OIZU01 (sample SAMN03283257) | human gut metagenome | biome: human-associated habitat; material: feces | host: Homo sapiens | place: USA | collected 2013 | reverse complement strand
ATACACATCTTGATAAAATCGTCAATACGATTTACACCATTCATTTCCTTCAATGTTACAACTACTCCAAATTGAAGTGGTTCTTTTCTTCTCTGTAAACGTTCTTTGGTATTTATCTTTAGCCCCCAAAGACCAGAAGCATATGCTTTCCTTGGTCTTCTTCTTTCCTTAATCTCTTCACTAATATGCTTAATATTATCCCATTTCCGATACATTTTTCTTGCATCTTCTTCATAAATGGTAATCAACTTGTCTTCCGATTGCTGGTTATTATCTATTGGTTTTATTTTAGCTTTCCCCTTTTCAACAATAACTCTCCCAAAATGTATATCCATTTCAGTACTTGTATAATCGACACCCTGATTACGATCACACTGCGGAAAATAAACTAACGTTGCTCTTGCATAAAATGGATGTGCATTATCTACAACCGGTACTGGCAGATTATATGTATATGTCTCATATTCCTCTGATGCGCCTGTCAAAATAAAACGTATCTCATCATTCGATGATTTTAAAATTTCATTAATATGTCTTGGAACAATACCATAGCCAATACTATGTGAAACATCATCTTTCCTATTCCATCCCGCTGCAGTATCAATCAATAACGCTTTCGCAACTTCTCTACTCAATCCCATAATGTGAATTAAATATGCCAATTTTCTTGAAATCCACGGGGCCGCAAATGAAGTTCCGTTTACATATGCCGCACCCAGTTCATCACGACATACAACCATTTTATCAATATAACTGGAACCGTCTCCGCCATAATAACTGATATCAGGCTTATGAAAAAACGATAATACAGGACCAACTCTGGTATAAGATGCCGATTTTCCTCTAAAATCTACAGCATTAACTACCAGAGAATTAAGCGAATCTGCTGGCGATCCAATTCTCATATCTTTTTTTGTTTCACCATCTGATCTATTTGTTCCCGCAACAACAAAAATAACATCATACTCACTTTGTATACGGTCTAGTTCTGCCGCTTCTGGGGAAATAAAATTAGGCTTGATTTCAAGTTTGGAGCCCAATGATAAATTCCACACTTTAATATCCCTATTTAAGGCAACAATATTGCGTATCATTTTTAACACGGTAAACGAACTGAAACCCTTATGTGTTGCAACACCAAAGTGGCGCACTCGGAATCTACCACACCCATCATCAAGTGCTGGATTACCTTGTGGACCATCTACAATAATATAACTTACCTCTGTTCCATGTTCATAATCCTTTGCGGTCAATGGAATATTGGGATCAAGCAAATTTTTATATTCTACCCACTCATGAAAATATACTTTTTCATTAAAGTGTGTATCAATAACTCCTATTACAGGTTCGTTGATCGGATGCGGTATCAAATTTTCTTCATTACTAAGCTCCTCCTTATCATCCAACGCTTCATCTCTCGTAAGCTGTGAAAAATCAGTGATACTCATCGCAATCAGATAAGATGCATTATTGTATAACAGTTTCGCTTCATCTGGATTAAGTCTTAATGTAGTGCCATCAATAATACGTTCATCAACAATATGGATGCCAAACTTTGACAATAATTTCTTCGTCTCAATCCCGGTCTGATAAATTGTTATAATGGACTCCTCTGTTATCTCTTCTGTGGCACGATCGATATCAAAACTTTCAACATAAAATCCATCCACCACAGCATTTAAAAAATTGGATTTAGAAAATTCACTAAATCTATCCGCGGGTGTTTCTGCTATTTTTTCTGTATCCTCACTAGTAATATTTCCATTAAAGTGTTTTTCAATAACAGATATTGTTTCGCTCAATATTTCAATTGCTTTTTCAATCGCTTTAAGTGAAATATAATGAGTAAACACATGCTTTTGTATCTCTTTACCATCTTCGTCTGATTCCCAGATAAACTTAGCACCTTTAATAGATTCTGTAGGAGATTTACTATTCTCAGACAACAAAATTTTCAATCTGTTGCTCTTTGCAACAATATGTGTATAGTGCACGCTTACCAAGGCACCATTGATATCTGTATTTGTTTCCCAATACTCCAAAATTCTTTTCAATTGTTCAGACAATTCAATAAGATGTAACGAAGACACACTTTTTCCCTTTGGAAGTTTCGGTGATCCCGGTCTGGAACTATTAGGTCTTTGCTCAAATCTTCCTTTTAATTGTAAAATGTTATTCATTCATTACACCTTCCTTCAAATCTCTTGCAACACTACTTTTTGATCTTCCAACCAGTATTTCTATTTCTCTAACTGTAAATTTCTGACTCTGAAGTTTTTTCAAATCTCCTGGTTTTTCATTACAGACTGCAGAGTAAAGCTTTCTAAAATAATCCATACCATCACGCGGATTACTAAATGCAACAGATGTTTTAATCAAATTTTTCAATTCCCCCGGATACGGTATCTGTTGCATTAGTTTCATTATTTTACGGAACAAGCGGATATCCCTATTTGCCAGTTTTAATTTATCAAGATATTGATCTAACATCTTCTCTGCAATCGAAAGAAGATCTTCTTGGGTATATCTATCAAAATCAATGACTGAATCAAACCTTCTAATTAACGCTTTATCAAAGTATTTATAAAGATTAGTTGTAGCAACTAAAACTACATTTTCATTCATCCGGTCAAATCCTTTCAACATCGCGGAGGTTGCCCGCCCCATTTCCCGCAAATCATTCTGATTCGTTCGATCTAAAGCCAAGGCATCGATTTCATCAAACATAACAATGACCTTATTAGGTTGAATGAAACTATTTATTTCCTTGAACAACATAGATAAATTCTTTTGTGTCTGTCCCAGTTTACTATCAATCACTGCCGAAAAATCCACCATAAAAATTTCTCTATTCAATATCCGTGCAAGTTGCTTAACCGCCTCTGTCTTCCCTGTTCCTGGTGCCCCCTGAAATAAAAACTTATTAATTCCAATATGATGCTCAATTGCATTTACTACGCCCAACAAATCGCCGGTAATTACATCTGGAAGTAACAGCATATCTTCCTTTCCCTCAATTTTTTCAAAAAATGGAGAATCATTCTCCGACAGTTGTGGAACAAACGTATTTACATTGGACAATAAAGACATAATATACTCTGAAAGCTGATAATCTCCAGAAGCATCAAATCCTTTAGCAATTTCATAAGCTTCATTTCTAAAGCCCGCATCATTCTTTTCTGCATAATATTTTATTAAATTTATCACATTTTTTTTCTTCATGATACGCACTCTCCTCCTTGTTTTCTATACTTAGTTTATCATGCACGGGACATTTTTGTCAATATTGGGACAAATATTAAAATATTAAAAGAGTATTTACGCACTATCCTGTAAATGCTCTTTTATTTTTATCCTATAAATTTTATCTGCGGAGCAATTTACCGCTGTTAGGACGCTTTCTGCGGTGTCACTTTGTTACCTTTCCCTTTTTCCTGCCCGTTCAGGATATCTCCTTCCAGCAGAAACTGGCATTTCTGGTACAGCATCTGGATCGTAGCGCAGATCTTTTTCCTTGCCTCCTCAAAATTTCGTTCTTTAATAGATGAAAATGTAAGCGAAATCACAGGATAAGTCCCCTGTATTTCTCGGTATTTTTCCTCTTTCCAGATATCCATGCCCCGGAAACAAGGACTGTCTGCATATTCAATGAAAAAAAACTGTTCTACCATACTCATAGTCAGCGTTTTCCAAAAAGTAATTTCTCATTTTGACTCTGCTCACCAGAAACATCTCTGCTATTCACTCCTCTTTTCCATATTATCGCTCCGCATCCCATAATTAGGACGCACCGTCTTCCCATGAGCAATAATCTCATCCAACGTAACCGGTTCATAATTCCAGTACATGCATCCCACATTATATATCTCTGTATGGAGTCCTTGCTTATTGAACCACTCCGCAATATCGACCTCTATGTCCGCTTCGTCTGTAAAATGTGAATGCCCATGCAAATGGATCGCCTGATAGCGATGTCCATTATACATAGGTATAAAATAATGACTGAGGATACATCTTCTCTTCGTACCGTCTTCCAACGTCACACGAATATCATCATAATCTTTAATCCCTGCCAGAGCATTTTTTGCTTTCGCATTATCCAAAAAACGATCATGATTTCCTTTAATAAGGATAATCTGGCCATTCAGACTTTTAATCAGGTTTGGTGCTTCGTCACTGCGCGTTTTCCATATCATGTCCCCAAGCACATAAACCAGATCCCCTTTACCCACTTTTGCATTCCATCTGCGAATCATCTCTGTATCCATTTCTTCTACGGAAGAAAACGGACGCCCATCGAATTGAATTACCCTCTCATGGCCAAAATGATTATCGCTTGTAAAAAAGAGCTTTCCCACTTCTATCCCCTTCTTCTTTATCGTCTCAGTTCTCTTGATGCCGGAAGTGATACTTTCCTTTTCCATGACCGTTCACAGGCTCGATGATACCATGCATTGCCATTTCACTCAAAAGCTCTGAGCTACTTGTCAGATTCAGACCAAGGCCCCTCTATACGTTAGGCCTTCCAAAAGCAGCCTGGGAATTTAAAGCTTCCCGTAATATCTGAATATGAGTAGTTCCCTTTGCTGTGAAAACATCTTCAATGTTCGCTTTTTCCGGTTCTTTGAATGTGCCGCTAATATGCAGTGTCCAGTTATGAAGCGGATGATTTTCATTCAACAGAAGATTGCGGAGCAAGATTCCATCCCCTTTACACATTTTAAACAGATGTACAAATATACTTTCAAGTATACTCTGTATAAGACGCCTTTTTCCTGTAAGGGTATAAATATGCAGGCTAATAGACAGCTATTTGCTATTGTACGAATCAGGTCACCCGTTCATCTGGTATCACTTAATCCTTATAGTATCATCCTGTCCACCCGTGACATACAAAATGATATTAAATGAGACTAAACAGCACTGTAAAACACTATCTTTTCTCCCCTGAATAGTAATGGGCGAAATATTCCATCTCCACCCAGTCGTCCACATTGGCAAGTGTAGCGAAGAGTACGATCCCAATAATATCTTTCAGTTCATGCCTTGCCTTTGCCTGCTGACGGCTATCCTCTATATATTCCATCCATTCTAATAATTCATTCATAGAAAAATCCCATTTTTTTCTATCATACCAAAAAAGGATTTGTTCACAATCTATTTACTCATGCGTTTGTCGTACATCATACCGTTTTTTACTTCATCAACATAGGTTCGCATGGTAAACTCCGGCTCATGGCGTTTACAAGGCTTATTTCCATCGCAGACAGCTCGATATTGGACGGAAGAAGGTCTATGCCTTCTTCATAGCATAGGATACCCCGCCCACAGAAAAAGACTCGTCGCGGATCACCTTTTCCATGAGAGTGACAAGCGTCATCGGTAAACTGTCTTGATCCTGCCGACCCAGGCAGGTCGTGAGATCGCCCTGGGGATTGGCGTCAATCAGCAGCACTTTTTCCCTTGCAGGGCAAGGCCGCTCCCTAAGCTAACAGTTGTTGTTTTGCCCCCACCTTTCTGATTGGCCAGTGCAATCAAGCGGCCATTCTTCTGAGAGTTTCTTTGGTTCGACATGTTTTGTTCCCTCCTTTTCCATAAATTTGGCTGCCTGTCGGCAAGGCAGACAGCTATGTAAAAATGGGCACCAAAAACGTTTCCTCTTTTTATAGACAAAGTGGCTCATCTTAGCCCAAAGGATATGTGATTGTTCAGCCTTTCTTTACCAGGGGCGCACATGGCTTTTATCATAAAAGCGTCCACGCTGTCCGTGGCCTTGTTTTCTCCTAGCAACTTGTTCCGTAAGTGATTTTAACTCTTGATCAGGAGACTGTTTTCCTCCAGCGTAAGAAATATGGAAAGTTTTTTCTTCTCATCTGAATCACTTTAGCCATTTCCACTTGAGACTTTGATAGTTCTTTCCGTATTCTCTTTAGAAGTGATAAACAAAGATAGTCCACAAACGAAGCGTATCTAAAAGCTGATTCCAATCAATTTTTAATACTTCGGTCAACTTGACCGCAACGCAGTATTTAATCTGATGTTTATCACTTTTATATAGAACCAGTGTTGCAGGAACAATACCGACTTCCTCTGCCAGTTCTTTCATAGAAAGTCCTCGCGTTCTTTTCTACTAGCAGGCAAAAGAGGTTGTTGTAAAATTATCAAAAACAAATTTCCATTCCAATTTCTCACCGCCTTTATCAATTCGGCAATTTTTTGTTTTTTTGCCGATTTTACAATTATTTGCCCGGCATAGGAATGGATGCCGGCGAACAATTTCTTATGAACAGAAAATACTCGTTTGGTGTAAAGCTGAAAGCACACTCGAACAAAAACGCCACTATCTGGGATGGAAATGCAATAAGGTCTGGGCAAGAAACATCATTTCTGCTTTATCTTCTTTCCTTGGTCTTTTCTTAAAAATACTCCTTTTGTTCAAAGAGCCTATATACTCTATCAGGTCATCAAAGTAAAATTCTTTCCGCGTATATCCTAATGTTCTTGAAACTGCAGCCATATCATATCCTGCTTCTAGTATTGTTGTGGTATAAGTGTATCTGGAGACGCAAAAAACTGAATGATCTCATTTAGAAACCATCCAGCTTTTTATAGCAAGTTCTCTTAAAACCCAAAATACTTTTTTCTCACTTTTGTATTTGCCATAACGCTCAGATACCTTTTTAACCGCAAACGCGCTATATTCTGCGTCACGTTTTTGCTGACCATATCCCAGTTTTCTCTTGCGTATTCGATTATTTTCCCATCTTCTTTATTTTCTTCGTAAAGCATTTTAAGCAGTGCTATAGCAGCCCTGTACTCTTTCTTTTCTGAATTCTGATAAAAATCATAAAACATTGTTTTGAACGGATAAATACGCTTATAATAGCTGCATATTTTCTCCAGAAGAATTATGAAACTCTCTATAAAATTACTGCTGTCAAATATATCCCCACAACCTGCATCCGGTAGTTCCATTAGTTTACGATGCCTGTCAGCAAGTTCTTCCAACCAAATGTTCATCTCCTCTGATATAACAACTTCATCCGTACCGTCCCACCAAAAAAGCCGGTCATCATCCGTCAGATAATAATTGCTTTTCCCTTTTAGCTTTTCCGGCGTATGATAAAATGTGAACCAATTATCCTGTCGAAGAAATTCAGCTGTTTTTATCTCAGGAATTATCTGTTCTTTCCATTTTCTCCGCTGTTCCTGCAACTTTCCAGAAGCGTACTGTTTCATCTGCTCGTCATAATATACTTTGTCTTTCCATTCTTCCCACAATTTCCAAAATGACTCCTGTTTTATTTCTGCCGCAGGATAAACAAATACTCGTGCCGGAAGGAACAACGATAATTCTGCAAGTGCCTTTAAATTTTCGTCCCTACTTTTCTCTCTCCTCTTTCTGTCCAATTGAAGAAACCGTAAAAGATGGTCATAGAATTTATCTCCATAACACTCCTGTAAATGCAATAAGGCCATTTTGCACCGGTATATATCCTCCGGATAGGATGCCGGCACTATATTATCTAATTTTAAACTCTTAGTACCATATATGATATATAACAGATCTGATAGTTCCGTTCCTCCAGCAGCTTTAAGTAATTTATCAGGGAGCATCTGTCTTAATTTATCTCTCGAAAACGGCTTATCGTAATCACATCTATAAGAAGCAATATGTTCTGCCGCTTCCCAAAGATGATATCTCTTTTTCATGGAAAATGTTGTTCCGAGAATATGATTGAGCCATCCAACATAAAATTGAGGATCAATTATTTCTCCATTGCACTCTACAAACCCAGGACTTTTATCATACATTTAGTATACACATATGCTGCAAGAATAACGTCACAAAACTCACAGTTTCCTATCTTACTAGAATAGAAAATAGAATCATTCACATAAAATCCTCCATTTTCCAAGCTACTTTCCTCAAAATAATTATACCAGAAATCCACCTTACCTTCACTCGATAATTCCACTGGGCTTAAAAGAAGCAGTTCGTGACCAAACAATAAAACCTTTTCAAACTGCATCATCCCACCATAGTTCAGAATTTTCATCATTTGCCTGCCAAAGCATTCCCGCTTTTCTTCTGGTATATCCATTTTTCCCGTATATCTTGCAAATGTACCCATACTACGCCACCCTAAAATCCAAATATAATATTTCTTTGTTTCTTGTTTGTCAGCAAAGACACCAATGCACTTATCTTAATATAGTCAAAACTATCCCTAGAGTCTTTAATGATCCACTCTTCTGCCTGCCCCCCGTCAATTCTGGAAAATACTCCTGCCCCTTGTCCAAAAGCCGTTGAATAAGTATAAGTGCCTTTTGGTAATTTATTTCACTTCCATGCTCCATAAACTCTGCAACAAACTTCTCCTCCACATACCTGCAGCAACTACGTTCCAATCTAGTTATAATATCCGCCAAAAAACTTTCTACTGAAATAATAGGAGGTACGCAAATACCATTCATTTCCTCTTCCCAATATCGGATACATTCCTTCATATTTTGTGATAAAAGCAGATTACATCCATCCCAAAACTCTAAAAATTCGTCTTCATCTTCTCTCTGTATTGCCTTATAAAAGGGAAACTTCTGGAAATCACTTTCGTCATCTTTGGAATCAGCTTCCCATATGATGTCAGAATATCCTTTTGTCCCTACAGAGTCCCATGTTTCCCAGAAATCCAAGTTGGCAGCCTGCGTATAGGCAAGCACAAGACGCATAGGTAAAACATACAGGGAGAGCTCTGCAATAATCCCCTTTTCATCCTGACGTGCTGATAGTTCTTTTCTTTTAGTAAAATCAGCGTTTATCAGTTCTGCAAGGAAACTTCTCATAACTGTTTTTTCAGTTTCTTTTATACCTTCAAAAACTCTATATGCATATTCTATCCGGCTGCATGAATTTGCAGATTTTATTTCGTTTCTACAAGATATCTTTGTCTCATCGGGCATAATTATTTTTTTATTTTCGACTTCAAAAACTGCTAGCAACTGCTCCATATCCAAGCTGCCATACTTGTCCGAATAATCCTCTAATAAATCTGTATATGTAATATCCTTATATTCTTCAGAATTTCTGAAAAAAAGATACACTTCCGACATTCTAATTCGCCCAGGCAACGTTACTTTCTCTCCTAATACCCCCTGAATCAAAAGCAGGTATATTTCTACATCATACAGCTTGCCAGATTTTATAAAATAGCAGCCGCCATTCGTATATGCTTCCTGCAAGACCATTATCATATTCATTACAATACCAAATTCATTATATCCCGGATCTTCCACATACAGTTCGCAAGTATTCAGGTCGTATTGGGAAATTTTTCTCTTTTTCTTTTCAAAAATTGAATTAATCAAATAAAACAATCCCATCTGTATTTGGTCGTGCAGGGGCAGCCACAGTCACTTTTTTCCTGCAACCGTCATTTCTACTGTCTTTCTTATACCACATTTGTCCATGATTTCAAGAACATATCTATTCATCTCATTTCTTTTTTCTGCTGGAATATTTACCTTTCCTGCAAGACAAAACATATTATCTTTCATATACAATCCTCCCGCTTCGTTCTCATATGCAGTAAGTAAATTATAATTTCTATATAATCTGTCTATTGCTTTCTTCACTTTTAACAGATGATTGAAAATCCTTAATGAATTTTTTCATACTGAATAATATCAAGTTCTTACCAAACATATTCACCTGACATCTTCGCAGAGGAAATAAGCAACCTTTTCAAGATATTTTTTCTGTTCCTCTTCAAACAGCCCCAGCAGCACTCCAACTCTTCCTGTTTCCCGGTATTCTTCCAGCCCTTCAATATACTTTGTTCGGTACTTAACCTCTATAATCAAAGGAATCAAATTGGATTTCAAACATTCTCTGAATAGAATAAACCTCCCCATCGTACCATTTCCATCTGGCAATGGTACGATGGGGATAACTGTCAAACCGATTTTTCCCAATAAATAAAGAACAGATATATCTAATCACATCTGCTCTTTACACTATACCTATATAACACACCCATGAGAAATCAATTTTTGCTGTTTCTCTGTCAGACTACTATAATTCAAAACTTCTAAATCAGATTTAAGATAATTGCACATATAACTACGAATAATACTTTTTTTATCTATATATTCAAATTTAAATTTTGAATTATCAAACGAATTCCCATCAAAAAAACCACTAATAAATCGCTCCTCATTATTGCCACTATGCAGTAATTCATCAATAACAAACAAACCAGAAAAATCTATTGTTCTTAATTGTTGTTGAAGTTCATTAACAAAATCAAAAGGAGAATCACTGGTTTTCATAATAACTAGGATTTTTATTTCTTTATTATCAAGTTTTACAATATCAAAATTATTCATATGTCTTCTCCTTTCTTTGTTTTACTACTTATTCATAATATTCATCAATAAGCGATAATGTTCTTTTAATTAAATCATGTGCTCTTCCTACATCAAGTAAATCCGTTGTGTCCAAAGGTGCTGTAGGGTCATCCCAATGAGATAATTTATTTCGGTTACTATTAAAGAAAGTATAACAATTCCCTATATATTTCACTTGTTCTGTAGTAGCTTTCCCATATCTTTCAGAACATAACCTATATTTCGCCCCTACTTTCTCAAACATATCATAGCCATTTGCTTTTATATATTTCCAATCAGGAATAATCTCCAAATTCAAAAGAATCATTTTTAAATGACCATCTATTGCTCTGATTACTGGTTGAGCCAAATATGTGCCATCAAACATATTCCCATCTAGTTTTAAATTGTAAACTGCTTGATGCAATGTCTTTGACATTTTTGCTGGCAATTTATCATAAGCATTCGGCATATAATATTGAACTTTTGAACTAATTTCATCTTTATCAATATTAATTTTGTATGTATCATTGTATATCTGTGGAATTTTCTCAATTTCTACTAATTCAGTCACATATGACAAAATTGTTGAAAAAAGCTGTTTGGGTTTTCCTTGCATAACAAGTTTATTTCCCTTGTTATAATAATTTATCACTATTTTATCCTTATTGCCTAATTTTAATGAAACAGAACGCCCATATGCAATACTTTTTTCTTCCTTCTGAATATTATTTGCTCCAAATTCTTCCTCTAACAAAATCAATATAGTTTCTAAATCTGACCACAGGATATTATCAACGGTAAACCAAAAATCTCCTTTTTTAATTTTAGGAATCCCCTTTCCATTTGTCAATGCTGCTTTTGCTAATTTATCAGCTTCTTCATTATATTTATTCCCTGTATGTGCAGCGATTTTTTTGAATGAAATATTAAGTTTATCACTATTCTCTTTCATGAAATTCGCATACTTCTTTGTCAAACTGTTTTTGGCTTTCCACTCGCCAGTAGCCCATTTCTCTATACCTAAATAATCATAGCATATCTCTATTGCAGAATATCCATTCTTATCACACCATTTTACAGCAAACATTGCTCCGAGCATCTCTCCCGTGACGTTTCGCAATGCTATTGAATCAGGATTATCTCCATTTCCAGACTCCCGAATGACCTCACCATTAGGAGTAATTATAATACAACCAAACGCATACTTACCAATATCTGCATCAAAACTACCATCAACATATGCAATAATTTGATTTTCTAAACATTCTTCCCCTTTTTCAAAAGAACTATTCAACTCGCTCTTCTCTATTCCAGATAAATATTCGTTTGCTTCTTCCTCTGTAAAAAAGCCTTTGTATTCTGCCCCTGGATACCCATTAACTGAATCTCTACACTCATCCCAGCTTCTAAAAATCCCAACTAATTTTCCTTTTCTTACCGCATATATCTTTTTCTTCGCCATTACTTTCCTCCAAAGTGACATATTATAGCAAGTATTCCCTTACATGTCAATACTTCCATACCCTAATCATATAGTTAAACGTTACTATTCATAGCTTCCAGCCAATTATAGGAATGGTATTTGCACATTTAAAGTTGCTTGCAGCGAAACATAAACACTCTCATAATTCACTGTACCGAATCGTAACAGCGTAGTTTAAATGCATTTCGACTATGAACAGTAACAGTCAGACACCTTTTTTCAAAATAATTATATTTCATATCTGCAAATAGCTCAACAACTTTATAAATTATTCATAAATCAATCTGTCTGTCTTTTTTCTACTCAACAATCACATTTTCTCCAACAATCTTCCTAATACAAATACTTTAACTAATTTTAATGTGCAAATCGGGTGCCGCTGTTACGCCACTTTCTGCCGGCGTCTCTGTGTTACATTTCCATCTTGAAAAGGATGGATCGCCTCATATTTCGCATGGAATTCTGCCATATATGAGAGTTCCTTTAACGGTTAGCTGTGATACCATTCTAAAAGTTCTTCCATTTTCGCAGGAACATCTTTCAGAAGTACCGTTTCATACATTCCAACCATGTCCAAACGTTTTTAAAAATCACCTATCGCATATCCTTTCGCCCGATCTTCAAAAACACCACTTTTCAGTTCATAATGAAAAGTTTTGATCAAATCAATGGATAATGGTTCTTCCAACGTGTCAATCATCTTATTAAACATTAAGAAATGTCCATTCATTTCTTCTACATCTTTTGCCTGATAGTAATCGTCGTTTACCGGAAGCATACCTGTATCAAACAGTGATGCCGTCTGATCTTCCGTTAACATGGAATCTTCAATTTTATTAGATAAGTTCCATATCAGATTTATGAAAACTATTATATCATAATGTCAATGACAGATATGCCCTCAATAAACATATATTTCTTTTTGTCTGCTAAAAGATTTGCAGAAAACGGTTTAATAAAAATACAAAGTTAATCTACTAATCTTTGCTATATACGGCAAGTAGTGCCCCCCTTATTAACAAACAAAGAATAGACAATATAGCACAAGCTTACATCATTACTCTTTGACATGATGATTACTTTATCACATACTTAGTACCTCTTCCCCTGCCTTCAATTTTTACAACACCTTTCTTCCCCATATCTTTCAGCAACTGTGTTGTCTTTGATTTGCCAAATGGGGCATAAGGAGCAATTTCGCTGATGGATTTCAGCATTGTCCTGCTCAGAATCTTATATATTTTTCTTTCGTCTTCCGTTAAATTCAGGTTTTTCTCAAAAACCGGGAGTACGATCTTGATTGTATTTTCCGACACTTCAAAATCCGGCTTCATCAAGCCTTCCTCATAGAGCTGTTTTATCCTTGTAATCCCTGTACCGAAGATTTCAACAAACCCAAGTCTGTAAAATACATTTGCAAGATTTCTATTTCTTAAAATCGAAAGTTTCCCCGATAAATATTCATCTTCTGCTATTCCAGAAGGCAGTCCCCCCGGAGAAATAATTTCTATTCTGTCATCAAACATCGAAACTTTGATCTGCGAATCCATATCCCACGCTCTGTGAATCAGCGCATTTGCGATTGCTTCTCGAAAGGCAGCCTCCGGTATTTTTTCTATCTTTTTCCTGTCAGTGCCTTGTATTTCTTCATATTCATAATAATCCTTGAACACCTCTGCAGTTTTTTCGTAGACTTCAAAAATGGATATATGATCAAAGGTTGCCCTCTTATGAATCACACTGATGTTTTCACCGAACTTTACCATATCAATTCCCGGAAAATGATTTTTATCCGCCAAAATACCAGCCGCATTATTATATCCAATCGTACTGTTGTATAAGTTCAGCGTTTTCAAAGTGTCCTGATTAAAATCTTCAATCTGGATACATTCTTTTAGTTTTTGACATAGCGTATCAAATGTCAACTCTTGTTCCTCACACCGTAATTCTTCAAATCTGATATTTTTTCCTTCTAAAATCAACCTTGACAACTCCAGTGTGTCAACCTCTATGGTTGCAGTATCATTTCGCTTATATGCCTTCGATTTATATAAATAAGGCTTTTGCATCCCGCTTTTTACAGTCAGTTTTATCGTTCTGTCGTGATTCTGCAATTCCAGCGTATAATGGGGCTGCGGAGTAATACTGTCATTAATCTTATTTTCGATATCAAGACATGCTTGTTTTACATCTGACAGACCTTTGATATTACCATTGTCATCGATGCCAAAAAATACTTCTCCACCATCGTAATTCGAAAAGGCACTTACTGTTTTTAAAAATGTATTTGTAATCTTTTCTTTAAACTCTGTTGTTCTTGTTTCACGCATACACTGTTCTTCCTTTCCAATTTCACTGTTTATAGTATACGCAGAAACACGCATAAAATCAATCGTATTTTTTTGCAATTGATTTTATGCGTGTTTTTGATCATAAAATTTAAAATTCCTGTCATAACAAATATGTTTCTGCAATGATATGCGTCAAATAGCTATATAGCAACAGACTATTCTTCAATCATAATCCCTATTTTTTCAAAAAATAAAGACACGTTACAATAGTGCTTTAAAGAATTTCCATTTTCCATGATAAATTTCCATATCTCCGCATAAGTTCCCGGTACATAACATGAAATATCATATAATGACTTCAAAAACTCCATAGGTCTATCGCTATATTGGTCTGCTATTTCAAATGCCAAATTATTCTGAAACAAACATTCCCACACCTCCTTAATATTTTCACTCATCCAACATTGCCAGATAGCTGTCCAACCTTTTATTCACATACCCAGCAAACAACTTTTCCATCACATCCAGATTATGATTTACAAGATATTCATCAAACGAATTGTAATAAGCAATCCGATCTGTAAACTTAATGTCTATTGGAGGATACCCGGCTTTCATCAATTCCAGATTCATAAGCAGTCGTCCCGTCCGGCCATTTCCGTCAATGAAAGGGTGAATTCCCTCAAACTCAATATGAAACCGTGCAAGCCGTGGAATGATATGCTCTGTGTTATTTCTATAAGACACTAGCAGTTGCTCCATCTTAGGCTGTATCAGATATGGCTGCACTGGTTCATGCTTTGCACCCATAATTCTTACCGGAACTCTTCTGTAAACACCTCGGTCATCCTTTTTATCAGCCAACACCAGATAATGAATCTGCTTAATAATGCTCTCTGATAATGGTACCTGATTCTTTACCAAATCCTGCACAAAATCAAAAGCTTCTTTATGTCCGACCGCTTCCATATGATCTTTCAGTGGCTTCTGATCAATCGTCAAACCACGCAACACCATATCCGTCTCTCGCAAGGTCAGCGTGTTTCCCTCTATCGCATTGGAATTGTAAGTGTATTCAACTACAAATTCCTCTGTCAGTCGCTCCACCTCTCCCGCTGTCAAAGGTCGTCTGGAATCCAGTTCGATTTTTTTCCTGTCAATTACCGCCAGCAAACTCTCTGCTTTTTTATACCTACCGTCCTCCGGTTTCTTCGCATCTACAGGAATTTTCCAACTGCGCCCTTCGCGGGTAACACCCAAAATTTTTCCCTCTGAACATAATATACGAACTCTTCTATCTGAAATGCCCCATTTTTCTGCGGCCTGTTTCACTGTCATGTACATAAATCTACACCTCTCTTCAAACAGTAGTATACCCTATTATCGGAACAATATAAACAGTATCGGAATAATATTTTCCACTTATCGGAATAATACAAAAGTCCGAAAGATACCAATTCTCAATCTCCCGGACCATTATTATGCACTTTTAATTTTGGTTTCCTCAATCGTAGTAAAATTGTAGTATCCCACCAGTCCTATTGCACTGCTTTGCCGCAGTTTATCGTAGCAATTGCCCTCAAGCACTTTCACGCCACTGTTTTTGTCGTGACAAAGAAGAGGTATTAAAATCATATTCCTCCTGAAAATTTTTTCCATAAATTTCCTTTTCATTTCCAGACTACTCAAATTCAACAATATATCTTCCTATTCTCCAATATATTTCTGTCATTGTTTGATTAACGGCACCTGTGAGGTGTTCTTTGGCAACTGCTACCGTTTTTTCAATTTCAGAAATCAAATAATCCATCTTATCATTTGTTGTAACCTCTTACATATATTTCCTTTCCTGAATTTGTCAGCGCTTTCTTCTGTCCGCTTTTTGATAATTTCTTTATGACTCTGTTCCATTTTAATCCTGATACATAATCTTCTTCCACATATCCATAGCGCAATGCATACTTGAAAGAAGTTGTAAGCACAGTCTTCAAAATTTTCGCTACTGATGGAGATTTGTCATATGTTTTTTTATAAATTCTCTTTACATGATTTTTCCGCAATTTCCCCATAGATAGCCGCCCATACAATGGCAAAATATAATTTTGAATCGCATTCTTATAAGAATAATAAGAATTATAGGAAAGCGACTTCTTTTTGACTTCCTCTAGCCAAAACTCATAAAAGTCCTGAACACTTGTTCAAGCGTTCTGTCACTTCATACAGTTTTCCACTGCATTTTTTCGCTAGAATCTTTGCTAGGTGGGTTCCCCCTTGTCGGCTCCAACTCCTGTGCCCGTGTTTCATCCGCTTTGCAATTACACTCCACATATGGTTCTCCATTGTTTCCATGTTTCAGTATTCCAGTCCTTCCGGCAGTTCAAGGCCCTGCGACTGGTATGGCAGAAGCCCTTCCCTGTTATTCTTATAATACCGGATCAGTTCTTCTCCGTCTTTCATCTCATCATCGTCACTCAGATTGCTCCCCTTCGCTTTATTTTTCTATAGTAATTTTCAAAAAACGACCCTGAAATTTCTCCAGAGTCGTAAAAATCAAGTCATTTCATTTTAATTTTATACAAGCAATTTTTAATTTAGTAAAACTTTCCTCACTGATTACATGTTCTATCCGACAAGCATCTTGCTCTGCCGTTTTACGGCTAACTCCTATAGCCAAAAGCTTTTCTGTAAAAAATAAATGTCGTTCGTAAATTTTTTCAGCAACTTTTTTACCTGCATCTGTCAAGGAAAGAAAACCATTTTTATCTTTTCTAATAAAGCCGCTCTTCTGCAAAACTGCAACAGCATGGCATACACTGGGCTTTGATACTTCTCTATATTCAGCTACATCCACAGAACGTACCATACCATTTTTCTTCTGAAGAATTAGTATCGTTTCCAAATAATCTTCCCTAGATTCATAAATCTTCATAAGACTCTCCTTTACTCCGCCAATTTCCAGCCTATAGCCTCCTTCCTAGCGGATATAAAGTCAGCATACAATCCACTCTGCTGAATCAATTCCGCATGAGTGCCTCTCTGTACAATATGAGCGTTGTTCAGTACAAGTATCTGGTCGGCGTTCCGAACGGTTTTCAGCCGGTGAGCAATCATAATGATGGTCTTATCATGGGTCAGTGCCTCAATAGCATGCTGCAATTCATCCTCATTCTCCGGATCAACGCTACTTGTTGCCTCATCCAAAATGATAATAGGCGCGTTTTTCAGCATGGCACGAGCGATGGAAATACGCTGCTTCTCTCCGCCGGATAAAGTACCGCCTCCCTCGCCTATCATAGTGTCATATCCGTCCGGTAAAGCGGAAATAAAGTCATGACAACAAGCTTTTTTCGCCACCTCAACCACTTGCTCATGAGTAGCGTCCTGGCAACCAAACTTGATGTTGTTCTCAATCGTATCTGCAAAGAGATATACACTCTGAAACACCATTGAAATGCTCTTCATCAGACTATCCAGTTTGAAATCCTGTACATCCATACCGCCAATGGTAATTTTTCCGGAGTCTACATCCCAAAAACGGGCAATCAAGTTACACATTGTTGTCTTACCTGCACCAGAAGGACCGACAATGGCTGTGGTTGTTTTCTCAGGAATAGTAAAACTGACCTGATCTAATATCTTGCGGTCTGCGTAGGAAAAATCCACCTTATCAAACACAATCTCGCTGGTTTTGGGGGTAATGTCAGCGCCTTTCTCATCCATTATCGGCGTATCATCAATGGCATTTGCCGTGTCCATCGAAGCCGCCAACATTTGCAACAAAGAAGCCATGTTTCCGGCATTTTCCAAATCATTGAACACCATGAAAGAAGCTATTACTAAAATCAAGCCGTAGACCAGCGGCAGAGAATCGCCCAGCCAAAGCCAGATTGAAGCCAGTAACAACAGGATGCTGAACACCCGGACAACCACTTGTTTGATAGCGTCATAGGGAATGCTGGCTTTTGTCAGCTTCAGATTATTCCGGCAACTTGATTGAATAGCATTTCTGATGGATTGTGCACTGTCCCTTTCAAGCCCAAATGCTTTGACGATTCCCATGCCCTGGATGTATTCCAACACGGAGGTCACAAGGGACTCCTGTGTGTGCTGACGAACCGAACTTTGAGCTGCGGACTTTCGGAGAGCCAGTTCCGCCACTGCAAGGTAAAGCAGGACACCGGCAACAGCTACAAGCCCAATCCTCCAGTCGAATATCAGCAGGACAATAACCAAAGCCACCGAATTAAAAAATCCCCCCAGTACAGATACCAAAACACGGGCTGCCGAGTTTTCTACATCTCCTAAAGTCGTTGTGACAATGGCAGTAATATCCCCGATACTATTCTTGTTGAAATAGCCCATCGGGATATAGCGCAGCCGATCTCCTATATGGATACGTTTTTCTGCCACCATACAATAGCCGGTTTCTGTCTGCTTCATCGTGGAGAAATAGGTCGTAATGATACGCCCAATAAGGGAAACGCCCATAATCCCCAGTGAAATCCAGATAAATTGTCCGTCCCGGTTGTTAGATACTAGCGCACCTATTACCACAAAGAGGGCGGCAAACTGCAGGGCTGAAAACAGCCCAGACAGGAATGCAAACAATAGAGATTTTTTTAGCAGCCTCTTCTTGCTGCCTGCAAAAGCAAAAATTTTTTTCAATGTTCCATACATCTGACATCCCCCTTACATCTGGTCCTTCGCGCCGATATGCGCCTGCCACATATCCCGGTAGAGGGGGCAGGTTTCCAGCAGTTTCTCATGCGTACCTTGTGCGCGGACAGTTCCATCCTTTACCACAACAATGTTGTCTGCGTCAACAATGGTAGACAGCCGGTGTGCAATCACAATCAGGGTCTTGCCGATAGTCAAAGCGGAAATGGCTTTCTGTACCAGCGCCTCATTTTCGGGGTCAATGTAGGCAGTGGCCTCATCTAAAATGACAACCGGCGCGTTTTTTAGCATGGCACGGGCGATGGCAATCCGCTGGCGCTCGCCGCCGGAAAGGTGGGAACCAGCACTACCGACAACCGTATCATAGCTGTTATCCAGCCGGCGGATAAAGGCGTCACAGCCGCTTTGTCTGGCAGCCTGTTCCACCTCCGCATCTGTAGCACTGGGTCTTCCCATGCGGATATTCTCCCGGATGCTACGATTAAACAGGTAATTGTCTTGGGATACATAGGAAATCTGATCTGCAATTTCAGACAGCGGTATATCCTTCATCTCGTGGTCTCCGAGTGTAATACTGCCGGATGTAACATCCCAATATCCGGCAATGAGCTTCGCCACCGTAGATTTTCCGGATCCAGATGGTCCTACAAGGGCTGTCATGGTCCCGGGCTGAATGGCAAGGTTCACATCATGCAGAACTTCTGTTATACCGTCATAGGAAAAAGACACATGTCCGAAAACAATACCGGTATCTTCCAGCTTAACCGGCGTGTCCTTATGGTTCAGTTCTTCGGCGTTCAAAAGCCGGCTGATTTCTTCCACATTTGTCCCCAGTACTGCCAAATCATCTGTAAAAGTAAAGGCTGCGATAATTGGTCCAACCAGCCCCAGCGAGAAAATTATAATAGAAAGAAAAGTAGAAAGTTCCAGACTACCAGAAAGCCAGAACGCAAAACCGCAAGGCAGCACACAGATTAGCACTGAGGGCAGAATGGCATTGTAGGCACTCATAGTTTTCTGGTTTTCTCTCATCCAATCCACATAGTAGTTGGCGTTATAGTTTACTGCATCGGAATACTTTTTGTAGGAACCGGCGGATTGACTAAATGCTTTAACCACCTCAATACCTCCAATATACTCTACAATGGCATCTGCCATCTGTTTTCCGGCTTTTACCGCACCTTCCCATTTAACGGGATAGTTCTTCATACCGGCGGACATAACAACAAGCCCCATCACCAGAGTAACAAGAGACAAAAGCGCCATGCGCCAATCCAGAATAAACAGGTACACAACAATCACAAGTGGTATCAGAACATTTGCAGTCATTTCCGGAATCAGGTGCGCAAAGGTCGGTTCCATTCCCTCTACACGGTCTACAATCGTTGTTTTATACTGACCAGACGGAGTATCCAAAACCGTTCCCATCGGGACATGAACCAGTTTTACTGTGATATTCTCCCTCAAGTCGCGTAGCGTGTAATAAGTCGCCGTGTGGGAAACCGTTGTAGAAAGGCAGGAAAACAGCACTTTCCCCAAATAGCCGCATAATGCAATAATGCTAGCGGTCACATAGAAGGAAAAATTCTGCTCCCCAGCCAGCATCAGCGTAACAATATGCGCCACGCAAAAATAGGGCACCATCTGGCAGGTCACGCCTAATACTGCAAGGATAATGCTGCTTATGAATTTCCCATGATAAGATTTTCCCCATCCCCATAGGACACCTATGGGTGATTCTTTCTTTTCTTTTTTCATATTACCGCTCCCTTTATGAAATAGTTTCTAATTTTTTCAAGACCGACCTTATCCATTTGAAATTGATCAACAATGTAGCCTTCCTCAAAATGAACAATATCCGTACAACAGTCTAAAATCAACTCAAGATCATGGGTAATAACATACAAGGTAATACCCGCGTCTCTGACTTGCCGTAGGATATTTGCAACCTCTTTCATATGCTTATAATCAAGACCGCTGGTCGGTTCATCGAAAAATAAAATAGAACGCTTAGACGCGATTGCCGAGGCAATTGCTACTCGTTGTTTTTGACCGCCAGAAAGGGACATAGGGTGTCTGTCTTTGAAATCCGTTAAATCTAATTTAGAAAGGATTTCTTCCGCTTGTTCCTGGTTTTCCTCCTCCATACTAATTAAGATTTCATCCAACACCGTTTCTGTAAAAAGTTGATGATTAACATCCTGCATTACCATATAGCAGGTATTTAACCTGTCTTTAGGGTGGTAAGTCTTGCCATTCCAGATAACTTTACCGCAACGCTTTTCCAAACCGCAAAAGCACCGGGAAAAAGTAGACTTTCCGGCTCCATTGTTTCCAATAATCCCTACAATACGATTTGCTGGAATTTTATCTTCACGAATGTGAAGTGTCTTCGGCTCATTTTTATAGGCAAAGTTAAAGTTGCAAAGCTCCATTTGTTTTCCAGTTTGCTGTACTGTTTCAGGTGGCAATAAATTTTCAAGAATGAAGGCACGCAACCCTAAATCGGTTCTTTGCTGTTCTGTCAGCCGCTCAAATTCTGCAGCGGAATAATCTTTTTCCACCTCTCCAGCAGTAATATAAATAAAACGATCCGCAAGACCACGCAGATAGTAGAGTCGATGTTCCGATATAATAATTGTTTTTCCCTGCGATTTCCAAAATGCAAGCGTAGCTCTCAGAGCAAGAATAGAGGAAGCGTCAAGGTTGGATGATGGTTCGTCCATAACAAGCACATTTGGTTCCATAATCGACACACCTGCACAAGCGATTTTTTGTTTTTCTCCGCCGGAGAGATGAAAAATATTACGCCCCATCAATTTCTCCAAACGGAAATCCTGGACGGTTTTTTCCAACCGGTTCCGAATACTTTGTTCCGGCTGGCCGAGATTTTCACAACCGAATGTAATTTCGCTGGTTGTATCCACATTAAAAAATTGAGAACGGGGATTTTGAAATACACTGCCAACAGTTTTTGCGGTATCATAAAGGGGCTGCTCTGAAACTTTTGCCCCGTTTACCCATACTTCCCCGTTCATTTTTCCTTCATAGTAATGAGGAATTAAACCATTGATCAACCGGGTAATTGTCGTTTTTCCGCAGCCACTTTCACCGCAAAGTACGACAAACTGACCGTCCTCTATATTCAGATTTATATCCTGAATCCCACCAGCGCTCTCATTTTCTCCTCCATAAGAGAAAGTTACATGGTCAATCTGTATCACAGGCTCACCCCTCCTTTTAAAACACAATTTGCCGCTGAAACAAAAACAGAATAAAACATAGGATGCAAAGCATGATAGCTATCACATCTTGAAAATGAAAACCAATCTGACATACATTTGTACGTTTGACGGGGGCACCAAGCCCCCGTGTTAACGCGGCGGCAGAAAGTTCGTCTCCAATCTTCACAACGGATACCATTAAGGGTACAAGCCTGTATTCTACCATCAAAAAAGGATTTTTTCCTCCGAAACGGATTCCCCGCATTTTCATTGCGTCCCGTATTGCCTGATATTCTTCACTGATCGTAGGGAAAAAGCGAAATATTACAGACATGGGGATGACAATTTTTTCTGTAATGTGCATACGTTCCATTGCAGCGATAAACTCACTTACTGAAGTTGATGAAATCAACCAAGCACCTGTCATAATGCCGGGTGCAAAGCGCGTCATTATGGATGTAATCGCAAGCACAATGAAAGAAAGCAATCCACTTAAAACTGTGAGGGCTATCCGTTCCAATACGAAACAGACCGCATATAATAGCAAATACTTTCCTGCTGTTTTGAAACGGCGCTCCGATAAGATCAGCACAAAAGGGATAAGGCTTAAACAGGGCTTGACGATGTTCATGATCCCTGTGTTGCTGGTACTGAACATCAGTGTTGTGATTGTCAGCAGCAGTACAAGTTTTGTGCGAGGATCAAACAATATTCCTTTTCTTTTTTTAGTTGTTGCAAAGAATGATTCCTCGTTCATTACACAATTCCCGCTTTAGCAAAATGCTTTTTCAACAGTGCCTTACCTAACAGGCCACCCAAAATTGCGAAAACAAAAATTCCAGCAATTACCAGAACGATGCTCCACATGGGCATAACTGCCATTACTTTGTCAGCGTATTCCTCACCAAAGCTGGCTGCAAAGCTGGCCCGGGAATCCTCTACCATGAAATACATGGGAATGTATGTACCAACGATCCAAATACTGAATACCGCATAACCGATCAGGCTCTTTTTTACACTTTTATAGCCGCCAGATTTCAAAATCAAATCACTCATCAAGCCAAAAATCGCACCCGTTAGTACACCCCAGAATCCCATGCCGGTCAAGCCCATCAGCAGACCGCTTAAAATTCCCATGATCGTAACCATGCCGAATTTTTTCACTCTTGTCAGGAACAGCATGAAGGGAATACCGGTAATCAATGCCCACAATGCTCCGAGAATCGGCATGAAAATGGGCACAAATCCAATAGGAATGGCGACGCAGCACCCTATAACAAAATAGAGAACTGTGAATAGACCGAGATTAATCAGATCCTTTGCTTGTAGCTTGTTACTCATAATGAGTACCTCCATTTATTTTTTTAGTTAGTAATTTCTAACCTCTTTATAAGATAGCACAGTTAGTTGTGGCTCTCTACAACCAATTATCTTTTTAGCTCCAAACAGCACCGAGTTTTTTTGTTGACTGATTTCGTTTGCAATTCTATAATATAATTAAAATTCAAAGAAAAACAGGTAGTCGAATGACAGGAGCAAGAAATGAAGATTGATGATATTATAAGAAAATGTATTGAGATTCCTGGTATTTCAATAAAGCGCAGTGATTTCAGTGCAGAACTACTTATGAAAGCCAAAGAAGGGAAGGGGGCGATGACCTTTTTCCCGCTTTTCCCTGGGCTTACTATTGCGTATATCTTCGTAAATTCTCCGACATGGGCAGCACCCAATTTCTGTGAAGATAGCTCCATTGAAAAAGGACCGTTGCTTCTAAACTATTGTGTGACCGGGCGTTGCGAGATTATCTTGAATAATGAAAACTTTGTATATGTGAAAGATGGAGAAATTTCTCTCACAGAGCGTTTCGCCCAAAAGCAATATGTCTATCCTCGCCGCATCTATGAGGGAATGGAATTCTTCGTTGATACTGATACTCTGACAGCAGAAAGTGCATGGATACAAAAAGAGTTTGGCATTGACTTTCATAAAATTATTGAACTTTTTTGTCCAAATGGAAATACCTATATTTCAACGGTTGCTCCTGAAGTCGAAGAGATATTGACAAAACTTTGGGGACTTTTGGATATTGCGCCCCCATTTTCAATCTTTCAAATGAAGGTCTATGTTCTGGCACTTTTTTCACTGCTACAAAGTCTTAACGATATTCCCCCATCGCAGGCCTGCACATTTTTTACTGAAACACAGGTAGAGATTGCAAAACGTGTTGAAAAAATCATTACTTCCGATTTGCGGCAGCATCATCCTGCATGGGAATTGGCAGCACAGTTTTCTGTCAGCGAAACCAGCTTAAAAAACTATTTTCGTGGCGTTTTTGGTCAAAACATATCTATTTATCTTCGGGAAATGCGAATGAAAAAAGCTGCTGATTTACTTACCACTACAAAACTATCTGTAGCGACAATAGCGGAAAAAGTTGGCTACATGAATCAAAGCAAGTTTGCATCTGTTTTCAAAAAACAGTTTGATATGTCCCCCCTAGAATATCGACGACATAAAACTCTAGATTTGCAAAAGAATTATAGAATTAGAGAATATCCCAACATTTAACATCTAGAATCTTTAGCATGATAACAATTAGGCTCATTCCCCTCTAAGCCTAATTGTTATCTGCTTTCATCCTATTCAATTATACCATCTTCGTAATATTCCTCTACATGATTCTGTTTTTTCAATGACGTATAATATTTAGCAATGAGTTTAGGTGTCATCGGATGAATATTAAGATTTAATTTTTTTAACATTTCTGACATTTTCTCCGTTGAAAATATCAAGTCTTTCTCTTGTTTCCAATATTTCTCGTCAAAAAAATCCATAAAAGGCGAAATAGGAAGTTTGCATTCATACGTTTTTACCTTTTCTATCCACTGTCTAATATCTATTGGAGATAAAGAAATTCCAATACTTTTAGCTATTGCAGCAGCATCTTCAAAACTAATGCTCTGTGGGTTTATAATATGATATGTCTTACCATACTCCCTTTCATTTTGCGATATCCCTACCACTATTTTTGCCACATCATCAACGGCAATCGGTGCTATTTCACCTTTTACGTTTGGGTATAGTTGAAGTAATAAGCAAGTCTCTATTATTCTGAAAATAAAATCACCAGTATTACACATTCCACTTTCTGAATCTCCAACAATGTGACCCAACCTATATACAATCACAGGAATTCCCAATTCCTTTGCTTCCCAAATTATCCTCTCTGATACCCACTTACTTTGTGTATATCCAATTGGTAATATCCCTGGATTACTAAGGTTTTGATTCTCTAAGACTACTCGCTTATCATACCTAAATTTTGAAAAAATCGAAATAGTTGACATATAAAAAATTGCTTTTATACGCTTATATCTTGCAAATCTTATTATCTCTTTGGTGCCATTTACATTAATATTTTTCAATTCGTTATATCCATATAAAAAATGTACTTTAGCTCCATTATGGTAGATACAATCTACCTTTTCTGCCAAATTCTCATATTCTTTTTCCTCCATTCCGAGATTTCTACATCCAAGATCCCCTAGAACTATTTGTACACGCCCTTTTTCATAATCAAAGGTTCCAAATTTCATCAACGAATTTTCTAGCTTTTTTTCCGCTTCTCTTAAGGACTCTGCTCTAATTAAACAATATATTTGCATTGTTGTCTCTTGTAACAATTCTCGCAATAGATAACTTCCTAAATATCCTGTCGCTCCAGTTAGTAAACAAACATTTTTTTCTATTTCTACTTTTTCATTATTAGGTGTTATATCTAATTTAATATCTTCTTGTAACAATTCAAATAAGTCTGTTTGTTCGCACTTTGGTTGTTCTAAGGTTTCATATATCTTTCTACTGAGCTTTTCAATAGTCGGATAAGAGAAAATATATGAAAATGGAATATTTATATTTCCAAACACTTTTCGAATACCTTCTATTATATTTATTGCATTTAGACTGTTTCCTCCCAACAAAAAGTAATTGTCCTTTGCTCTCACATCGACTTTTAATTCTTCTTGCCATATTTTCTTTATTTTACATTCTATTTCTTGTATCTTCATTTTATTTTTCCTCCTATCATTCATTTAATTATTAGATATTTAAACATATCTAATATAAAATTTCCTCTCCATTAATCGGTATAATTTCTTCTGGTAAAATATTATTTACAGGTCCAATACATTTTCCAATTTCTCCCCATAATTTACATAAATTCAATTGATACTGTATGTTTTTCCTATCCATTTCATTTTCAATTAACATCATAAATTCGTTAATCATATTAGAAATTCCCTGTGGCCAAACATTATCATATATATCTTTGTAAGTATCATCAAGACAATCTTCATTCAAAATTTCTGTAACTTTTTGATTAGAATATATATTATTTCCTTCAAAATTTAATATCCCATTTTTCTTCTCTATAAAATATCTCGGCTCCCAAAATACGGCACCTATCGAATTATCCATTACTAATTGTCCGCTACTAGTAAAAAGTACAATTCTATGAAACAACAATGCATAATTATCGGAATTATCAGAAGCCATTCTATTTTCTATTTTTAATATCAACGGTATCTTTTCCACTTCCCCCTCAACAATAACCAATATTTCATTAGTAGTTTTAACTTTATTTAGTTTATATGTGGTAACATTCCCCAACATTTTTCCTAGTATATCCAAAAGAGGATATAACACCTGTATACTACATTCAGCTTCCAGTAAAATAGGTCTGGTTTTATTTAGTAATTTATTTGCATATTCTATCATAAGTTTTCCAGCCGAAATTCCAGAATAAAAACTGTTAATATAATAATGGCAATGATTCTTTAAAGCTTGTTTAAAACATTCTTTTGCCTCGTTATAATGAACCGGTTGCTCTTGAATTACATTTATTCCTCTTTTTAAACATTCTAAAGCTATTTCTGCACCATCACCCCCAGTTATGGATGATTTTACAGCAACACAAACAATATCTACATCTTTACTATTTAATTGAGAAATATCAGTATATAATGGGATATTATTTTCACCTGCACATTTTTTAGACTGCAAACTCCCCTTTGATAAAATTCCAACCAGTTTGCAGTTTGCATTAATTTTTATGCCTCTGATATACATTCTTCCAAAATTTGTTCCGCACACTACTATTCTATAGTATTTTTTATCTTTCTTCCCTAAACTCATTTTATATTCTCCATAATTTCAAATAAAATCGAATAAGGCAAATACAATTACAGTATCTGCCCCATCCGCTTTTAACTATTCTAGTATTTTTGCCACATCATGCACATTGGGTTCCTTAAGACAGTTTGTATGTTCTCCTGGAATATAATCAATTGTCAAATCTCCCAGTACTATATTTTCCCACAGTTCTTTGTTACTAATATCTCTTACCGGAAAAAAATGTTTTGTATCATCTGCAACAAACAGAGCATGCACATCTCCTACATAAATTGATGGCTCATATCGCATAATCCCTTTAAAACTATGTCTAAACAATTTATAAAGTATTTTAAACATATCAATATTTTCTGCATCATCTCCTTCATTCTTTTTTATGGTTGCAAATATTTTTTGCAATCTTTCCTCTTGTGATAATTCACTTAATTTTTTAAATCCTACTGCAAGTTCTTCATACTCTCCACTTAACGTACATAGTTCATCAATTGATATAGCACGATCTCCATTTTGTGTCTTAAAATTTTCTAATGCACGCTGTAATAAAGTATTGCTGCCTATATACCCCGCTTTTTCTATATCTGCCCCAATGGATAATGCGAAAGCTCTTTCAAGAAGTAGCTCATTATCATAGTTATGTCCGCAGAGACTCGAACTTATTGTGACTACTTTAGCAACATTTTTCCCTCTTTCAACTAAAATGCGAGCAGTTTCAAAGGCAATCCAGCCACCAACACAATAGCCAATTAATATGTACTGATTCGTTGAAATTTTTTCCAATATATCTGCATATCTTTTAGCAGTGTCAATAATAAGACTATCGACATCTCTATTCAAATATTCTTCAAAACTTCCAAAGTTAAAACCACCCAAAAGTTCTGACTCCCTACTACTCTTTGCTAAATATGGCAGTAAGTCTTTGTAAGAGCTCAAAGTACCTGTCCCCGCATGAAAAAGAATTTTTGCTTTCTCACAATCTTTTTCTGGCTCTTTAAAGCTAATAAAAGGCGAAATATTTTCAGATTTTTCTTCAGTTGTTTCTGAAATTTTTCCCCTTAGTACTTCAGCGATCCCCTTAATTGTCGCATTTTTCATTAAGGCCATCATAAGGGCATCCCATTTCCATCCTTTTGTTTCTGGTAATTTTTGCATCATTTGACTTATTGTCTGTGCAACGAGCAATGAATCCCCTCCCACTGAGTAAAAGTCCTCATCTCTTCCTATCTCTTTACACCCGATGATTTCACACCATATATTCTTAATTCGATTTTCTAAATCGTCTAAAGGTTCAACCTCATTTACCTTATCCTTTCTATATTTTTCCTCGCGAATAGACAATTTTTTTCTGTCAATCTTTCCATTACTGCTCATAGGAAATTCATTTAATTCAATTATCTTTGAAGGAATCATATATTCAGGTACTTTTGTTTTTAAATAGCTTTCTATTTCATTTATATCTAGATCATTTTCACTTGAAAACTGAACTTCCATTAGAACTTGACCTGCTGAATATAAAACATCGTCCTCTTCGGGATAGGATAAAATAATATGCCCCTCCATCTCTTTTATTATATTTTTCCATTCTTCATAGTTAATAAAAATACTCTCCTTTGATTTTCTCCCATCTGAATATTCTTTAACGGCCTCTGCAAACTCAAATTCCATAGAAGTTAATAATGCATATCTCTTTTTTACCTCCTCAATAATAAATAGTTTTCCTTCGTTTTTAAGCATCTTCCTTATATTTGTTAAACTCTTCTTTATATCTTCTGCATTATGCAAAACGTTTCCACATAATATAATATCAAATTTCTCGCCCTCAAATCCTTGATCCCAATTGCATTTATTAATATCATAAATCTTATAATTAATCCAATTGTATTGCGAGAAAAGTTTTTTTGCTTCATTAAAGAAAAATTTTGAAACATCTGTAAAATAATACTCTACATTATATGGATGTAGTTTTTCAATTAATTCTAGACTACTACCCGCCACTCCTGCACCAATTTCCAATATTCTAATATTTTGCCTGTTTTTATTTAGTATTTCTAATATTTCCTCATGAAGTACCTTATTAATAGAACGATTAACTATATTGTCTTTATATGCGGCGTATGCAATGTCCAACTTTCCCTGTGGAAACAATAGTTCATTCGGATGTTTCTTTCCAGTCAACAAATCCTTTAGTTGAGTTGAAGATGAGTGTATGTAATTCATAAGGACATCACTATATCCAATTTTTCTATCTATTAGTTTCCAGTCCTCTTCAGCTTTTTCTGCAATATCATCAGCATATTTAGTTTTAGCATAAAACATACCTTTCTCTTCGCAAATAAATTTTTTATCTTTCAAAGCTGTCAACCATCTAATAATTAATTGGTGATATTGCGGTTTTACTTTTAACAGTTTTACAATGTCCTCAGGAGAATATTTCTCTTCACTACAGTTAAACATACCTTCCTTTCTCATTAAAGCCAAAATATACATTAGCGCCGTATTATCTGCAGCCTCAATCCATTTTTGGAAATCCTCTTTTGTAAACGTAAAACCAAATTCTGCTTCACAAATCTTTTTCTTCTCTGCAATAGTATCCGCAGCGGTAATAGTTCCATTATTTTTAGAAACATACGCTATCAATTCTCCATTATTATTTCTCACTACAACTGCATTTTCTATTTTTTTATACTTCCTTAAGGCATTCTCTATCTCTCCTAACTCTACTCTATACCCATTAACTTTAACCTGGGTATCTTTTCGTCCAACAAACTCTATAATTCCATCTTCTCTGTATAGTCCTAAATCCCCCGTTCTATATATGCGTTCATTGATTTGACCTATATATTGAAATTTATTATTTGTAAGTTCAGGATCATTCATATAACCTTTGGCTAAGCTCTTTCCCGCAATACAAATTTCCCCGATAACATAATCCGCACAAGGATTGTCATTTTCATCTAAAATATAAAATCGTTGATTTGATAATGGAATTCCATACGGTACATTTCTATCTGTTTCACTCATTTTATCAGTTGGAAAATATATTGACCAAATACCAGCTTCTGTAGCACCTCCTAGCCCGACACATTGAGTCTTAGGAAATCTTGTGCGAATATTCTTGATTAAGTTAGCAGGTATCCAATCTCCAGATAACAGTATTAAGCGAGGCACGTTTTTTCTACAATCATTTACCTGTAAATAAGCCATAAACATCTCCATTTGGGCTGGTACCATATTATATACTGTTATATGATATTTTGTGCATAATTCATACCAATGGGAAACATCTTTTTTTCTACTTTCTAATGGTAAAATAAGTGTTGCATTTGCATAAAATGCCGCAAATATATCAAATACTGATAAATCAAAATACAAATTGGAAATTCCTAATATTTTATCATCATCCGAAACCTCAAATTTGCTACAAATATCCATTATTGTGTTCATTGCCGCTGCGTGAGTCATTTCTACACCTTTAGGAATCCCTGTACTACCAGATGTAAATATACAATATGCGGACACATCTGAATCAAAGCATTCATATTTTAGCCCATTTTTGCTAGAGATATCATGAAGATCTATTCTAATATCCTTTTCCGTAATTCTTTCCTCTTTTTTCTGATATATGTTTAATTCTATGTTTGCTTGATTAACAATTTGGTATATTCTTTCTTTAGGTTGCGATGCATCTATCGGCACATATACCGCACCAAGAGATAATATAGCAATGACTGATGCAATTTGCCAGCCTCCCTTTTCAAGTAATACTCCAACTTTATCTCCTTTTTTTATTCCATTTTCTAACAAACGCGTTTGAATTGTTGCTGCTATATTTTCTAGTTTGGAATATGAAAATTTTTCCTCTCCACATATAAGTACAGTTCTATCTGGATTTTTTCTGCATCTCAAAAAGAAGCTTTCAATCAAATTTTTATTTTCATAAAGCTTTTCTGTATCATTTATCTTTTTTCGTATCTTCCGAGTATTGCTTCCTAAATTAATCATCAATTTATTTTCCCAAAATTCATCAAATACAGAATTATGAATATATTCCGTGAAACTTTCAAACATTTCATCAATTAGTCCTCTTGGGAATACCCCTTCTCTAACATCCCAATTCACTAATACCCCATCTATTGTCTTGCTAACCTGGCAATCTATAAGAACTTGTGGCGTTTCACTGATTTTATACAATAGCTGTCTTTTTTGTAATATATTCTCCTTATTTCCTGAGCCTACTGTACTTGTAAAAACATACGGAATAATACTTTCCTTATCTTTTCGTTTTAATTCACGTAAAACCTCAATTCCGCTAAATGCATTATGTGTCAAATTATCAAATAATATTTTTTGAGTCTGAGTTGCCTGTTCCTTTATACTGTTCGAATCACTTTCTTTAAATTCAAATAATGTTGTCGATGTAAAATCTCCAATTATTTTTTGTATATCATCATGAATATTAGGTCGTTGCATAACCGTAATATTAATCAAAAAATCTTTATTTTTTGACCATTGTTTTAAAGTTAAACAGTATAGCAATAACATCATCGCAGTTGGTGTAATATGATATTTCCGGCATTTTTCTTCGAACTTTTCCCATTTGCTGATATTCAAAGTATATTTCTTTTGAAAAAATGTTTTTGATTCTGTATCAGTAAAATCAACAGATGTATATATTTCCGGTTTACCCGGCAGAAGATCAATTTTATTTTTCCAATATGCTTTATCTTCATAAAACTTATTAAGGAAATTAATATCCTCCCTTTGATGTTGTGTATACGTTATATAATCTCTGTAGTTAATCTTTAGTGGTACAATCTGTTGGTTACTATATATCTGTTCCAAATCATTCATAAGTACATCTATACTAATGTAATCTCCAATTAGCATATCTAATGATAAACACAAAACACTTTTTTTACGATTTATTATGAACAAGACCAAATCAAACATGATATCTTTTTCTGGATTGTATTGTTTAAATTGTATTTGATTTCTCTTTTGTAATATTTCTCTATTTATATCGTTTTCAGTCTCATTTTCCAAATGATAGATTTCAATTGGTAATTTTGATATCTCTGGTAAGATAGCTTGTTTTCCCTCTTTTGAAAAACGTGCTCTTAACATTCCTTGCCGTTCAACAAGCTTTTTTACTGCAAATCTGAACTTATTTTCATCAGTAAATTCCGTCAGAAATTCAGCATATATTTTGCATCCCAGTCCCCCATAAAGATAACCTGGATTTCTTCCTAATAAATAAGAAGCCTGAATATCCGTGACTGGAAATTCTATATACTCTTCTTCTATATTATTTTGTACTATATTGACTTCCTTATGGGTTAAAAGTTCTATTATTTTTTCTTTATTAGCTTTTACTTCTTGTTTTAGTTCATCTCCAAATGCACCTTGCGGACTTTTAAAATGTAATTTTCCGTCTTTTACCCATAATTGTATGTTTTTCTCAGCACATTTGTTTATAATTTCATTTACGTTCATTTAATATTACCTCATCATATTTTCCGACTATGCAACTAATATAACCCATTTTCTGCTTTGATCTATTCTTACTTATTTTATTCTTCTTATCAAAACAAGATACGTTACACACTATGTCAGTTGCATTTCTGTATAATAGCCCACTTTAAAATCTATCCTTTTTTAATCTATCGATGAATATCCAACATTTCATATCTTTGATTCAAATCTTTATCCATCATATAGTTCCTTCCTCCATATCTGTATTTTCACTTTGTATTTTACTTTTCTCTAACGCCGCCGCTAACATCTTTGGTGTAGAATTAGAGAATAATAGCACAAGAGATATCTTTGTATCTGATAATTGCTTATTATTTAATTCATTAACTACCGCCATAGCCTTTAAACTGTCTCCTCCTTTTTCAAAAAAATCATCATTTCGAGACAGTGTTTTTAATCCCAGAACCTCCTTCCACACTTCTGCAATAGCCTTTTCCATAGCTCCAACTACAGGTTCATCCCGCTTTTCTTCAAAGAGTTCCGATTTTTCCAAGACCTCAGCTATTTTTTTGCGGTCGACTTTTCCATTTACAGTTAAAGGTATACTCTCCCATACTTTTATAGCCTTTGGCATGAAATATTCTGGTAGTTTATCTTTTATTACTGCTAATACATCTTCTTGTAGTATATTGTTTTTAGCTGTAATAACAGCAATAATAGTATTTCTTACAACCATCGCACACGCATTTGTAATAGAATCATTTTCTAATAAAGCGCACTCTATTTCTCCAAGCTCTACCCTATAGCCGTTAATCTTTATCTGATTATCAACGCGTCCTATAAATTCAAGGTTTCCATCTGACCAGTATCTGGCCACATCGCCTGTGTAATAAATGGTTTCCTTATTAGATTCCCTTGTAATAAAACTTCTATCTGTTAATTCTTTACTATTAATATATCCTTTTGCTACACCATCACCTGCAATGTAAAGATTTCCTGGTACCCAATCTGGACAATCATTCATATGGTTATCCAAAACATAATATTTTTGGTTTGATAATGGTTTCCCATAAGGAATACTAATCCAGAATTTAGGTATTTCTTTAGGAATACTGAATATATTACTCCAAATACTAGCTTCTGTAGCTCCACCTAAGCCAAATACTTTGGTATTTTTAAATAGCATATATATCTTTTTAGGTAAAGTTACCGGAATCCAATCTCCACTTAGTAAAACTATTCTTAATTTTTCTGTACCTGGAATATTTTTGCCATACATATATGATACTAGCATTTCCATAAATGCCGGAACTGTATTCCATACAGAAATCTCCTCTTCCACCATTAGTTTAAGCCACTTTTCTGGATCTTTTATTTGTGAATATTCTGGAATAACAACTTTTCCACCACTTCCTAGAATTCCAAATATATCATAAACAGATAAATCAAAATGCAGACTTGATAGTGCCAAGACAGCATCCTTTTCACTTATGCAACATCTAGAATTAATATCTATAATAGTATTTACAGCCCCTTTATGGGTAATCATAACCCCTTTTGGCATTCCTGTACTACCAGATGTATAGATTACATAAGCTATATCCTCTAGAGTATTCTGAACAGGTTGAAACTCATTCTCATCTTTTTCTCCTGAGACTACCACACACTCTTTTCTATCTAACCACTCATGTACATTCAGCACTTTTGGTTGTATAAGATATTTTTTTGCTCCACTATCATTTAAAATTTTTTCTATACGTTCTTTAGGATTATGTATGTCTATCGGAAGATATGTAGCTCCAGCAAAAAGCGTTCCATATACCGCTATTATCTGTTCCCAACCTTTTTCCATAATAATAGCTACAATATCACCTTTTTTAACACCATCTTCTTTTAAAAGCCTTGCAATATAAAGGGCTTCTAACTTTACTTCTCTATATGTCATCCTCCTTTCCGCACTAACAACAGCCTCTCTATATGGTTCTTTGTCTGCTTGCTTTAGAAACATATCGTTTAGAGTTTGCGTTGGAAATTTTTGCAATGTTTCATTCGCCAATTTACGTGCTTCAGATATTTTCACTTGAATTAAAGAAGCACTTTTTTCTTCGAATAATTCTTTTCTTTTCGCTAACCGTTTTAACAAATCCATGTATACATTAAACATCTCATCAAGCATACCTGGGAAAAACAATTCGTCTACACTATCCCAAAACAAATTCAATCCGCCATTATTTTCTACTACTTGATGATCCAACCAAACCTGCGGTGTCTGGCTTACATTATATACCGGAGTTCCGATCCATTCTCCATTACTCCATTTACTAATTCCTAAACCACTTGTAAAAACAATCGGCATAAATGAACTATTAGAAATTCCCTTTGCACGCTTTAATTCACGCTGAAATTCTACAGCACTGTACTGAATATGTTCTAAATCTCGCATCAACTGATTCTGAATCGTTTTTGCCCTTTCTAAAAAAGTAGCCTTGCTGTCGTTTTTCATTTCTAAAAGTGTTAACGTTGTAAAATCTCCCACTAATTCATTTACTTGCGGATGCATGGGCACTCTGTTAAACTGAGTAAGGTTTAAAGTGAACTCTTTATTTAAACTCCATCGGCGTAGTGTCTCACCATATGCAGTTAGCAAAAGAGCTGCCGGAGTAAAATCATACCTTTGTGCAGAATCTTTTAGGCTCTTCCACTCTTCTGCACTTAAATACCCTGATCTTCTGTTGAATTTCTGTACTGTTATATCACCTTCTTTTTTAGCTAATGGTAACTCTGGCGCCAAAGAAAATTCTGGAATTCTATCCAACCAATACTTTCTATCTCTTTCATATGTTTCTGATTTTTTCAGTGACTCAATCCCCAAAACATAATCCCTAAAAGAGATTTTCAATTCTGGGAAAGTTTGAATTTCATTTCTATATCTTTTTGTCCACTCACTGAGTAAATGGAACATACTCCACCCATCAAAAATAAGATTGTCAAAACTAATATGTAATCGAATGTTTTTATTTTTTAATATAGTAATCCTTACATCAAATAATGGCCATTTATCCGCTGCAATTACCTGATGTGACATTTCTTCGCGTATCTTTTCCAGGTTAGCTGATATATTTTCATCTAAATCATTGCTTAAATCCAATATTTTGAATTTATATTCTGGTACATCTCGCAGTATTTGTTGTTCCCCTGTCTGTAATACAATTGCTCTCATCATTCCATGATATCTTATCATATCGTTCCATGTTTGTTGTAATTGCTGAATATTCAGATCAAGAGCCTCTAATTCAAAATAACAATGCGTTGAAACCTTTCCCAAATCATAAGTACCGCTTCTTCCAATCCAATATGCTTGTTGAACATCTGTCAAAGGAAAAGGTTCAAATTCATGTACCTTATCAACTTTCAACTCATAACTATTACCCTCCAATTCGACTAAATCATTTTTTCTTAGTTCATCGATACGTTCGGCTTGCTCTCTAATTGTTTTTCTTCCCATAATATCCGCTATAGAAAATTTCACCAAAAATCTCGCCTTTATTTTTGTAAGCATTCTGGTTGCAAGCAACGAGTCTCCGCCTAAAGAATAGTAGTTTTCGGTAATACCAATACTCTTTTTGCAAAATATTTCTTCCCATATTTTGCAAAGTTCTTTTTCTGTTGCAGTTGTTGGCAAAATTACGCTCTGTTCTTCTGATGCACCGATATATAAATGATTCAATTTTTTCCTATCAACTTTTCCATTTTTATTCAAAGCCATATTCACTACTTTATGATAAGTTTTAGGTATCATATATTCAGGAAGTTTATTTGCTATTTTCCCCCTAATAAATTGTTCATCTAATTCGTACCCAGCCTCCTCGCACATTAAAGCAAAGATATTCCTTCCAAATACACTTTTATGTTCTGGATATATTTGAATATTTTTATATCCATTGTTTCGGAACTCTGCTTCCCACTTTGAAGCACTACTTATTATATCTTTTCTATAGTTTTCACCTTCAAGAACTGCAACAACCATATCCTGCATTACAGTCGGTTCGGTAACTTCCAAGGCCACTAAACAGCCTGTATCTTTTAATATTCGCTTAATGTTCGCTAAAACATCCTTTACTGATTTTACTTTATGTAGATAATTTACTGATATAACGCAATCGCATCTATCCAATTCTCGTACATCTACATTGTCGGAATCTATATTAATAACTTTCGCCTTAAAAAACGGATATCTACTTTTAAATGTTTTCATACTATTAACAAAGTATGCTGATGAATCAATATAGGTATATTCAACTCCCAGCTCCTTTACCGATTCCAAAAGAAACTCTGTGGTTTCTGTATCCCGTGTTCCGACTTCAAGTATGCTAATTTTGCCCTCTTTTTTCTCTATAAGTTCTCGCATTAACTTTGTCAAAATTCTCAGAGTTTCTGTTTTTCCCGGCAATGTCGAAAGTAAATCATTAGGAGATAAATTTTGATTCTCTGCATAAAAAACTTCTTCTGCCGATTTGTTTCCTTCGATTATGTCATAAAGTTGTCTTTGCACTTTATCCATATAATGATTTACTTTTTCACTGTATAAGTCACTATTACAATTTACTACTTTCTTATCAATATTCATAGCAAATCCATTGTTGCTTTCTTTTATAAAGCCAGACGATAATAAATCCTTTATCCAAAGTTTAACCGTACTCTTTTGTGTTGTATCAACTCTACTATCCTGCATAATTGAATCATATGTAATAGTTGTACCAGAGTTTAAAATACCTATTTTTTGTAATGTATCTAGCATAATTTCAAGGGATCTTTCCTCCGCATATTCAACCAAGTTATAATACATGCTCTCGTCATACATTCCTATTTTAAGCCCTTTTAATCTATTGCATTGTTCTTCAACAATTTCTTCTGTCTCCTTTTTTCGAAATAAGGGTTCTTTTATTTCTGGCACTGTTTCTAAATAAGCAACCAGATGTTGCTCTCCACCTACAGAGTTTATTGGTTCCACTACAGCATTTTTAATACCAACTATCGTTCTTAATGCGGCTTCAATTTCCCCCAATTCAATTCTATGACCACGAATTTTTACTTGAAAATCCTTTCTTCCTAGAAACTCAATTGTTCCCTCATCCCAAAATCGACCTTTATCTCCTGTTTTATACCATATGTTGCCTGCATCTCTTACAAATTTTTCTTTTACTAACTTCCCATCTCCTCTATATGTCCCAACGCCTTCTCCACCTATCCAAAGTTCTCCTGGAACCCAAAATGGAACATCCAGCCCTTTTTCATCTACAACCCTATACGACTGATGAGAAAGCGGTCTTCCATAAGGAATAGACTTCCAGTTCTCCGGAATAGGCAGCTTAACTTCTAAATAATTTGACCATATACTCGCTTCCGTGGCGCCACCCATAGCAATAAACTTACACTTATCAGTACATAGACTTATTCTTTCTGGCAAATCCATTCCTATCCAGTCTCCTGAAACCAATACTGCTTTAAATGGTAATATTTTATCTTGTGCTTCTGTACATATTAATAACATATTTAGTAAAATAGGTACAGAATTCCAAATAGTAACTTGATATTCCTCTACCATTTTTAACCAATATTCTGCATTTCTGCTGTTCTCGTCAGAAATCATTATCAGGGTCCCACCAATTCCTAAAGTTCCAAATATATCATATACTGATAAATCAAAGTCCAATGCTGAAACTCCTAAGAACACATTCTCGCTGCCAATCATAGCACGTTTATTTACATCTTCTATCGTATTCCACGCACCCTTATGGGATATTTCCGCACCTTTAGGAATGCCAGTAGTTCCGGAAGTCATAATGATATATGCAGAACTTTCTGGTAAAACCTCTGGCAATATTTCTGTTCTGTTTTCTGACATCATCCCTTCTACTGTCCATATTGTTGACATTTGAGGCCAAACGATCTTGTTATAATTTTGAAGATCAGTTATTACATACCGGATTCCCGTCTTTTCATGTATTATTTTTCTTCTTTCTTCCGGTTGGTTTATAGTAACCGGAACATAAATATTATTTGATGCAAGAATCCCTAATGCAGCTACAGCCTGATGCCAACCTCTAGCTGTAGAAATCGCAATAGGTTGACGTTGAATATTGTTTTTCGCCAAAAAGCTTGCTATAGATACCGCTTTTTCAGCTAATTCTCCATATGATATTTTCTTATTAATTCCGGTATCCACAATTGCAATTTTATCCGGATTTTCTTTTGCCATTTCAAAAAATTTTGTATGGAGACAAGATGGTTTCAAAATATTCTTTATGTTTTTTTGTTGCTCAACAAATTTTTGATACTTTTTAGGTAAAACATCGTAATAAGCATCCCAGTTTTCAGTTCTTAATCGATGTAACAAGTCTCCGAAACTTCCCATCATATCATCCATCATTCCATTATAGAAAAGCTCATCAACACTGTCCCACGAAAGCATTATTCCCTCTTCATCTTCATAAGTCTGAAAATCCAGCCATATTCCAGGTGTTTGGGAAATCATATAAGAAAATTTACCTAAGTTATCCTTAAATTCGTTGTTAACTAATGGAGTTCCTAAATTGCATGCAAAAACTACAGGTGCTATGGTTTGTCTTTCTCCTGATAACTGAGCAATATCACGTTGAACCTGAACACCTGAATAAGATGTATATTTCATATCCTGATAGAGCTGCTTTTTTATCATTTCTACTACTTCTTTAAAGGTTTTCTTTTTTTCCAGATCTATTTCCAAGAGAAGTAACGTCGTGAAATCTGCCACTACTTCCTCAATGCCTGGGTACTCTGTTTTCCTATTAAAAAACGGAATATTGATCACGAATTTTTTATTGCTGCTCCATCGTTCTAATACATATGCGTATGCAGATAATAGCAAAATTGCGGGGGTAATTTGATTTTCTGCTGCTTTTCTCTGTAATACCTCCCATTCCTCTTTTTGTAATCTAACAATTCTCCTATTAAATTTCATTTCTGTAAGATTCGATGGTTTTTTAGCTAATGGAAGTTCTGGACCTAATGGCATATCTTGTACTCTCTTATTCCAATATTCTTTAGCTAATTTTCTTTCCTCAGCTTCATCTTTATACTGATTTTCCAAGTACACACCAAAATTCCAATTTTTAGACTCTTCTGGCAACTCTCTTCCTATATAAGCCGTCGCCAAATCCCTAAGTATAATCTGCATGCTTTGAACATCCGCAACCAACAAATCTAATTCGAATAGGATCCTTGTCTTTCTTTCTGGCAAAATACAGCATGTAAGCGCTGCCACTTGCCCTTCCTCTACCTTTAATTTTCTATGCGATAATTCTAATCGCTTCTGTTCAAGAATCTCTTGAAACTTCGGATTTTCGCTCAAATCTATTACTTCGATGTTTTCACAATATGGTTTTTCCATAATCTCTTGCAACCCACTATCTAAAAATCTAGCCCTCAGCATTGGATGGTGGTATTGTAAGAGATTCCATGCCTGTTCTAATTTGTTACTATCAACATTTTCTCCTGAAAACTCTAAATAAGCATGGCACCCAATATCCCCTAATTCTTGACCTTTTTCTCTACCGATTTTATACGCATACTGCACATCAGTTAATGGAAAGGCAACATTGTTTATTTCAACATTATTTTTATTATTATAAAGAATATTATCACTTCTCTTTTTCTTCATTCTTTTTTGAATCAACTGCCACCAATGTTTTAATGTAGGTTGTTCCATGAGATGACCATAAGGAATTCTAATTCCCTGTTTTCTCCAAGTATTAACCAAACGCATAATTTTTAGCGAGTCTAATCCAAGTTCTAATAAATTATCTTCTTCTTCAATTTCTACATTAACGGGTAACTCTTGTTTTACTTGTTCTTTAAGCTGTATGTATTCCATAAAACTAATCTCCTTTTTGTAGATGTTCTCCCATCACTATCGCTACACTGTAGTTACGATCTAATTTGAATCTATATATTCTCCAGTTTCCTAACTTTTCATTCAAGGAATAAATGTTATTATTTTTTATATAAAAACTTACTAAATTTCTGATTATCTTTTCATAAGTTGGTAAATGCCGATATATCCCGTATTTTAGGGCTTTATCGGTATTTTCTTTTCGGAAGATACCTTGCATAAGCTGGCATTTACCAGCATGAAAATGCAACCAAAAGTAGTAAATGAGTAGTAAATATACGCTCCGATATTAACAAGCCAGTCTTTCCAGTTCTGCTTTTGCAGATTGAAATGTACCGTGTGCGTAATAGCCAAGTGTCATGGTTATGTTGGCGTGTCCCATGAGATATTGCAGGGTGTTTGGGTTCATTCCTCTGTTTGCCATATTTGTACAATAAGTATGTCGGAATGAATGTGGTGTGATGTTCGGTAACTTGTCCGTGTGATATTTGTTATACTTC